>OBKS01001038.1_pt1 | contig 21993 bp, 19 predicted proteins | sample 1517381 | NCBI WGS metagenome assembly OBKS01 (sample SAMN04571686, study PRJEB22368) | human gut metagenome | biome: human gut; material: stool | host: Homo sapiens | place: Luxembourg | collected 2012-08-03 | reverse complement strand
TTACTTCGACTATGACTCCAAGAAGTCCGGCGGTGTAACGATGTCTCACCTGCGTTTCGGAAAGAAACCGATCAAATCCACCTACCTGATCCACAAAGCAAACTTTGTTGCATGTCATAATCCTTCCTATGTGAACAAATATCACATGGTAGAGGAGCTGGTAGACGGAGGAACCTTCCTTCTGAACTGTCCATGGGATGAAGCAGGACTGGAAGAGCATCTGCCAGGTCAGGTAAAAGCATTCATCGCAAACCATAACATCAAATTCTATGTGATCGACGGCGTTAAGATCGGTATCGAGACCGGCATGGGACCGACCCGTATCAACACCATTCTTCAGTCTGCATTCTTCAAGCTTGCGAAGATCATTCCGGAAGAAAAAGCCATCGAACTCATGAAAGCAGCAGCAAAAGCTACCTATGGCCGTAAAGGTGATGATGTCGTAGCAAAGAACTGGGCAGCAATCGATGAGGGTGCAAAACAGATCAAAGAAGTTGCAGTTCCGGAAAGCTGGAAAAATGCAGCAGACGAAGGTCTGACCACAACTCATGCAGAGAGCGGCCGCGCTGACGCTGTTAAATTCGTAAATACCATCCAGGCAAAAGTAACTTCCCAGGAAGGAAACAACCTGCCTGTATCCGCATTTGCAGACTACGTAGACGGAACAACTCCGTCCGGCACATCCGCATACGAGAAACGTGGTATCGCCGTAAACGTACCTGTATGGAATCCGGAAAACTGTATCCAGTGTAACAGATGTTCCTTTGTCTGCCCGCACGCTGTTATCCGTCCGGTTGCCATGACCGCAGAAGAAGCAGCAGCAGCTCCGGAAGGTATCCAGACCATGCCGATGACCGGTATGCCGGACTACACCTTCACAATGGCTATTTCCCAGCTTGACTGTACCGGATGTGGTTCCTGTGCAAACGTATGCCCGGGCAAGAAGGGTGTGAAAGCACTGGCTATGGAAAGCCTTGCAGCACACGAAGCAGAGCAGAAATACTTCGATTATGCAGCAGCTCTTCCAGAGAAGACAGATGTTGTAGCAAAATTCAAAGAGAATACCGTAAAGGGCAGCCAGTTCAAGAAACCGCTGCTTGAGTTCTCCGGCGCATGCGCAGGCTGCGGCGAGACTCCTTACGCAAAACTGATCACCCAGCTGTTCGGTGATAGAATGTACATCGCAAACGCAACAGGATGCTCCTCTATCTGGGGTAACTCCTCACCGTCCACTCCTTACACTGTAAACGAGAAAGGACAGGGCCCGGCATGGTCCAACTCCCTGTTCGAGGACAACGCAGAGTTCGGTTATGGTATGCTTCTCGCTCAGAAAGCAATCCGCGGCGGCCTGAAAGCCAAAGTTGAGGATGTTATGAACTCCGAGAAAGCTCCGGAAGAAGTAAAAGCAGCATGCAAAGAGTATCTGGATACCTTTGACTGCGGCGCTACCAACGGAACTGCAACCGAGAAACTTGTAGAAGCAATCAAAGACGCTGACTGCGACGTTTGCAGAGACATCGTTAAGAACAAAGACTTCCTCGCTAAGAAATCCCAGTGGATCTTCGGTGGTGACGGATGGGCTTACGATATCGGATTCGGCGGCGTAGACCACGTACTTGCCAGCGGAAAAGATATCAACGTAATGGTATTCGATACCGAGGTTTACTCCAACACAGGCGGACAGTCCTCCAAAGCTACTCCGACCGGTGCAGTTGCACAGTTCGCAGCAGGCGGTAAAGAAACCAAGAAGAAAGATATGGCAAGCATCGCAATGAGCTATGGCTATGTATACGTAGCACAGATCGCTATGGGCGCTGATTACAATCAGGCAGTCAAAGCAATCGCAGAGGCAGAGGCATATCCGGGACCGTCCCTCATTATCGCTTACGCTCCATGTATCAACCATGGTATCAAGAAAGGTATGAGCAAAGCACAGACCGAGGAGCAGCTCGCTGTTCAGACCGGATACTGGCATTGCTTCCGCTTCAACCCGGCACTCGCTGCAGAAGGCAAGAGCGCATTCACACTGGATTCCAAGGCTCCGTCAGGAGATTATCAGGAATTCCTGAACGGCGAGGTACGTTACAACTCTCTGAAACGTGCAAACCCGGCGAAAGCAGAAAGACTGTTCGGCAAGAACGAGCAGGAAGCAAAAGACCGTTACACTTACCTGAACAAACTCGTAAAACTGTACGGCTCAGAAGAGTAATTCTTTCGTTCAAATTACTCCGAACCTGTAACATAAACGCTCAGGCGGTACGTATTGCCGCCGCCTGAGAAAAGAAAGAGGCCATGCCCCAAAAGGGTGTGGCTTCTTTTTGTGAACTTTTCCTTTTTCCATTGAAAAGGTTCTGCTTTTGCATGTTCTATGCTATAATGTCATAAAAACGGGGTTACAAGCCCGATATGAACAAAGAAAAGGAGATTTTGATGAACTACACAATCTACGACTACCTCGGGCTGTTCTTCCTTTATGCCTTTCTTGGATGGCTTCTGGAAACGACAGTGGCGGCTGTTCGGAAAAAACACATGGTAAACAGAGGCTTTCTGAATGGCCCGCTGTGTGCCATCTACGGAATCACGGCTGTTTTCATGACCCGCTACCTGTACGAACTGCAGTCCAGCCCGGTCTTTCTGTTTCTCGGCTGTATGATCATCGCCACCGCCGCCGAATGGATCGCAGGCCACGTCCTGGAACGGATCGGCCACGGCAAATGGTGGGATTATTCCAACAAAAAATGGAACATGGACGGCTACATCTGCCTCCAGTATTCCGTTCTCTGGGGAATCCTTGGTGTCCTTGCCCTGAAATTCGGCAACATCCTTGGCCTGACCCTCCTCCATCTTGCCCCAAACGGCGTAATGCACATCACCCTGTGGATCCTGTTCGGAGTCCTCGTCGTCGATGCCATCGGTTCTTACGCCGTCCTGCGCCACATCACCAAAAAGATGCCGCGCATCGCCGCCTTTCCGTCCGCCTGTACCGCTACCTGGAAGCCCGTGTCGAGCGCGCCTACCCGTCGGTGCAGCCGATTCCGAAGCAGAAAGAAAAATCGAAAGTATTTGCCGATGGATGCAGCTTTTATAAAATCGTCCTTCTGTTCATCATCGGCGCCTTCTTAGGTGATATCGTAGAAACCATCTTCTGCCGCATCACCGCCGGTGTCTGGATGAGCCGCAGCAGCCTTGTCTGGGGCCCGTTCAGCATCGTCTGGGGCCTCGCCATCGCCCTCGCCACCTGGTTCCTCTATAATTACAGAAACCGCTCCGATGGCTTTTTATTCGCCTTCGGAACCTTCCTCGGCGGCGCCTACGAATACCTCTGCAGCGTTTTCACCGAAATCGTCTTCGGAAAAGTTTTCTGGGACTACAGCGACATTCCCTTCAACCTCGGCGGCCGCATCAACCTCCTGTACTGCTTCTTCTGGGGAATCGCCGCCGTCGTATGGCTGAAAAAACTCTACCCCCTGTTCTCCAAATGGATCGAAAAAATCCCCCTGAAACAGGGCCCCATCATTACCTGGATACTGATCATCTTCATGCTCGCCAACATCCTCGTCTCCACCCTGGCCCTCACCCGCTACGACCAGCGTGCCCACAACGAGCCAGCAATAAACGCCATAGAGCAGCTCATTGATGAACGTTTTCCGGACAGCCGGATGGAAAAAATCTATCCGAACGCAAAAATGGCGAGCTGAAGCAATAAACCTTTGGCAACCCATCAAAAGTATGATATAATGTCACATAGATATTTTGAGGATAAACCGTCCTCTAAGAGCGAAGAAAGGACTCAACCACAAATGACAGTAGACAACAGCTTCACCATGAAGAAATTCCAGAGCATGGAAATCATCTATGTGACCTTTTCCCAGATCACAAAACTCCCATACGTAGAGTGCGATCCGGAAACCTTTGATGATCAGGTATACATGTTTACCGAAGAAGAAGCAGCCAAGGAGTTTGCAAAATCCTATGTAGAAAAGAACACCCCGCTGCTCACCGTAAAAGTCCTGCGCAAGCAGATGCCGAACTTCTATATGGGCCTCTACGCCGAAGGCGTCAATATGGTCATCTTCCACGAAGGCGACCAGACCCGCCGCATCGAGCTCGAGCAGATCTTCCCGAAACCAGACATGGAGAAAATGAACAAACAGCACCTCCCGGTTTTGAACCCGGGCGTACAGCTCACCGTCGTATACTTTCTGCAGGAACTCAGAAAACCAAACCAGAGAAGAGACGATGTCGAGCGCATGCAGCACCTGCGTGAACTCGAAGAAGAAATGCTTGTCAACCTGATGCGAAGCAAATTCATCCTTGCCATCGACATCTCCCAGGTACAGGGCGAATTCGATCCGGCCAACCCGGGACCAGACGTGCGCATCCCGTACATCAAAAACCAGAACGAAGACATCTTCCAGCCGCTGTTTTCCGATATCGGTGAATTCCAGAAATTCCGTCCGGATCCGCAGGCAAAACTCCGTCTGGCAGCCATCCCGTTCCAGCACCTTCTGCCGTACCTGATGAAACAGGCCAAAGGCTTCGTCATCAACCCGTCCGGCTTCAACCTTCTGTTGACCAGAGAACAGCTCCAGAGAATCATGGGAGCCCAGGCACAGAGCGTCCGCCCGAACCTTGAGGCAATGATGGCACAGGCCGCTGCAGCACAGGCACAGAAAAATGCACAGGACAACGCTGTAAACGACGAAGTAAAAGAACACGTCGACGAGACAGAGAACACCGCAGCAGAAACCGACAACGAAGAATAAAACCGACAGGGCCGCAGAAAATCCCAGCAAACGGGCACTGCGGTCCGTTTTTGACTGCATAAAACCGGAAATAATAAAGAAAAACAAGAAAGGATATACAAAAATGAACGCAGAACATTGCAAAGCCTATACCCTGCTGCAGGAACAGCAGATTGACGATATCCATGCACACGGCTACCTTCTCCGCCACAACAAGAGCGGTGCCCGCGTGCTCCTTCTCGAAAACGAAGATGACAACAAAGTCTTCAACATCGCGTTCCGTACCCCGCCGGCCGACAGCACCGGCGTAGCCCACATCCTCGAGCACAGCGTCCTCTGCGGCTCCCGCGAATTCCCGTTAAAGGATCCCTTCGTAGAACTCGTCAAAGGATCCCTGAACACCTTCTTAAATGCTATGACCTACCCGGATAAAACCATGTACCCGGTAGCCAGCACCAACGATGCCGACTTCCAGAACCTGATGCATGTCTACATGGACGCCGTATTCTACCCGAACATTTACAAACACGACGAAATCTTCCGTCAGGAAGGCTGGAGCTATCATCTGGAAAGCGAAGACGGCCCGCTGACCTACAACGGTGTTGTATACAACGAGATGAAAGGAGCCTTCTCCTCCGCAGACGATGTCCTGGAGCGTGAAACCTTCAACACCCTGTTCCCGGACACTCCGTACGGCGTAGAATCCGGCGGAGATCCGTCCTGCATCCCGAACCTAACCTACGAAAACTTCCTGAATTTCCATCAGACCTATTACCATCCGTCCAACAGCTATATCTACCTGTACGGAAACATGGATATGGAAGAAAAACTGGCATGGATGGATGAAAAATACCTGTCCCATTTTAATGCAAAAGAAGTAAAATCCGAAATTCCGTATCAGAAACCATTTGCAGAGACCCTCGACATTGTACACGAGTACCCGGTACTCGACGGCGATCCGCTTGAAAACAATGCGTACCTGTCCTACAACATGGTCATCGGCAGCGGTCTGGATGTAAAATTAAACGTGGCATTTTCTGTTCTGGAGTATGCACTCCTTGACGCACCGGGAGCCCCGGTCAAACAGGCACTCCTTGACGCACACATCGGAAAAGATGTTTACGGCTCCTACGAGGACGGCATCCTGCAGCCATTCTTCTCCATCGTAGCCAAGAACGCCGATGAAAATGAGAAAGAAAAATTTCTGTCCATCATCCGCGGCACCCTCGAGGATATCGTGAAAAACGGCATGGATCAGAAAGCCATCGAGGCAGGCATCAACTATTTCGAATTCCGTTTCCGTGAGGCGGACTTCTCCAGCTTCCCGAAGGGCCTGATGTACGGCATTGACGTCTTCGACAGCTGGCTGTACGACGAGAACAAACCGTTCGCCTACCTGCAGCAGCTTGCGATCTACGATGAGCTGAAAAAACTGGCAAAAGAAGGCTATTTCGAAAACCTGATCCAGACGTATCTGCTGGACAACACCCATGCCTCCATCGTGACCCTCATTCCAAAGACCGGTCTTGCCGCAGAAAATGATGCAAAGACCGCAGAAAAACTGCAGAAATACAAAGAGAGCCTGTCAAAAGAAGAGATCGAGAAAATCATTGCTGACACCAAAGAGCTGGCAGCATATCAGGAAGAAGAGGAGAGCGAGGAAGCACTCGAGACGATTCCGCTCCTGAAACGAAGCGATATCAAACGTGAGTCTATCAAACTTTACAATGACGAGCATGAAGTCGATGGAACGACGGTTCTTCATCACAACGTATTCACGAACGGCATCGGTTACTTAAGCTTGCTGTTTGATACGAAAAATGTGCCGAACGATCTGATCCCGTACATGGGCGTATTAAAATCCGTTCTCGGCTATGTGGACACCGAACACTACACCTACGGCGAACTGTTCAACGAGATCAATGCACAGACCGGCGGCATCAACTGCGGACTGCAGGTATTCCGCATTCTGGAAAATGATGACGACTGCCGCAGAATGTTCGGCATCCGCGCGAAATTCCTGTACGACAAACTGGATTTCGTCATGAAAATGGTCGAGGAAATCCTGAATACCTCCCGCCTGGATGACGAGAAACGTCTTCACGAGATCATCTCCAGCATGAAATCCGGCCTGCAGAACCGCCTGTCTTCCGCCGGAAATGCAACGGCTGTGATGCGTGCAGCTTCCTATTACTCCCCGATGAGCAATTTCCAGGACCGCATCGCAGGCATCGGCTTCTACCAGCTCTTAAAAGATCTGGACGAGAACTTCGATGAGAAAAAAGCAGAACTGATTAAAAATCTGCAGACCCTGATGAAATACATCTTCCGCAAAGAGAATCTGACCGTCTCCTATACCGCAGACGAGACAGGCTACGCACCGCTGGAAGAAAAAATCGCAGCATTCAAAGAGAATCTGTACACCGACGAAGTGGAGCCGGGCAGCATTGTGTATGACTTTGAACAGAAAAACGAAGCCTTCCAGACCTCCGGCCAGGTACAGTACGTGGCACTCTGTGGAAACTTCGAGCGCGAAGGCTACGACTACACAGGAGCCCTGCGCATCCTGCGTGTCATGCTGAGCTATGACTATCTGTGGATCAACATCCGTGTCAAAGGCGGAGCTTTCGGAAGAGGCGGAAACGCGTGCATTTCTTCCTACCGTGACCCGAACGTCGGAAGAACCCTTGAAGTATACCGTGGTATCGGCGATTACGTGCGCAATTTCGAAGCAGACGAGCGCCAGATGACCAAATACATCATCGGAACGATCAGCGAACTCGACGTCCCGATGAACCCGTCCGCAAAAGGCCAGACCTCCGAGAGCGCATGGTTCAACGGCATCACCGAAGCAGACTTCCAGCAGGAGAGAGATCAGATCCTCGATGCAACCCTGGATGACATTCATGCACTGGCAGACCTTGTAGATGCAGCCTTAAAACAGAACAACATCTGCGTTGTCGGAAGTGAAGCAGCCATTCAGAAAGAGAAAGAACTGTTTAAGAACGTAGAGAACTTATAAATGAGGAGAAGAGACAGCAATGGAAAACAATGCAAATTATAAATCCGGCTTTGTAGCCCTGATCGGCCGTCCAAACGTGGGAAAATCCACGCTGATGAACCACCTGATCGGACAGAAGATTGCGATTACATCCAAGAAACCGCAGACCACCCGCAACCGCATCCAGACCGTTTATACGTGTGACGAGGGACAGATCGTGTTCCTCGACACACCGGGTATCCACAAGGCGAAAAATAAGCTCGGCGAGTACATGGTCGATGTAGCCGAGAAAACGTTAAAAGAAGTCGATGTGATTCTCTGGCTGGTAGAGCCGAGCAACTTCATCGGAGCAGGAGAGCGCCATATCGCAGAGATCCTGGAGAAAGTCAATGCGCCGGTCATCCTCATTATCAACAAGACCGATACCGTGGAGAAAGACAAAATCCTGGAATTCATCGATACGTACCGTAAGCTGTTCCAGTTTGCCGAGATCATTCCGTGCTCGGCACTCCGCCATCAGAATACCGATGACATCATTCCGAGCATCTTCAAATACCTGCCGTACGGCCCGCAGTTCTACGATGAGGACACCATCACTGATCAGCCGATGCGCCAGATCGTGGCTGAGATCATCCGCGAGAAGGCACTGTACGCCTTAAACGAAGAGATCCCGCACGGCATCGCCGTTGTGATCGACCAGATGAAAGACCGCCCGAACGGAAAAATCGTTGATATTGATGCGACCATCATCTGCGAGCGCGATTCCCACAAGGGCATCATCATCGGAAAACAGGGCGCGATGCTCAAGAAGATCGGAAGCAACGCGCGGTATGAGCTGGAGCAGATGCTGGAGCAGAAAGTCAATCTGAAGCTCTGGGTAAAAGTCAAAAAAGACTGGCGCGACAGCGATTTCCTTGTGAAGAACTTCGGGTATGACAAGAAAAAGCTGGAGCTCTAGGATCTTGATTTCAAAACGCTTTCAAATACGTGCAGCGAGTGAATTTCAGAAAAAACAGTAAAAGCAGTAAAAAAACAACGGAAGAAGGGGGAGAGAAGGCATGCGGGAGCCGATTATAGTCAGTGGAATGGTATTAGCCGCCTCGCCGGTCGGAGAGTATGACAAGCGCGTCGTGATCCTGACCCGTGAGCTTGGGAAAATCACCGCCTTCGCGCGCGGTGCCCGCCGCATGAAAAGCCCCCTGATGGCTGTCTCCAACCCATTCGTCTTCGGTGAATTTCAGGTTTACGAGGGACGGGACAGCTACACCCTTTCCGGCGCAAACGTCAAAGAATACTTTCTCGACCTCGCCCAGATGCAGCCCGGTGTCTACTACGGTTTCTATTTCCTTGAGCTGGCAGAATATTTCAGCCAGGAAGGAAACGATGAAACCCAGATGCTGAATCTTCTGTACGTGACCATGAATGCCATACGCCGGGGCAGGCAGGATCTCCGCCTGATCCGGTGCATTTTTGAGCTGCGCACGATCACAATCAATGGAGAAGCGCCGCAGATGTTCTCCTGCATGGAGTGCGGCACGAAAGAAAACCTGACCGTTTTCTCCCTGCGCGACAGCGCCATCTACTGTCCGGAATGCGGACGGACCATCAAAGACCCATGGCCGCTGCAGCCGGGCACCGTGCTGGCGTGCCGCTATATCATCGCGGCACCGCTCGCGAAGCTGTATGGTTTTACCGTAAATGAAGAGATCCTGGACGAACTGGAACGATTGCTGCGTGCATATCTCCATCGCTATGTCGAAAAGAAGATGAAAACATTACAGATTCTGGATATGATGAAATAATATAAAATGTAATAATTTGCGAAAATGTGAAAAAAGTATGTCCAAAAGTGTGTCCACACCTTTACAAATGAGTAGAAATGGAATAAAATACTAAGGATAAAGAAAAAAATGGTTCTGTATTCGTCACAGAAGATATTACAAATGCATAGTACCAGAAAAAATGAGAAGTTTTTAGTGAAAATGGTAATATAAAAGCTAGAAAAACTATGCGAAACAAGAGAGTGTTATGAGTACGGCGAAAAAAATACGACAGGGGAGAAAGGTATGTACAAAAAATTATCCACAGGATGGCTGAAGCATCTGGATTTTATGGTTCTTGATATTATCTGTCTTCAGCTCGCTTTCGTCATGGGTTATTTCTTAAGACATCACAGTTTTAATCCATATGGAAGCCCAATTTACCGAAATGAGGCTATCGTATTCACTCTGATCCAGCTGATGATCATGTTTTTTGACGATTCCTTCAAAAACGTCATGAAGCGCGGATATCTCGTGGAAATCGGAATGACTGTAAAAAATATGGTATACATCATCGTTCTTGGTGTATTCTACCTGTTCCTGATTCAGGAGGGAGATCAGTTCTCCAGAGCAACCATTATGCTGACCGGTGCTCTGTACGGAATGCTTTCCTATCTGATGCGCACCGGATGGAAGGTTGTGGTAAAGAAACGCAGCAGCGGGGAACACAGCGGCCGTTCGCTTCTGATCATCACGACCGAAAAACAGTCACAGTCCGTTGTAAAGAGCATGCTGGATTTCGATTACATCGGCGTTCGTCCGACTGGCGTTGTTCTCGTAGACCAGGACAGAACCGGACACAAAATCCACGGCGTACCGGTGGTATCGAACCTTGCAGATGCAACTGAGTATGTCTGCCGTGAGTGGTTCGACGAAGTGCTGATCGTTCTGCCGGAAGGCAGAGAAATCCCGCAGAAAGTATTCGACGCATTCGCCGAGATGGGCATTACGATCCACGTAAAAATTGCGGACGTGAACGAAATGCAGGGAAAAAATCAGACTGTAGAGCGCATGGGCAACTATACCGTGGTCACCACCTGCATCAATATGGCAAGCGCAGGCCAGCTTATTCTGAAACGAATCATGGATATCTGTGGTGGTCTCGTAGGATGTATCCTGACAGGAATCATCTTTTTGTTTGTCGCTCCTGCAATCTATATCAAATCGCCGGGGCCGATCTTCTTTTCACAGTACCGTGTTGGAAAGAACGGAAGAAAATTCAAAATCTACAAATTCCGCAGTATGTACATGGATGCTGAGGAACGGAAAAAAGAACTGATGAAACAGAACCGTGTCAGCGACGGTCTGATGTTCAAAATGGAGAACGATCCGCGCGTTATCGGCAGCGAAAAGGGTCCTGGCAAGGGAATTGGAAATTTCATCCGCAAAACTTCACTGGATGAGTTCCCGCAGTTCTTCAATGTATTAAAAGGTGATATGAGCCTCATCGGAACCCGTCCGCCGACAGTAGACGAGTGGGAAAAATACGAACTGCACCACAGAGCCCGTCTGGCTATTAAACCAGGTCTTACCGGTATGTGGCAGGTAAGCGGACGAAGTGATATTACAGACTTCGAGGAAGTTGTAAGACTGGATACCCAGTATATTGCAGAATGGTCGTTTATGCTGGATATCAAAATTTTGTTCAGAACCGTACTGATTGTATTAGGACAAAAAGGTTCCATGTAAAAAAAAGTCTAATCTGAAAAAAAATTACATTTAACTATACTATAAAAAACGGCAGATATGTTGCGGGTGAGAGAACAGTGTGGTACAATAAAAGTAAATTTGTGAAGATTGGCGAAATAAGGATTTTGGAAGAGAAGAAGCTGTGAATGAGAAATTGTTCATGGCTTCTGTAATGTAAAATAGACTTAGCGTGCTGTTAGCGTAGCATAACCAAGTGACGGCTGTTGATATTGTGCAAGCGAAAGTGGATATGATTAACAATCATAAATCCCCGATTCAGGATGACTATATCGAGAAGTATCTTGCATAGAAAGAGTTGAACCTGACCGCAACGCTGGATGCAAAGTCAGCATACTCGGGTGCTGATATTGTCGTAATTGCGGCTCCCGCGAATGTCTACTGGGCAAAATCAGTTGCGGTCTGATGGACTATGGTGGAGTTGAATATACATACAAATATAAGTCTTTTTGCATAAATATGCGCCGGGAAAATGAGGGTGAAAGCTCGATTGATTTTGTTGAGTGAGCCTGTCTGGATAAAGATATGTAGGAAAATAGACGAAATATCGAGAAAAGACTTGGTTGCTGGGGTAATTGAATACGACAGCACAAGAAAACACTTAGCCGTGTGAGCGGTAAGAGGAAAAAGAAATACCATCCAAATGGATGTGTAGATAGAAAGATTATTTAACGGAGAGGTAGGAAGAATGCAGCGTGAAAACGAAGTACAACACATATTTCTGGTAGGAGCCAAGAGCCTAGGTGCATATGGCGGATACGAGACTTTTGTTTATAAGCTCACAGAGTACCACCAGAACAAGAAAAATATTAAATATCATGTGGCGTGTAAGGCTAACGGTGACGGCTGCATGGATGAAACAAAAGTGGATGGTGTGACCAGAATCAATGATCATGAGTTTGAATTCCACAATGCACATTGCTTCAAGATAGATATTCCTCAGATTGGACCTGCACAGGCAATTTATTATGATGTTGCGGCATTGAAGGCTTGCTGTAAGTACATAAAGGAACATCGAATTAAGCATCCGATCGTTTACATCATGGCCTGCCGTATCGGACCTTTTGCTGGTCACTTCTATAAAGAAATCCATAAGCTGGGCGGTACTGTGTACCTGAATCCAGACGGACATGAATGGATGAGAGCAAAGTGGTCTGCGCCGATTCGGAAATACTGGAAGATTTCTGAGCAGATGATGATTAAATACTGTGACCTTGCTATCTGTGACTCAGTGAACATCGAGAAGTATATTCACGAGTGCTATGACGGCAAAGGAATTAAGGGGCAAAATCCCGAAACTACATTTATTGCTTATGGTGCAGATACATGTAAGAGCATATTAAGTAATGACGATGAGAAGTTGTTGTCTTGGTATCATGAAAAACGTCTTATACCAGGAGAGTTTTATCTGGTTGTAGGTAGATTTGTTCCAGAGAATAATTATGAGACCATGATTCGTGAATTCATGAAAAGTAACAGTAAAAAGAATTTTGCAATTATAACGAATATTAATGATAAGTTTTTGGATGAACTGGAACAAAAACTGCATTATAAGGCAGACTCAAGGATTAAATTTGTGGGTACTGTGTATGATCAGGAACTGCTCAAAAAGATTAGAGAAGACGCATACGGATACTTCCATGGACATGAGGTGGGAGGAACGAATCCATCACTGCTGGAGGCACTTGGAAGCACAAAGTTGAATCTATTGTTAGATGTTGGATTTAATCGGGAAGTTGCCGAGGACAGTGCGTTGTATTGGACGAAAGGTACTGGAGATTTGGCAAGGCTGATTGAAAATGCAGATCAGATGAGTGCAGCTGAGATTGATAAACTAGGAATGAAAGCAAAGAAACGTATTGCGGATGCGTATAGTTGGGAGTTTATAGCAGGACGGTATGAGGATGTGTTTCTGCTGAAATAAAAATGATTTTTGTGAAAAATAGTTTAAATTTTAAGTAGAATAGAAAAATAGAGGAGTTACGAATGAAACTTAGCAAAACGTACAGAGCTCTTTTAAGGCATAAATTGAATTTGAAAAATAGAAAACAACTGACAAATCATGATTTTACTCTAATTGCCTCAAATTGTGTGTGTGGGGCATTCTACATGAGTTAGGTCTACGATTTGATACACCAACAGTAAATTTATGGTTTGAGTCCGAGGATTATATTAAATTCCTGGAAAATATGTCAGATTATCTTCAATATGAATTGGTTGAAATTCAAACAGACTATTCATACCGGTCGGCTTATTAAAGGATATTAAAATATACTTTCAGCATTATGCGAACTTTCAAGAAGCAAAGGCAAAATGGGAAGAACGCATTAAACGAATTCACTGGGATAATCTGTACATCATGATGGTTCAACGTGAAGGGTGCGATGATAATATGGTTGCACGATTTAATGATTTGACATATAAGCACAAGGTTATTTTTACGGCGAAGTCATATCCGGACTGTCAGTCGGTTTTTTGTATACCAGATAATGAAGAGGAAACTGGAGGAGTAATGGACTTGTGTAGGTATAAATCTAGGTTTACTGGAAGACATTGGTTAGATGAATATAATTATGTGGGTTTTTTAAATAGAAAATAAAATCTGGTTGAGGGTAAAAATGCGAATATTACATTATGGACTTGGTTTTCCACCTTACAGAACGGGTGGAATGACAAAATTTTGCATGGATATAATGGCAGAACAACGAAATATTGGGCATGATGTGGCACTGTTGTGGCCAGGTCAGATGCAGCTGTTTGATAGGAAGGTTTCTGTGAGAAAACGCAAGTCAAACAATGGTATAGGAAGCTATGAGATTATAAATCCGCTTCCGGTTTCCTATGATGAAGGAATTGTTGAGATAGGGGAGTTTTGCAAACCATGTGAGAAAAATGCTTATAAGCAAATTCTAATGGAATTCAATCCTGATGTGATTCATGTTCATACACTTATGGGGTTACATAAAGAATTTTTAGAAGTGGCGAAAGAGATGAATATTAGAACAGTGTTTACAGTTCATGATTTTTTCGCAATTTGTCCTAAGGTTACAATGTTTCGTGATGGTGAATCGTGTAATTCTGTGGAATCATGTGAGCAATGCCCAAAATGTAATTTGACAGCCTTATCCCTTAAGAAAATATATTTGTTACAGCACCCATTGTATCGTCTGTTGAAAAATAGTGCTCTTGTAAAGAAACTGAGAAAGGGACATAGAGATCAGTATTTAAGCGGAGAAAGTTCTTTGCAGGTTGGCGATGATTTGGCTACAACGGTTGCAGAAGATTACAAAGTTTTGAGAAAATATTACGGTGAAATGTTGAAATTCATAGATGTGATTCACACAAACAGTAGTGTTACAAAGACTGTATTTTCATCTATATACAATGTAAATAACATTAAAGTAATCTCTATTTCTCATGCGGATATTCAAGACCACAGAAAGATTAAGAAATTTACACAGGACAAGTTGAGAATAACATATATGAGTCCGGCTAGTGCTGGGAAAGGATACTTTGTTTTAAAAAATGCATTGGATCGCTTGTGGGAGAGTAAGAGTCGACAGTTCAGTTTGAATGTTTTCTTTGAGTTAGAGGAAATACCGTCTTATATGAATACTCATGGACGATATGATTATTCCGATTTAGAGAAGATTTTTGATGAAACGGATGTGCTGGTTGCACCAAGCATTTGGTATGAAACATTTGGTTATACAGTATTGGAGGCATTAAGCTATGGTGTACCGGTAATTGTCAGCGATCATGTGGGAGCAAAAGACATTATTCCGGACAAAGGTGGTATTATCATTGAAAACATGGATGAGGAAAAATTATATGAGATTATTAGAGGATTAACTTCAGAAAAATTGGCTGAGATGAATGCAAATATTGTTAAACATGGTTCAATTATGACAGTAAAGAATATGACAAACGAAATTATGAGCAAATGTTATTAGGAAGAGAGGCATAACAATGAAAAAGCTGGAGAATAAAAACGAAAAACATCAAACATTTGACGTTAATGTATCTGTCATTGTTCCAATCTATAATGCTAAGGCAACGATTCTAGAGTGCCTAAAAGCTTTGATAACACAAACATACAAACAAATAGAAATAATATTAGTTGATGATGGCTCTACTGACGGAAGTAAAGATGAAATTGAATCGTTGATTGAAAAAGACAAAAGAATCTTTTATTATAGAAAAAACAATGAGGGTGTTTCTGCTGCAAGAAATATGGGATTAATGAAAGCTAAAGGGAAATATATTATGTTTGTTGACGCAGATGACGTGGTTCATTGCGAAATGATAAAAACGATGGTTGATACATATGAAAAATCAAATGCGGATCTTGTAGTTTGTAAATATACTATAGATAAAGAAAACATCATTAACAAAAGCAAAAAATATGCAGTTCTCGAAATGGACAGAAAAAGTTACCTTCAAGAGATCTTTATTCCAACAAAGCAAATTGCAGCATTTGTGTGGAATCGTTTGTATAAAGCGGATTTGATTAGTGCTAAAAATTTATGTTTTGATGAACAAGTAAAAGTGTGTGAGGATACATTATTTAATTACTGTTATGCTATGGAGTGCGCTAAAATTGTCGCCATAAATACACCATTATATTTTTATAATATAAACGATAACAGTGCAATGTTTTCTCCTAAGTTCAATTTAAATAAATTAACAGCAAATATGGCATATGATTATATGTTATCACATGAAAATAATAAGCAAATTATTTCTTATATTGAAATTGCTTGTATGCAATTCAATGAAATTATAAATTTTCAAATAATAACACAGAATATACCTATAGGAGAGGATGTTAAAAGAGATATAAAACATCGATTGCGACTTAATGCAAAAGCTTTTCTGAAAGCTAATATTTCATTTAAATATAAACTTGCTTATCCTATATTAGCGTATTTATGGCCAAGATAGCTTGAATAAAGTAAACGGAGGAGAAAAATGTTATCTATTGTAATTATTACATGCAACCGAAAAGACAGTTTAGAAAAAACTATTTTGTCATGTATTGATCATGTAAGTATAGAATGGGAATTAATTGTCGTCGATAATGGCTCGACTGATGGAACTAGAACGATGGTAGAGGACATGCAAAAAGAAATTGGGTTTGCGTTACAGTATCATTATTCAAATACAAATCTAGGAGTTGCTGGTGCAAGAAATTTAGGTTACGATTTAGCGAAGGGAGAAATACTTTATTTTATAGACGACGATGCAATTGTTAATACATCAGGAACATGTCTAGATGAAGGATACTATTATCTTCAAAAAAATAACAAAGTGCAGGTCCTTTCGACTCAGATATGGGACGAACTGTGGAATGGAATACTGCCGGAAATTACTTATCATGGCGAAGAGATGAATGATGGTGTAAAATTACGAAGTTTTATAGGCGCAAGTCATTTTATGAAAAAATCTTCTTTTATGCCCTCTCCTTTATATCCTCAGAATTTGTTTTATGGAGGAGAGGAACTATATCTATCATATTACATATATAAATATGGTGGTTGTGTTGAATATTTTGAATGTGTTAGTGTTGAGCATCATCCTTCCAAGAAAACAAGAATGTCACATTATGATTTATATAAAAATAGAGTCCTGAACAGTTTTATAGTAAAGGAATACTTTTATCCGGAGCCATACTTGATTCTAAGTAGAATGACATACTGGTATCGAATTTTAAAATTAGCAGGATTCTCTTTTGGTAGATTAAACGAAGTGAAAAAACTTCATGGATCTCGCTATGATTTTCGATATAAAGAAACCATGACGATTTCTGAAATGAAAATGTTGATTAGTCTTTTTGGGTATCGGTATCTTATATAATTTGATAGCCTAACTTAATTATAGAGGTGATAGCATGATTATATATAGTAGAACTTGTTTTAATATGGCTATTTGGAGCAATGCTTTATAGTAAATTTGTATACAACATTTATAAAGCTTTTTATGAGTGAATTTTAGAATCAATTATAGAGAGCTTTTTATGATGAAAACACATTGTATAGTTAAAAAACATGAAGGTGAAGACATATATGTTGAAAAATAACAATTACAATATAAGACTAGTTGATTTTTTGATTTTTATACTGGTGCTTTTAAGTGAGTTGCCAAGAATATATACGTTTAGTCAGGTAAATGCAGTGAATGTAGCCATTAATTTGCTTCAGATTCCATGCTATTTAGGAATTGTATTTTTAATAATTCGTAAACGCTATTCCCTAAAGATATTGATAAATTATGCTGTTATATTAGCTATTCTGTTTATCGGATATATGTTCTCAGGACAGGCAGCTTTTTTTAGGGGCGGAATGCTTATTTTAGCGACAAGAGATTATCCTTATAAACGGATAGTGCGTACAAGTAGATATGCGATTACTAGTGTCTTTACTCTTGCATTGTTTCTTTGGATAACAGGGCTTTCAGACGCAGGAATAGCACGAAGAGGTGGTATTGCATTTGGATATGTTCATCCTAATATAGCTGCGCAGGTTATTATGATTATCATTCTATTATGGTTAGTGGAGAAAGGTCGCAATATCAAAAAGAGAGATTATGCTATTTTTGAACTGATTGTTATCTTTGTTTTTGTGGTTACAAAGTCAAGGACAGCAACATTGATTGTTGCAATGGCACCAATAATTATTGAAATTACTAAGAGGATATGTGTTAAAAAGAGTCATCGGAAAATTTCAGTATTGCTACTGCAGTGTAGTCAACTTATAATGTTTTTCTTTACCTGTATAACAGCAATGAAATTACCTGATAGCAATTTGTTAAAAATACTGGATTTGGCGTTATCTAATCGCCTATTTTTGAATTACTACTTGTTAAATAAGTTTCCACTTAAACTTTTTGGACAAAATGTCAATCTGACCGAAAGTGATGTGTATAACAATATCCAAAATATTTATGGAGCGGCAGTGACATGTGATTGTACATACACTTTGTCGCTAATTATTATGGGACTTATACCTACAGTTCTTTTCTGTTTGGGGTATGTGTTAATAATTAAAAAGGCATTGAAAAATAATAATTACATCATCTTAGCTACTTGTATATTGCTAACAGCTTATGCATTCTGTGAATCACAAATGGTAGAAATATACAATTATTTTGTTTACTTTTATATATTTGCGAAAGATGATATGGAAATTGCAAGTCGTGAGAGAAAAAAATCAAATGGAGGTTGCTACATATGATACCTAAAATAATACATTATTGTTGGTTCGGTGGGAATCCACTTCCGGAACTGGCAATAAAATGCATTGAGAGTTGGAAAAAATATCTGCCTGATTATGAAATCAAAGAGTGGAATGAGAGCAATTTTGATATCAATTGCTGTGCTTATGTGAGAGAAGCTTATGAGGCAAAAAAATGGGCATTTGTATCAGATTATGCAAGATTCTGGATACTCTATCAACATGGAGGTTTGTATTTTGATACGGATGTTGAGTTAATTAAATCAATTGATGATTTAATAGTAAAAGGTGCTTTTATGGGATGTGAGCCATGGAATGCAGCTCCTGCATTAAGCGATATTAAAACAAAAGAGGCAGCGAACCCAGGGCTCGGCCTTGCGGCAGCGCCAGGGCTCGGCCTTTATAAGGAAGTTCTTGATGATTATGAATGTGATCATTTTACCATTACGGAAAAAGGCGGACCGCCAACTGTTGTAGAGCGAATGACAAAAATTCTTTTGAGACATGGACTGAAAGATGACAACGATATTCAGTTTATTGAAGGTATATACATTTATCCATCAGAGTATTTTTGCCCACTTGATTATGGTACAGGGCAAATGACAATTACTGAGAATACACGTTCAATTCATCATTATGTTGCATCTTGGCATAGTAATATAGAAAAGAAGATTATAAAAATTCAACAAAGATATGCACTCAGAGGAAAAGTTGGTTGCAAAATGGAGAAATTGGAAACATTGCCTTTGAGAATAAAGAATAAGATAGATAAATTAGGGTTGAGTGGTATGATAAAATTTGCCGTTAAAAGGCTTTTGGGTAAGTCTCTCTGACGTAGGGTAGTTGTCACCCACCTCCCAAACTGATATGATAAGTATCAGAAGGACAGGTGATTGAAGTGAGTTACAGCAGATATCCAGAGGAAATGAAGCTATCATTGCAAGAATGCTTGAAGGCGATGAGACAGTTATGGACATTCAGAGAGAGACAGGTGTTGGAATTAATACGCTGTATAGATGGCGTGACAATGCCAAGAATCAGAAAGGATTGTCAGCGACTACCAAATATAAGAATGCTGATAAATGGAGTAGCCAGGATAAGTTTATGGTTGTTCTTGAAACCGAAACAGCGAATTTATCAGAGATTGAGTTCTCTGAGTATTGTAGAGAAAAAGGTATCTATCCTGAACAGGTTAAGGAATGTAAATATGCCTGAAAGGGGCAAACCTTGTGAAAAATTCTGGAATGCAATTAAAAGAGGTCGATATAGATAAAGCAATCGATGCAAATCATCAGTTAAGGCATCCATCTGTTGCACCGGATAGCCGGGAAGCCTTTTTTGCCGGTTTGGATAAGGGATTTTATAAATCTCTTTCGAAGTGTGCTCCAAAAGTATACTATAAGCAAAAAATAAAAGAAATTCTGATAAAGACGAAAATCATTCGGGGGGGATAAAAGCAATAGAGTATAAAATCAGCTTTCGATAAACCGGAATGGTATAGTAGTTGTAGACTGAAGACGAAGCAAGCAATTTGATGATATTGGTAGTCTAAATGGAGGAGGATGATGGCAACGTATTGCCATACGAATAAAAAATGCAAAAATCACTAGCAAAAAATTCAATATACAACATTATATATATGATTGCGAATATTTTATTTCCATTTGCGACATCAATCTACGTTTCGAGAATTCTTCTTCCGGTTGGTGTGGGAAAGGTTGCGTCGGCTCAAAATATTGCATCGTACTTTGTAACGCTTGCAGCATTGGGACTACCATCGTATGGTGTTCGTGAATTTGCAAAGGTTCGGGACAATAAAGCAGAAAGAGATAAATTGTTCACGGAACTTCTAGTGCTGAATATCATTTCGACAACTTTAGCTGTAGTAGGTTTCTTTGTCCTTGTGTTTATAAATGCAGGCTTTAACGGTGAGTGGGCATTGTATGGTGCGTGTGGGTTAGCTATATTTTTCAATTATCTGAACATCGACTGGATGTATCAAGGACTGGAAGAGTATGGCTATATCACAGGTAGAAGCCTGGCGATAAAGGGAATTTCATTACTAGCTCTGTTTTTGTTTGTTAAGACAAGACAGGATTATGTAGCTTACGCATTGATTTCAAGCCTTGCAACGGGAGGCAACTATATTTTCAATGTGATACATGCAAGGAAATATGTAAAAATACGACTTTCAGGCATTAAGCTTATAAAACATCTGAAGCCAGTACTTTTAATTGCCTGCATTATCTTTTTATCAAGTATCTACAACAAAATCGACGTGACGATGCTGAATATGATGGCAACAGATGAATCTGTTGGTTATTATTCTTATGCACAAAAAACGGTTAACATGGTTCTTACAATGGCAAATGCGGTAACGGTTGCACTTCTTCCAAGGCTAAGTTATTATTACGAGAATGATAGAGAAGGATTCTACCGCCTATTGGATAAAGGATTCCAGATTCTATGTTTGATGACTCTCCCATTAGCAGTCGGTATGGCGTTAGTAGCGGAGCAGACTGTGCAGTTCCTCTATGGAGAAGCATTTGCTCCAGCGGCTTTGACAATTCAGCTGATGTGCCCGCTGATTCTGATCAAAGGATTTGGGGATTTGTTCTGCTATCAGCTTGTTTATAGTACGAAGAGTGAGAAAATTATTCTTCCGGCAGCTGCATCTGCGTCCATAATCAATGTCATTACAAATGCAGCATTGATTCCAACACTTTTACAAAATGGTGCAGTTGTGGCATCTGTTATCAGTGAGTTTGTAACAAATGCCATTCAGTTTGTTTATATGAAGAAAAAAGTGAAGTTCAATGTCAATTGGAAATCACTCATAACAGGAATTTTTAGTACAGCAGTGATGTCTATATGCGTTCTTGGACTCAAGCTGCTGGAGTTGCCTAATACAATTGGACTTATTGTCGAAGTGGGATGTGGAACTTTAGTTTACATTGCAATTAATCTGATCATGAAAAACGCTTTGATTTTTGAAATGATTCAAAAGTTCAAAACGAAATTATTACATAAAGCGTGATTTAAATGTAGATACAGGGGAGATAACGTGGAAAAAGACAGTGCGGTGATGCAAAATACAAATTACAAACTGCTTGATTTGATGAAATTTATCTGTGCATTTCTTGTAATAGGGATACATACAAGACCACTTCAGGCCGTCAGTGATGTGGCTGATAAGCTGTTTTATTATGATATTTCAAATTATGCAGTTCCATTCTTTTATGCTTGCACAGGATATTTATTGATTGTCAGACAACAAAATAAGGGTGTGCATGAAAAAATACGCTCTCGGATAAAGAAGGTTTTGCGACTATATGTGATTTGGTCGATTATTTATCTGCCTCTGACATTCTGCGGATGGATTATAGAGGGAAATAGGGAACCTGTATATTTGCTCCGTTGCGTTAGAAATTTTGTAAACGGTAGAATACGAGTACCTTTTTATTCACTTCAAGTTATGCCATAATCAT
>OBKS01000987.1_pt1 | contig 23035 bp, 14 predicted proteins | sample 1517381 | NCBI WGS metagenome assembly OBKS01 (sample SAMN04571686, study PRJEB22368) | human gut metagenome | biome: human gut; material: stool | host: Homo sapiens | place: Luxembourg | collected 2012-08-03 | reverse complement strand
AGCACATGGGCACCCCCAGCGTCAGCGAAGCCGCCGCCTTGCTGAGTGCAAACAACTCCCGGCTGCTGGTACCCAAGAAGAAAGGAGAGAACTATACCGTGGCCGCCGCCCTTGACATAAGAACTGTGCGCCAGGGCCACATCGAAATAGTGGGTGCCGGCCCGGGCGACCCGGACCTGGTTTCCGTACGCGGACGCCAAATGCTGGAACGCGCCGACCTCATTCTGTATGCCGGCAGCCTCGTTCCCAAGGAGCTGACTCTCTGTGCCAAGGCCGGTGCTACCGTACTCAGCTCCGCTTCCATGGATTTGGAGGAACAATTTGAAGTAATGAAGAAGTTCTATGACAAGGGAAAATTCATCGTACGCCTGCATACGGGTGACCCATGTATCTATGGTGCCATTCAGGAACAGATGAACTACTTTGACCAGCACGGCATGAGCTACCACATCACCCCCGGCATATCCTCCTTCCAGGCGGCGGCAGCTGCCTTGAAGTCGCAGTTCACCATTCCGGAAAAAGTGCAAAGCATCATCCTAACACGCGGCGAAGGACGCACGCCCATGCCCGAACGCGAAAAGCTACATCTCATGGCACGCTCACAAAGTACCATGTGCATCTTCCTCAGTGCAAGCATTGCGGAGCAGGTGCAGGAAGAACTGTTGCAGGAATATCCGGAAACTACCCCCGTAGCTGTCTGCTACCACTTGACATGGAAAGACGAACAAATATTCAGGGGGGAACTCAAAGACCTTGCCAGAATAGTGAAGGAAAATAACCTCACCTTGACAACCATGATTGTCGTAGGCGAAGCCATCGGCAACCGTGAAGGTCTGTCACGGCTCTATGCACACGAGTTCAAGCATCTGTACCGGAAATAAATCAACGATTAATCACCCATAAACATTCAAACATGATATTAATATTTGGCGGAACCACCGAAGGACGCATAGCCATCCAAACCCTTGAAGAAGCCGGAAAAACTTTCTACTATTCTACCAAAGGGGATGAGCAGGACGTACTTCTGCATAATGGCATCCGCCTGCAAGGCGCGATGGATGCAATAGAAATAGAAACATTCTGTGCACAGCATCACATAAAGCTGCTGATAGACGCCGCGCACCCCTTTGCCACACAGCTGCATGAGACTCTGGAACAAGTCTCCGTGGAATCGAATATCCCCGTCATCCGTTTCGAGCGTATCTTCCCGAAACGCGATGAAGAACACATCACCTGGTGCAGGGATTATGACGATGCCATCGAGAAGATACAGAAAGAAAAGATTTTCATCTTACTTGCACTGACCGGCGTACAGACCATAGGTAAGCTGAAGCCTTTGTGGCAGAATGCCTGCTGTTACTTCCGCATCCTCGACCGTGACAGCTCGCGCAAGCTCGCCCGGGAACAGGGCTTCTCCGAGAAGAACCTCTACTACTACACACCCGGAGAAGACGAGCAAGTCCTGATGAAACAGCTTCATCCCGAAGCCATCCTCCTCAAAGAAAGCGGGATATCCGGCGGATTCTGCGAGAAGGTGGAAGCTGCCCGGCAACTGGGTATACGCATCTTTGCCATCCGACGCCCCGAGACATCCGGCAAGTTTATCTGTGTAAACGGCGAGCATGGCCTGCGCCGCATAGTCGAGAAACATTTACCCGACTTCTTCCCCCTGCGCAGCGGACTAACCACCGGAACATGTGCCGCCGCTGCCGCCGTAGCCGCCACCTGGGATGTATTCAATATCTACTTCAAAAAGCGTCCTACGGAATTTCCGGTAGTTCTTCCCAACGGAGAAACCATCCAGGTTCCCGTAGAGCCTCAGCACCATATTCCCCACTCCGACCTTCTGGAAAACGGTGACGGCATGTTCGAGACAAGCGCTACCGTCATCAAGGATGCCGGCGACGACCCGGACATCACCAACGGGATGAAAGTTGTGGCCAATATAGCCATACCTTTCCGCATAGACGACCCGCTGCCGGAAGACACTCCCCAGGACGACTACAACGTCATCGTCTGCGGCGGCGAAGGCGTAGGAATCGTCACCATGCCCGGTCTGGGACTTGAGCTCGGTAGCTCTGCCATCAACGACACCCCGCGCGAAATGATAAAGAAGAACGTCAAGCTATGTCTTGAACGCCTCCATATTGCCAAACAGCCCAATCCTATTCTCATTACCATCTCCATCCCCGGTGGAGAAGAGATAGCCAAGCGCACCTTCAACCCCCGCCTCGGCATCGAAGGAGGCATTTCCATTATCGGGACTTCCGGCATCGTGAAGCCATTCTCCTCGGAAGCCTTCGTCAATTCCATCCGGAAGTCCATGGAAGTGGCAAAGGCGACCCGGAGCCCTCGTATCGTCATCAGCTCCGGCGCAAAGAGCGAACGCTTCATCAAGGCGTATTATCCCGACCTCCCCGCCCAGGCTTTCGTGCACTACGGCAACTTTATCGGCGAAACCTTGAAAATAGCAACCGAAGAGCAAGTACCGCACGTCACCCTCGGCGTGATGATGGGAAAGGCCGTGAAACTGGCCGAAGGCAATCTGGATACCCACAGCAAGAAAGTGACCATGAACAAGGAATTCATTCAAGACCTGGCACGCCAAGCGGGATGCAGCGAAGAAACGCTTGCCGCCATCGGACAGATGAACCTGGCGCGCGAACTTTGGGACATCATTCCCGAAGAGCTGCTGGAAAAGTTTGGCAAGGCACTGATTGAGCTCTGTCACCGGCACTGTGCCCCCTTACTGCCCAATGGCGAACTAACAATATTACTCATAACCGAAAACGGAAAAATTTACTCATGAAGAAGAAGATAATCATTACCGTCTGTATGGCAATGACCGTACTGACCGGTCTGGCACAAAGCCCGCTGTCCTTTCATGCAAAAGCTGGAATCGGTACCTCCCATTTTCATGGAAAACACTCCAGTAGTGACACCCAAATAGCTTACAAAGCTGGTGTCGGTGCAGAATATGTCCTCAACAAGACCTGGGTGCTGCAATCCGCATTGGAGTTTGTGTCCATCGGCGGTAAAGACGAGATAAGCCACATCGGCAAGGCCAAAATGCATGAACTGTATCTGCAAATCCCCCTCATGATAGCGGCCCGCCTCCATCTGGGCAGGGATTATCATGCCTCGCTGAGCGTCGGCCCTTATGCGGCCATAGGCGTGGCAGGCAAGACCTCCGGCGAGACCTACGATTATAGCAGCAGTAGTATGCAGGGAGGATACCAGTTCAAGATAGACACTTTCGGCAGTATGGTAGACGGGAAAATGGGTAACAACCGTTTCGATGCAGGTATTGCCCTGGGACTTACTTTTGAATACAGAAGATTCATCATCGGTGCAGAGACACAAGTGGGACTGGTAAAAGTCAATGAGCAGATAAACCAGATAATAGGTCATTCGGAAGAAAGAGGATATTTCCCCAAGAATTTCGCCGCATTCTTCACGCTGGGGTACCGGTTCTGGTAAAGGAACATTTTGCCATACAGAGTTGTTTAGTATACAAACAGATACTCAACAATATAAACTGAATAATATGGCAAAAAGAATTCCTATCCTGCTGGCTGCAATGACAGCCCTCACCTTCGCCCCTCAAACAGCAGAGGCATGTACCGGTATCACCCTGACGGCCAAAGACAATGCGCACGTCGTAGCTCGCACCATCGAATGGGGAGGCAGTGAGCTGAACAGCCAGTACGTCATCGTACCGCGCGGTTATTCGCAACAATCACTGACACCCGGAGGCAGTCTGTCCGGCATGGAGTTCACCTCACGCTATGGCTACGTAGGCCTGGCAGTGGAGCAAAAGGAGTTCGTGGCCGAAGGTCTGAATGAAGCCGGGCTCTCCGCCGGGCTGTTCTACTTTCCCGGATATGGCAAATATGAGGAGTACGACCCCACACGAAAAGCGTCGAGCATAGCCGATTTACAATTGGTATCATGGCTGTTGGGAAGCTTTTCTACTGTGGACGAGGTAAAGGAGGCTATTGAAAATGTGACGGTCATAGCCATTGACCCGCGCGCCTCCACCGTACATTGGCGGATTGCAGACAAGACCGGCCGCCAACTGGTATTGGAGTTCATCGACGGACAGCCCCGTTTCTATGAAAACAAACTGGGAGTATTGACAAACTCCCCCGGCTTTGACTGGCAGATGACCAACTTAAACAATTATGTGAACCTCTACCCGGGCAGTGCCGAAAGCAAATCGCTGGGCAATGTGACTATAGCCCCTTTCGGTTCGGGAAGCGGCTTTTTGGGAATTCCGGGAGATGTGACTCCCCCTTCCCGCTTTATCCGTGCCGCTTTCTACCAGACTTCTACACCGCCACAGAATACCGCACAGGAAACCGTTCTCCAATGTTTTCAGATACTGAATAACTTTGATATACCCGTAGGCATCGAGTTTCCCCTCGGCCAGGTTCCTGCCAATATTCCAAGTGCCACCCAATGGACATCGGCCACAGATATGACAAACGGTATCATCTACTATCGCACCATGTACAACAGTACAATCAGAAGCATTGATTTGAGACAGATAGACTTCGGGCGCATCGAGTACCATGCCGCTCCCCTTGATAAAGTGAAGCGGCAACCGATAGTTCCCGTGAAAATTGAATAGGGACGCAGAAGCTTCAAGATTGCCGCTGTTGCAGTTGTTCCGCCTCCTTCCTCTTCATCTCCGCCAGCACCCCGCAGGTCAATGGAATGGCGAGGAAGAAGGTCAGCATGTCCGACGCCGCCTGGCACATCTCCACCCCTTTCAGTCCTAAGAAATAAGGAAGAATGAAGATGAGGGGGATGAAGAACAGCCCTTGACGGGCAGAGGAAAGTATCGTAGCGCGTACGGGCTTGCGGATAGTCTGCAACATCATGTTGCTGACCACAATCCATGCACCCAACGGATAGGTGATGAACTGCCAGCGCAATGCTGCCGCACCGGTAGCTACAACAGCAGGGTCTCCCTTGCGGAAGATGGAGACAATCTCCTCGGCATATCCCATACCTGCCACCGCACAAACCAGCAAAAAGAAAAAGCCTACCTTCACACAGAACCAGAATCCTTGGCGCACTCTGGCATACAGCCCGGCACCATAATTGAATCCGCATACCGGTTGGAAGCCTTGCCCGAAACCAATCAGGAAAGCATTGATAAACATAGAGATACGCGTCACAATGGACATCCCTGCAATAGCTGCGTCACCATATGCACCGGCCGCCACGTTCAGCAAAATGGTTGCCACGCTTGCCAGTCCCTGCCGGGTGAGTGACGGAGTTCCGCCCCCAATAATTTCCTTGATGAAAGCCAGTGTAGGCGTAAAGTTTCTGTAACGTATACGTATATTTCCTCCTCTGCGCCCCATATATAGCAAAAGGATGAAACTACATATCTGGCTGACTACTGTGGCCAGTGCGGCACCGGATATGCCCATATCGCATACAAAAATCAGGATAGGATCGAGCACTACGTTGATGACCGCCCCGCTCACAATCCCCACCATGGCATACGCCGCATTACCTTGAAAACGTATTTGGTTATTCAGCACCAATGAGGCGGTCATAAAAGGAGTACCCAGCAGAATGATTCCCAAATAGCGCTCCGTATACGGAAGAATGGTAGGCGTCGACCCCAAAGCAAGGGAAAGCGGTGTAAGGAACAACAATCCCAGCACAGCCAGAGCCGCTCCGATAAACAAGGCAAAAAAGAAGCCGGTGGATGCCATCTTCTCGGCACTCTCCGTTTCCTGCGCCCCCAACTTACGGGAGATGTAGTTCCCCGAACCATGACCGAAGAAGAATCCCACAGCCTGGATAATGGACATCACAGAAAACACGATACCTACGGCAGCCGTAGACTGGGTATTTATTTTACCCACAAAATAGGTATCTGCCATGTTGTAGAAGGACGTCACCAGCATGCTGATGATGGTCGGCACAGCCAATGACGTAATCAGCCGGGGGACCGGAGTCGTCGTTAAGTGGACATAATTATCCTTTGCAGAATGGTGCATCATAGGGAATGGAATGACAAGACTATTTGCAGCAATTCCTCAATGGAGTACACCGTTACCGGCTCCTTGCCCGGTCGATGGAATACGAAGCTGCCGTCTCCCTTCAAATCTCCGGTTTCGATATAGATCTCCGATTCAACATTCCGGTTTGCCAGAATCCCGTTTCTCTGGAGTGCCTTGCGCACCATGGCATACTTCTGCCCGTGGCCCGCCAAGCGTATCTGGGAGGTATATTCATTGGCTACCCTGAACAGTCCCGTTTCCAAATCAAAGGCAATACCCTTACGGGCAAAGAAGTTGCTCAGGCTGCCGTTCAACGAAAGGTCCTCGGGAGTACCGATAGTTACGCCGTTCACCTTGTCCATCAGCCATATTTTGTCCGCTATCTGCAGGGCCAGTTCCAGGTCGTGAGTAGAAAGGAAAATCGTCTTGTCCGTTTGCCGGCTGAGCTGGTGAAGCAGTTGCATCATCTCTACTTTACTGGGAAAATCAAGGAAAGCTGTCGGTTCATCCAGATAGATGACGGGAGTTTCCTGGGCGAGCGCCTTGGCTATCATCATCTTCTGCCGTTCACCGTCACTCAGCGTATGCACCATGCGGTGCGCCAGGTGGGGAATGCCTACCAGGGCGATGGATTTGTCCACCACAGTCTTGTCCTCTTTCGAAAGAGTTCCCCAGAAACCGGTGTAGGGGCTGCGTCCCAGACCTATCAGTTCTACGACGGACATATTGCGTATATCGCACTTCTCCGTCAGCACCACACTAATGACGCGCGAAAGCTGCTTGTCGGTATAGTCCCCAATCTCTTTTCCTTCAATAAATATGTTTCCTCCAAGTTTTGACTGGAAGGCGGACAACGTACGGAGCAGCGTGGACTTCCCCACTCCATTAGCTCCCAACAAGCAAGTCAGCTCACCACTGTTGATTCCGGCACAAATGCCGTCTGCCACCACTTTCACATCCCCCTTACCGGGGTAACCGATGGAAAGATTCTCTATATGTATGGTTTCCTTATTCATTCAATTCTCCTTTCCGTTTTCTAAAAAGTACAGAAGCCACTACCGGCGCACCTACCAGTGCCGTCACCGAGTTGACCGGCAAAGCTCCCTCGAAGCCGGGCATACGGGCTATCAGATTGCAGACCAATGCCAGGGAAGCGCCTACCAGCAATGTGGCAGGCATCAACACCCGATGGTCCGAAGAGTGGAAGATGGCACGGCACAGATGGGGAACCGCCAATCCAATAAACATAATCGGACCGCAATAGGCCGTTACAATAGCCACCAGCACACCGGAGCATGAGATAACCAGCAGGCGTGCCCGCTTGATGTTCAGTCCCAGATTGCGTGCATAGCCATCGCCCAGCAGCAACAGATTCATCGTCTTTATCAGCAGGAAGGACAACGGAAGCAGCACAGCCATGATGCAGACAAACAGCACCATCTGGTCGCCCGAAACACGGGCAAAGCTACCCAATCCCCAAATGACATATGCACGTATATCTTCCTCCACACTGAAATATTTCAATACGCCGATGACGGCACTTGCCACATAGCCTATCATCACACCGATTATCAGCAGCGTCACGTTGCCCTTCACCTTCTGGGAGACATAGACAATGAGCGCCATCACAGCCAGCGCACCGATAATGGCGGCAACCGACAAGGCAACCTCGCCCATATACCCCAAACGGCTCAATGCCACACCGCCCATCGCCCCGGACAGCAATACCACACAAGCCACACCCAGGCTGGCACCTGAACTGATGCCCAATACCGAAGGCCCTGCCAGCGGATTGCGGAACACCGTCTGCATCTGCAGACCGCTGACTGACAGCCCTGCTCCCGCCACCAATGCCGTCAACGCCTGGGGCACGCGGGACTTCCAGATGATATTCTGCCAAATAACGGATTCTTCCGTATTTCCCCACAATATATTCCACACGGAGCGCAGAGGAATGTGAACCGACCCCAAAAGCAGGTTCAGCAGGAAAAAAAGAAAGATAGATGCCAGTGTCAGCAACATCAACGGAAGTACGGGTCTTTTTATCATTTCAGCAGTTCGTAGTAAGTCGGTTTATAGTCAGGCAACAAATCGGGATGGAAAGCATGTATCAAGTCTTCCAATACAATTTCGGGCTGCATGGGCATACTTTCGTAGAAGGGTTTCTCACGCATGTTGCAGTATACCACTCCCTTCTCACGGAACGCACGGAAGTCGGCATAACGCGGGTCGAGGGACTTCAAGGCATCATACGTGAATGTCCCGTCATAGCTGTTGACAATGCGCCAGTAGTCGGCACTCTCCGCCTGGCTGTATACGGTTTCAAAGTCCAGCGTGACACCTCCCGAACGGGGGTCGTCTTTCAAGAAATAATCCGCACCGGCATCACGGAACAGTTCGGCAAGAAAGCTCTTTCCTCCCACTGCATACCAGTTGCCACCCCGTATCTCGCCGCTGAATACCACCGGACGCTTCTTCACGTTGGCAGCCAGCTCCTTCAATTCGTTATAGCGCTTCTCTATCGCAGCAAACTTTTCATTCGCCTCCACTTCCTGGCCTATAAACATGCCGATGAATTTTATCCATTCAGCCTGCCCCAACGGGGTCATCTCCTTATATCCCAAATGGGGAACCAGTGGAATACCGATTTCCCGCATGGCATCATATCCGCCCCGCTTGAAAGGAGAGATAAAGATAACATCCGGATTCATGCTCATTATCACTTCATTATCAAAGTTCCCTTCGATACCAATCTTCACGGTCTCGCCGGACTTCAAACGGTCGTTCATCTCCTTGTTGAAGAGATGGCGCGTACTGGTGATGCCCACCACATAATCGCAGGCATCCAGACGGATGAAGTTGGAAAGTTGCAGGGATGTCATACACATGACGTGCTCTACCGGCGTTTCAATCACCGTATAGTCGCTCGGTATGCCGACAGGCTTTATGCCTTTCGGTACCAGCGCATAGTGGAAAGTGCTGCTGCTTTCTTTTTGAGGGTCGTGTATATCCACCAGACGGACATGGTGCGGAAGATATTTCACCGTATAGCCTTTGGCATAGCACGGTACAATGGTAGCTGCCGTGTCTGTCGTAACCGGAGAATAGCCCGTTTCGGAAGAAGATTCGGTAGTAGTCTGTCTTGATTTTAAGCCGCAAGAGGTTACGCATAAAATGCACAGCAGTGCAATGCCTATGGCAGATATCCGGGTCATGACTATTGGGGTTTATAGAATTCGGGCACAATATTCGTCATTTTTGGGGAGATACGCAAATGCTCTTCCTGCAAATTGACGGATATTGTGCCTAAATAATCTTTAAAAGCCCATCAAGTCATTCAGTGCTTCACTCATGCTGGGATGTGTAAAGACAAAATCACGGAGGAAGGTATATTCCTGCCCGGTCTTCATAGCCATTGCCACCAGGTTGATGACCTCGCTCGATTCCGGACCAAACAGCGTACATCCCACTATCTTGTCCGTATCGGCGTCCACCACCACCTTGAAGAGTCCGTTCGTATCGCCCAAAGTCCTGGCACGCGGAATGGCGGCTACCGGCAGCTTGTTGACCTTTATATTCAATCCCTTCTTGCGTGCTTCCGCTTCGCTCAGCCCGATGCGTGAAAGCGGCGGGTCGATGAATACCGAATAGCTCACCGGGTCACGGTCGGACACCTTGCGTTCTCCCGCCCCGAAAAGGTCTTCGCGCAGAATGCGGTAATCATCCAAAGAAATGTAGGTAAACTGCAAACCGCCCTTTACATCACCGATAGCATGTATCTTGGGGTTGGTAGTCTGCAAATAGTCGTCCACCACAATGGCACCGCGCTCATTCACCTCTACACCTGCCGCCGCCAGATTCAAGCCAGCCGTATTCGGACGCCGGCCGGTAGCCAGCAGGATGGCATCTGCGTGTAACTGATGTTCCTCTCCCGTGACCGCATCCCGGTAAATGACGTCAGAGTCTTTCACGGACTGCACGCGTGCATTCAGCCTGAAAACGATTCCTTTCTGTTCCAATACCTCCCGGACACTGTCCGCAATGTCCCGGTCCTCCCGGGATATCAGTTCGGAAGAGCCCTCGAGCACCGTGACTTGCGAACCGAATGAAACATACATGGAAGCAAATTCTAGTCCGATGTATCCCCCACCTACAATGACGAGCTGTACCGGCAGCTCAGTCAGTTCCATAATGGAGGTGCTGGTATATACCCGTGGGTTACCTTGTATCCCCTCTATCGGTGGAATGACGGTTTCGGCACCCGTATTGATGAATATCCGGGGAGCTTGCAATTGTAATGTCCCTTCCACCATCCCAACTTCCACCACATCCGGACCTGCAAAGGAGCCAATACCCGTATAGACCGTTATATGAGGATTGTCGGCCAGATTGTGATAGTTCTTCTGACGCAGGAAAGAGACGACCTCTTCCTTCCTTGCAATGGACTGACGATAGTATGCCTTCTTGACCTCCCAAGAAGCGTCTTTGTCCGCCTGCTTTGCCGCATGCACCAATGTTTTTGTGGGAATGCAACCGATATTGATACATGTCCCTCCATACATCTTTTCCGAACGCTCCACTACGGCAACGTCCAGCTTCCGTTTTGCCAACTCGGCAGCCAATGTCTTTCCGCCTTTGCCGAATCCGATGATAATGACATCATACTGTTTCATACGTCTATTTCCTTAATTGGTTCAATACTCTTTTTGCACTGTCAGACAGTACGACAATGGCACCGGCAAGAATGGCCGTATCCTTGATGACCAAGCGCCCTGCCCCCGTCAGCAACGGAAAGCCGTGCTCCCCGCTTCCCAAGTCGGGCACCCACACCTCAGGGGTTGTCACCAGGAAAGAGAGGGTACCTATTGTCATGACAATGGCCAGTGCAGCTCCCGCCAGTCCGATTTTCGGAGAGAATATCCCCAGAAATGTCAGAATGCCGATGGTCATAATCAGAATGCCCAGACCGTGAGAGAAACCATACGTATTGTTCTCCACGTGCCACTGATGTTTCGCCTCATTGAACTCGCCCTCTTTCAGCTTATACTCCTTGTACTCCGGGGCACTCTTTGTATAAAAGAAGCTCATGAACGGGCTGTTCGCCACAAAAGGGACAATCCCTTCAGCCTCATAATTCCAGAATTTCAACCCACCAATCCATACGAAAATAACCAGGATGGCTACACGAATCAAATTAACACCCAACTTTTGAGTGGAAGCGGCCAGCGTCAACGCAGCCATAAACAAGTTTTGCAATTTCGTTTTCATCTTTGTTCTACTTTTTAAATGGTTTCAGTAATATGACTTGATTTTTGTTTTTGCAAAGTTCCTTGTTTTCCACCACGTACGAAATGGCAATTATTCCGCAACAGTTGGCAATTCTTCCCGTTTCACTCTTTTCCGGTAGTCCGAGACACTCTCGCCGGTCATTTTCTTGAAAAAACGGCTGAACGCGGACAAGTCTTCGAAGCCCAGAATGGAGCTGATTTCCTTAGCGCTTTTGTGGGTATACAGCAGCAATCTCATGGCTTCTGCCTCAATGCGGTCATGAATCACCCGTAAAGGGGAAGGCAACCCGCAGGTCGAGAACAGATTGGAAAGTGTCTTGGGAGAACGGCAAAGAATATCGGCATAATCCTGCACTTGCTTCTTCTCCTTGAAATGCCGGTCCACTAATACGTAATACTGCCGGATGATGTCAAACGTCTTTTCCTTCTCCTGCCCCACCCCAAAACGCTGGCGCGCAATGCGTGTGCAGGTAATGATGAAACGTTTCAAGACAATCCGCAGCATCTCCTCCTGCAGGTTGTCATGGATGACCGATTCCTGCCGGAAAATGCGGACTATGTCATGCAAGTTGGAAGACTGCCCGACAGAAAGCGCCAGTCTCATCACCCTGGAAGAGCCATAAAAAAGGAGTCCGTTGCAAGAGACCTCGTTGTCATGTCCATAGATGCAATAAAAATTGCTGTTGAATACAAACGTCAGGTATTCACCGTCCACCTCTTTTACCTCCAGGTGATGCAACGGGGTCAAGGTCACGATTTCATCCTTTTCCAGGCGCATGGGGATATGGTCTATTTCCAGAGTGAGCGTACCGATCTGTACCCAAATGAATTTATACAGAGTCTTGTCACGTTGCAGCGACGCACGCTCATGGTAGCTGGAAGTCATGGCTATGTTGCCATTCAAGCGGGTGTTCAGTTGATAATCCATAAAAAACAGATTGTTTTAGTAAATAACAAAGATAGCGAATATCTTGTTTGCTACTGATTATTTCCCCACTTTTGTAGCCGTTTTGCTGTTCTTTAATTTTTAACCTTTAATGTCTTCATGCAAATGTTCCCCGTCATATTTGTATCTCTCGGTCCCGGCGAACCGGAACTGATTACCGTAAAAGGCTTGAAAGCCCTGCAGACAGCCGACTGTATATTCTGTCCCGAGACACTGGCCAAAGATGGAAACAGAGTTTCACGCGCAGCCGACATCCTATTGCAACTCGACATTCCGGAAAACACGGTGCACCGCTTTCCACTCCCCATGAGCAAACAGCGCGAAAAAGCCCTGAGCGCCTACGACGAGGTCTATATGGAGAGCTCCACCCTCCGGCAACAAGGAAAGAAGGTCTGTATCGTTGCCGAAGGAGATGCCGGATTCTACTCTTCCATACATTATGTATATGACAAACTGCAGGCAGACGGCATCCCCGTGAAGCACATCCCCGGTATCCCCGCCTTCATTGCCGCCGGCGCACTGGGCGGGCTCCATGTGGCCAGCCAGGAAGAGCGGCTGACGGTGATACCCGGCATTACTACGACAGAAGAGATAGAGAAACTGACAAGCGAAAACAGTGCGGTTGTCATCATGAAGCTGTCCAGATGCACCGATGAGATTCACCGCTGCATCCGCCTGCATCCCGAATACCGGTATCACTATTTTGAGAATGTAGGCACTCCGGAAGAGAAGTATATCAATGACAGCAAGCGGATAGCGACCATCCGCTTCCCCTATTTTTCCCTGCTTATCATTCGTACAGAGACCTTTTGAGCCCGATTTAATACAATTTCGCACGCCATAGGCATTATTTTAATGAAAATGGGTTACCTTTGCGCCGTTGAAATATAAAAAAGATAAGAACATGAAGAAAGTCGTTTTTTATATGATGCTGCTGGTTATGAGCATCGGTTATGCCTATGCACAAGGAAAGGCAGACATCAAATTCGAACAGACCACCCACAACTTCGGCACATTCTCCGAAAACAGTCCTGTGGTCAGCTACACCTTTAAGTTTACGAACGTAGGCGATGCTCCGCTTGTCATCCATCAGGCTGTAGCTTCCTGCGGATGTACCGTTCCCGAATATTCACAAGAACCGATAGCACCGGGAAAGACTGGAACAGTGAAAGTAACTTATAATGGAACCGGAAGATACCCCGGACACTTCAAGAAATCCATTACCCTGCGCACCAATGCCAAAACGGAAATCATGCGATTATTTATCGAAGGGGACATGACCGCTAAAGATGCCAAATAAGCATTTTACCATACAGAATTAAGGAGATTTTTTTAAATCTCCTTTTTTTTTGCTTTCTTTGAAGTCTATTAAAGAAAAACATAAAACTACAAAACCTATGAAACAAGAAGAAGAACCTATTACCGGACTACCGGAAAATGCGTTCCGTGAATTGAAACCGGGAGAAGTGTACAACCCTCTGATGAGCCCGGATAAGAAGTATTCAGAAGTAAATGCCTGGTCGGTGACATGGGGTATTCTGATGGCCATCCTCTTTTCGGCCGCAGCCGCCTATCTGGGGCTGAAGGTGGGACAAGTATTCGAAGCCGCCATCCCCATCGCCATCATTGCCGTCGGCGTATCGGGTGCCGCCAAACGCAAAAACGCATTGGGCGAAAACGTCATTATCCAGTCTATCGGTGCCAGCTCGGGCGTCATCGTGGCAGGTGCCATCTTCACCCTTCCGGCACTCTATATTCTCCAAGAGACCTATCCGAAAGAAATCACCGTCACCTTTGCACAAGTCTTTATCAGTTCCCTGCTGGGAGGTGTGCTGGGTATTCTTTTCCTTATCCCCTTCCGCAAATATTTCGTGAGCGACATGCACGGCAAGTATCCCTTCCCCGAGGCGACAGCCACCACACAAGTGCTCGTCTCCGGTGAAAAGGGCGGCAGCCAGGCAAAACCATTACTCATGGCTGGTATTATCGGAGGTCTATACGACTTCATCGTGGCAACCTTCGGCTGGTGGAACGAGAATTTCACTACCCGCGTATGCGGCTTCGGCGAAATGCTGGCCGAGAAAGCCAAGCTGGTATTCAAGGTTAATACGGGTGCTGCCGTGCTCGGTCTGGGTTATATTGTGGGACTGAAATACGCGTCCATCATCTGTGCCGGCTCACTGGCCGTATGGTGGATTATCATCCCCGGTATGTCCATGATTTGGGGAGATTCCGTACTGAACCAATGGAACCCCGAAATCACGGCAACCATAGGCGCTATGGCTCCGGAAGAAATCTTCAAATACTATGCCAAGAGCATCGGTATCGGTGGCATTGCCATGGCAGGTATCATCGGCATTATCAAGTCTTGGGGCATCATCAAGAGTGCCGTAGGACTGGCTGCCAAGGAAATGGGAGGTAAGTCCAACGTGGAAGCCAGTGTGAAACGCACACAGCGGGACATCTCTATGAAGATTATCGCCATCGGTTCCATCATCACGCTGCTGCTGGTTGTTCTCTTCTTCTACTTCGATGTGATGCAGGGCAACTTGACACATACCATTGTAGCTATCCTGCTTGTTGCAGGTATCGCTTTCCTGTTCACCACCGTGGCAGCCAATGCCATTGCGATTGTGGGCACAAACCCCGTATCCGGAATGACGCTGATGACATTAATCCTGGCATCCGTAGTCATGGTAGCCGTAGGGCTGAAAGGTCCCGAAGGGATGGTTGCGGCACTGGTGATGGGCGGTGTTGTATGTACGGCACTGTCCATGGCGGGAGGCTTCATCACAGACTTGAAAATCGGTTACTGGCTGGGTAGCACGCCTGCCAAGCAGGAGACCTGGAAGTTCCTCGGAACCATCGTTTCTGCCGCTACCGTAGGTGGTGTAATGATTATCCTGAACAAGACATACGGTTTCACCAGCGGACAGCTGGCCGCTCCGCAAGCCAATGCCATGGCGGCCGTTATCGAACCGTTGATGAACGGTGTGGGTGCGCCCTGGCCGCTCTACGGTATCGGTGCAGTGCTGGCCGTCATCCTCAATTTCTGCAAGATTCCCGCACTGGCATTTGCATTGGGTATGTTCATCCCATTGGAACTGAATGTTCCGTTGGTAGTGGGCGGTGCCATCAACTGGTACGTGACCAGCCGCAGCAAGGATGCCGCTCTCAATGCCGAACGCGGGGAGAAAGGTACCCTGCTTGCCTCCGGTTTCATTGCCGGCGGTGCATTGATGGGTGTGGCAAGTGCTGCCATGCGTTTCGGAGGAATCAACCTCGTAAACGATGCATGGTTGCAGAACACCTGGTCCGAAGTGCTGGCGCTGGGTGCTTATGCCATTCTGATATTCTACCTCATCAAAGCTTCCATGAAAACCAAATAACTTTTAAATACCAAGAACATGAAAAAGATTCTACTTTTATCTTTTCTATTTGCAGCGACCATGTTATCTGCACAAAAGCCCGTTGAGCTGCCCCTATGGCCCAACGGTGCCCCCAATAACAACGAACTGACCAATTCCGGACAGAACCATAACAACGAATGGGTGTCCGATGTCACCACCCCTACCCTTACGGTGTACCCTGCCTCCCACCCCAACGGCATGGCCATCATCATGTGTCCGGGAGGCGGCTACGGGGGGCTGGCCATGAAGCACGAGGGACACGACATGGCTCCCTGGTTCAACACACAAGGCATCACCTATGCAGTACTGAAATACCGTATGCCCAACGGGCACCATGAAGTGCCCCTTTCCGATGCCGAACAAGCCATCCGCATGGTACGCGAACATGCCGCCGAATGGGGTGTCAATCCTCAGCGTGTAGGCATCATGGGCGCTTCTGCCGGCGGCCATCTGGCAGCTTCGCTTGCCACACTATACAGCGGTGACAAGACCCGTCCCGACTTCCAGATCTTGTTCTATCCGGTGATTTCCATGCAGAAAGGCGTTACCCATGGAGGTTCCCGTAAGAACCTTATCGGAGAAAATCCATCTCAGGAGCTGGAACAAAAATACTCCCTCGAAAGACAAGTGTCCCCAGGCACTCCGCAGGCTTTTATCATGCTTTCTTCGGACGACGACGCAGTGCCACCCATCAACGGCATTGGCTATTTCCTCGCCTTGCGTGACCACAAAGTGCCTGCCAGCCTGCATGCCTACCCTACCGGCGGACATGGCTGGGGATTCCGGGACAACTTCACCTACAAGCGTCAATGGACGGAAGAACTGGAGAAGTGGTTGCGTGAAGGGCTCGTATTCCCGGTCTCTGAACCTACCACAAAGAAATAAAAGCAATTATGAATAAAAAGTATTTTTTACTCACTTGCCTCGCAGCTTTTCCCTTTGCCCTGACTGCTCAGGAGAACAATCGCTACGAAGAGATTACCAACCCCAAGCTGACAAGCATCAACCGGGAGCCTGCCCGCAGCACGTTCACCTCCTACGTCACGGAGGCTGATGCCGTCATCAATGACCGCAAGAACGGAACCTTCCGCTTGTCCCTTAACGGGAAATGGAAATTCCATTATGTGGAAACCTTCGCCGACCGCCCCACGGACTTCATGATGGACCGTGTGGACGCCAGCCGCTGGCCGGACATCAATGTACCCGGAAACTGGGAGTTGCAAGGATTCGGCACGCCCATCTACGTGAACCATCCCTATGAGTTCTGTTCTTCGGGCTATCCTCCTTATTGGGACAAGCCCAACCCTCCGTACGTTCCCCAAGAATGGAATCCCACCGGCACCTACCGCCGCGAGTTCACTCTTCCGGGAGACTGGGACGATAAGGAGATTTTCCTGAGTGCCGACGGTGTACGCGGGGCAGCCTTCTACTACCTTAACGGCAAGTTTGTAGGCATGAGTAAAGATGCAAAGACTCCGGCGCGTTTCAACGTCAGCGCCATTGCCAAGAAAGGGAAGAATGTCATTGCCATTCAGATACACCGCTTTTCCGATGCCAACTATCTGGAATGCCAGGACTTCTGGCGCATCAGTGGTATCGAACGGGACATTTACTTATATGCCCAGCCTCAAATCCATCTCACGGACTTCAAGGTGGAGTCTCCTTTGGATGAGAACTACCGGAACGGTATCCTCAAGGTAAAGGTGCAGTTTACCAATGAAAGCGGACAAAATTCCCCATTTCTCGTTGGCTACCGCCTGCTGGACAAGAACGACCAGCAGATAGCCCAGTCCTCTACCCAGGTCAGCGGTGACCAGACAGAAGTGGAGTTCACTAAGAAAACCATCCAGGAACCTTTGCAATGGACAGCCGAAACGCCCAACCTCTATACCCTCGTCGTCAGCTTGAAGCGCCCGAACGGAGATGTGATTGAAGCGACAAGCTGCAAAGTAGGTTTCCGTACAGTGGAAATCAAGGACAAGCAACTGTTGGTAAACGGACAACCTATCCTCGTGAAAGGCGTGAACTATCACGAACACAACGAGAATACCGGTCACTATGTCTCCGAAGAACTGATGAAGAAAGATTTCGAGCTTTGGAAGAGATACAATGTCAATACCGTCCGCACCTGTCACTATCCCCAGCAGGAACGTTTCTACGAACTCTGTGACGAATATGGTATCTACGTCATCGACGAAGCCAATATCGAAAGCCACGGCATGGGTTACGACCTGCGTGTAGGCGGCACGCTGGGAAACAATCCGCTCTTCATGAATGCCCACCTCGACCGTACCATGAATATGTACGAACGGGACAAGAACCATCCGTCAGTCATCATCTGGTCGCTGGGCAACGAAGCCGGAAACGGATTGAATTTCTACGTTACCTACAACACCTTGAAGACGCTCGACAGTCGTCCCATCCAGTATGAACGCGCACTGTTGGAATGGAATACGGACATCTACTGCCCGATGTACGCTTCCCCTTCCTATCTGGAGAAGTATGCCCGGAACAAGGAGATGACGCGTCCCCTCATTCTTTGCGAGTATGCCCATGCCATGGGCAACAGCCTCGGCAACTTCCAGGAGTATTGGGACATCATCGAAAAATATCCCATCCTCCAGGGTGGCTGTGTCTGGGATTGGGTAGACCAGGGCTTTGCCGCCAAGACTGACGATGGCCGTAAATACTGGACTTATGGCGGCGACTATGGCGAGAACGGCACTCCCTCTGACGGTAATTTCTGCATCAACGGCGTGGTATATCCCGACCGCAGTGTCAAACCGCAGACGGAAGAGATGGGGAAGGTCTACCAGAACATCAAGTTCCTCGACTTCGACAAGCAGACTTCCACCGTGAAAATCCGCAATGATTTCTCCTTCACCAATCTCGACAAGTACGACTTCTACTACATCATCCGCGACCACGGAAAGGAAGTCTACCGTGGCAAGATTGAAAATATCCATGCTGCACCGGGCAAGACGGTAACCACCGGCTTTCTGAACGGCATCCCCAAAGAGAAACAGACAACGGGAGATGTACGCATCGAGTTCTATGCAGCCATCAAGACGGCAGAACCTTTCCTCCCGGCCGGCACGGTCATTGCACACGAACAGACCTACGTCCATACCTTCTACAAGAAAGAGGCTACGGCACAGAAGCCCGCCACTTCTAAGGAAGAAGGAAATTTGGTGGTGTTCTCCGGTCCCGACTTCAAAGCCACCTTCGACAAGCAAAGCGGCCTACTCACCTCCTATTTGTACAAGAAGCACGAGTACATACTGAACGGTCAAGGTCCCCGCCCATTCTTCTGGCGTGCACCGACGGACAATGATTATGGAGCCAACCTCCCCGTCCGCCTCAAAGCCTGGAAAGAGGCAAGCTACCAGGAACCGAAAGCCGAAAGTTTCCAAGTGACTCCGGGCAGCAATGCCACGACAATAAAGGTGACCTACCGTTTTCCACAGACAGACGCCCGTTGGGACATCACCTATAAGATATATGCCAGCGGAGTCATCAAGGTAGACAACCGGTTCATGGCCGAAGGAGACCAAGCCCCGATGATACCGCGTGTAGGCCTGCGGATGCAGCTGCCGGAAAGCTTTACAGACTTGACCTACTACGGTCGCGGTCCGAAAGAGAATTACCGAGACCGCCGTACCTCCCAGTTCATCGGAGAGTACGCCATCCCGGTCAAGGATATGTACGAGCCGTATGTCCGCCCACAGGAGAACAACCATCGCACGGATATCTATTGGTGCGCTCTTACCGATAAGACGCAACGTGGTTTGCTGCTCATCGCCGACCGCACCTTTGAGCTGAACGCCTCCAACTATCCCCTGGAAAGCATGGATAGCGGCGATACAATTGACAACGGTGCCCCGCGTACCGAAAAGACCAATCACCGCCACCTCACCGACCCTCTGCCGGAAAAGATGGTCGATTTGTTCATTGACTACCGCATGATGGGTGTCGGTGGAGACGACAGTTGGGGCGCAACCGCCCATGAACCCTATCTGATCCGTCCGGGCAAGGAGAATGCCATCGAATACGGTTTTACCCTTGTTCCGTTCGATAAAAAGGAAGATTATAAATATTTAATCCGGCAATATTGAATTTAATCCCTCCGGATTAAGCTTTTATAAAAAGGATGTAGTAAATTTGCTGCATCCTTTTTACGTTCAAGAACAATAATAATCAAAAGAAAGAAAAATGAAAACAATGACTAAATTTATGTTCAGCGCCCTCTGCGCCGCAGCCATGGTAACTTCCGTTTCTGCCCAGGGAGGGAAAGATATGTTGAGCAATGGAATAAAGTATCTGGATGTGCCATACGTAGCCCATACGCTGGAAGCAGATGGTCCCGAAGAACTCGTCATCAACTGCGATGAAGTAGACTGTACCACGCTGGTGGAATATGTACTGGCAGAGACGCTTACCCCCAAATTGGCCGACGGAGACATCTCGGAAAGCGCTTTCGCCGATAACCTGCAAAAAATCCGTTACCGTGACGGTAAAATCGACGGGTACACTTCCCGCCTGCATTATATTGCCGACTGGATAAACAATGGCGTACGCAACGGCTTCCTTCAGGATGTAACGGGCGCCATGAGTCCCGACACCGAACGGTTGTCCATCTCCTACATGTCTTCCCACCCCCAACTCTACAAGCAGCTGGCAAATTCTCCGGAAAACGTAGCCAAAATGAAAAAGATTGAACAATCCTTGTCCGGCAAGGAAATTCACTATCTTCCCAAAGCCAAACTTCCCGCCGATGGTCTCCCGTGGATTAAAGACGGCGATATCATAGCCATCACCACCAACACTCCGGGGCTGGATGTAGCCCACATGGGAATCGCTTTCTATGCGGATAGCAAACTCCTGCTGGTACACGCTTCCTCTACCGACAAGAAAGTGGTCGTCTCCAAAGTCCCCTTGTCCCAAATGCTGAAAGACAATAATAAGTGGACGGGAATACGGGTACTGAGGATGAAGAAATAAAATGAAATACTATATATGGAAAAGGCGATGAAGATTTGATTCTCCATCGCCTTTTCCGTATATAGGATTGTTCGTTCCTATTCCTTTACGACAATATATTCATCAATATTCCGTGTTTCTTTACTGAAGTTCACACCTACTTTCACTAATTTCCTGCCATCCAAGGTATAAGGAATCAGATACCCCTTCTCATCTATTTGTTTCAGAGCTGCGTCGGCTGTACCGTCCAGTTTGAACTCAAAAACATAAATAGCGGTAGGGGTATGAACTACTGCATCCGCACGGCCGCGGCTGCTACGAACCTCGGACCGGATGAACTGTCCCAGCAAAGTAAACACTACATGAAAAATAACCTGATAATGACGTTCCGTATCATCACTCAACTCGTACGGAATACCGGAGAAGAATATCTTAAGACGCTCCATAAACGCCTCCACATCCCCACTCTTCAATTCACGCATGAATTTAGCGATGTGGAAACCAGTCTCATCATTGGATACATTGGTATAATAGGGTACCAGAAAATTCAGAAAGCCGTAACGTACCTCATCATTCGGAAAGCCTAAAGTGTATAGCTTCACATCATCATCATACCCTTTTATGGTCAAATAACCACTTTGATAAATCATCGGAAGAGGATTATTTGTTTCCGCACGATATTCAGAGAAAGCGGAAGCCAGCACTTCCACTCCATCTATCAATAGACGTATATCGTAATCACTCTGCTTCAGCAAGTCAACCAAGTAAGTAGGTGTGCCGGTCTGAAACCAATAGTACCCCATCTCTTCTGCATCAAAAGCATTCAATACACTGAACGGATTGAACATTCCTACACCTTCCGGATGAAAATGATAACCATCATATTGACGTTCCATCAAATCAATCACTTCTTGTAAGGATATCCCTCTTCGTTTAGCCAGTCTCTCAAGTTCCGGCAGAAAGGTTTTCACCAACTCCTCTTTGGTAATACCACACAAAGCAGCGTAAGGAGACTTCATGCTGATATCATTCAGCTGGTTCAAGTCACTGAACACACTTACTTGCGCAAACTTGGTCACTCCGGTCAGGAAAACAAAACGAAGATAACGGTCAGCGCTCTTCAAGACACCGTAGAACGCTTTCAATATTTTCCGATACTCATCCAGCAAGTTCTCATCCAAGACCGCTTGAAGCAATGGCTTGTCATACTCATCAATCAGCACAACAACCTGCTTTCCTGTCTGCATGCATGCCTGCTCTATCACGTAAGCAAAACGCTCTTCCGGACTACGGTCTTTCTTCTCCTGACCATAGAGCAGCTCCCATTTCTCCAGATACTGATTAAGCATAGCCGTCAGGTCAGCAGCAGCTTCATATTTCCGGGCATTCAAATCCAAGTGCAAAACCGGGTATTCTTCCCATTCCTTTTCCAGCTGTTCGATGGCCAAACCTTGAAACAGATCCTTGCGTCCTTGAAAGTAGGCTTCAAAGGTAGAAAGAAGCAGGCTCTTGCCAAAACGACGGGGACGGCTCAAGAAATAAGGAGTAGAAGTAGATGCTATTTGATAAATCATAGCCGTCTTATCTACATAAAGAAAATTCCCTTCACGTAGTTTATCAAAAGTCTGTATGCCTATCGGCAGTTTACGCATCTGTTCCATGTTATTATAACCTGATTGGTGTATCACAAAGGTACGATTTATATTTCAAAAAAAGACGAAAGGCGATGGAGATTTTAGTCTCCATCGCCTTTCATTATTCTACTAATCATCATTTCAGTATTACTCACGTCGACTAGTGCAATCCGAAATACTTCTTCATAAAGCAGATATAAAGAAAACAAAGCAAAAGAATTATACCTGCCAAATACCAATAACCGTAACCTAAACACATTATATATCCTACGATTATGATTGCCTGCACTGCCATGTAAATAGAAGAAACCATTACATGAGGAATCTTCAGCTCATTCGCCATAATCTGATACAGATGTTTACGATGCGGTAGTCCGATATTCTCATGAAGCATCAGGCGGTGAATGATAGTCAGCACACTATCCACACCGTAAACGGATAAAAGGACTATCCAGCTGAAATCTTCCGTTTCAATGATGAGCCTGCCTATCAGGAAAAGAAGGATAAAGGCAATGCTCACCGAACCCACATCACCGGCAAAGCATTTAGCACGCTTGCGGAAATTGAAGAAACAGAAGACTAGAACGGAACAGATAACGGTATAGATGAAATCCGCTTCCACAAAAGTAACCACCTCCTTATTGATATAGGCCAACGCAGCAAGAATAACCAGAGAATAACCACCGGTTATGCCGTTAATGCCATCCATAAAGTTGTAGGCATTGATGATGCCCGTACAGACTATCAAGGC
>OBKS01000977.1_pt1 | contig 23236 bp, 17 predicted proteins | sample 1517381 | NCBI WGS metagenome assembly OBKS01 (sample SAMN04571686, study PRJEB22368) | human gut metagenome | biome: human gut; material: stool | host: Homo sapiens | place: Luxembourg | collected 2012-08-03 | reverse complement strand
GATTTAGGAGAAGAAAGCTACAAAGCATTTAAAACATACGATATTGGTGATATTATTGGAATTACAGGTTTTGTATTTAAAACAAGAACAGAAGAAATTTCTGTACATGCAAAAGAAGTAACATTACTTTCTAAATCATTAAGACCATTACCTGAGAAATTCCATGGATTAAAAGATCCAGATTTAAGATATAGACAAAGATATGTTGATTTAATAATGAATCCAGAAGTTAAGAAAACTTTTGAAACAAGAAGTAAAATAATTTCAGAAATTAGAAGAATATTAGATGAAAAAGGATATTTAGAAGTTGAAACACCAATATTAAACACAATATCAGGTGGAGCAACAGCTAAACCATTTATAACACACCACAATGCATTAGATTTACCAATGTATTTAAGAATTGCAACAGAGCTAAACTTAAAAAGACTAATAGTTGGAGGATATGACAAAGTATATGAAATGGGAAGAATATTCAGAAATGAAGGAATGGATATTAGACACAACCCTGAATTTACATCAATAGAATTATATGCAGCATATGAAGATTACAATGATATGATGGATATAACAGAAGAAATATTTACAAAATGTGCTATGAAAGTTTTAGGAACAACAAAAATAACATATCAAGGACAAGATATTGATTTAACACCAGGTTGGAAGAGAATTACTATGATAGATAGTATCAAAGAAGCTTGCGGAGTCGACTTCAATGAAATTAATTCAGATGAAGAAGCAGTAAAACTAGCAAAAGAAAGAGGAATAGAAATTCCTGACCCAACAAAAGAAACAAGAGGAGATGTAATTAGTTTATTCTTTGATGAATATGTAGAAAAAACATTAATACAACCAACATTTATATATGACTATCCAGTAGAAATTTCACCACTTGCAAAAAGAAGTCCAAAAGATCCAAGATTAACAGAAAGATTTGAAATATTTATTGGTGGTAGAGAATATGGAAATGCATTCTCAGAATTAAATGACCCAATTGACCAATATGAAAGATTTAAGAAACAAGTTGAAGCTAGAAATGCTGGTGATGAGGAAGCTGGTATGATGGACGAAGACTTTATCCAAGCTCTTGAATATGGTATGCCTCCAACAGGTGGTTTAGGAATAGGTATTGATAGATTAGTAATGCTATTAACAGATGCTGCATCAATTAGAGATGTGTTGCTATTCCCAACAATGAAACCTTTAAGCTAGAACATTTACTAAAATCTAATAAAAGAAAAAACAAAGGCTCATGAAGAAGGTAATTTTTACAGAACAGCACATATTTGGATTATTAATGGTAAAAAGGAACTTTTATTACAAAAGAGAAGTGCAACAAAAAAATCTCATCCGAATTGTTGGGATATTTCTGGTGCAGGACATATTAGAGCAGGAGAAAGTGTAATTGAAGGAGCGATTAGAGAACTAAAAGAAGAACTAGGAATAGAAGCAAATGAAAATGATTTAAGATTTATAGATATAGTAAAAAGTACAAAAAATCCTAAAAACCAAGAATTTGGATATGTTTATTTATTAGAAAGTAACCATGAAATAAAAGATTATATTTTTGAAGACAATGAGGTTTCAGAAGTAAAATATGTTTATTTTGAAGATTTAGAAAAAATGGTAGCAGACAGAGCTGAATGATTACTTATTCACGAGGAAGAATATAAAAAACTGTTCCAATATATTAGAAATATATACTATTAAAGTAGTAAATAAATTAAAACAAAATTTTAATTATAAAAACATATTAATTAGATTATGGAAATCATAGCGTAAATTAATATGTTTTTGTAGTGTTACAATTGATGTGAAACAAAAAAATATAGAAAAAAAGTGATTCAAGTAGTATAATTGAATTGTCGAAAAAAATTAGAAGATTTAAGAAAACAAGGAGCAGCATATTTAAAAAGATCAAACAGAATACCAATGGCAGTATTAGGATATTTCACACCAAAAGAAAAAAGAGAAGAATTAGAAAGAGCATAAAAATGAAACAAATTCAGTCATACTATTTGAAAAAATTTGTTTCACATCATTGACATATATACAAGCAAATATTATATTAAAAACAAAAAATGAAAGAAGTGAAAAAAGTGGAAAATAAAAAAATAGATTTAAGTAGTATAAAAGTTGCAATTTTTGATTTTGATGACACACTAGCTATTCATAAAGATAAAGATTACTTAAAACATCGTAATGAAAACGAAGAAAATCTTTTAAATTATTACTTAAATGCTTATCTAAATCCAGGATCTTTTTATGAAACTATTGAACCTTGTTCAATATCCGATTCATTACAAAATTTGATTAAAAATTTTGAAACAAAAGGTGTAAAAATGTATTGTGTATCTGGAATGAAATTTTCATTTCATTTAAAAGCAAAAGAAAATTTTGTACATAAATATTATAGTAATGATATAGAAGTAATTTCAGCACGATCTCAAGAATTAAAGTGTGATGCTGTTAAAATTATTAAGCGTATTAACAATTGTGATTTTAATGAAATTATATTTATAGATGATATTAAAGAAAATATTATCAGATTTAATAATATGGGAATAAATGCATATACACCTGAAGAATGGGAACAGTTAATATAATATTTAACAGGATAAAATAAATGGAACAAGAAACAAAGAAAATATTATCAAATGCAGTATTTTATTCAATAATAAAAATGGGACAAAACAATAGTAAATTATTTATGCAATATAATTTTCAAAAATTCTTATCTGTTGAAATGGTAACATACTACATAACAACAATAGTATTTATATCAAGAATAGCAAGATTTGTTGCCTTGACTATTTCAAATAAAGATGAACAACAAGAAATTATAATTAAAATTGAAGTTTATAGAAGATTGGGAACATTAATATTAAGTGCTATTTTTACATTAATATTAATGAAATATGAACTAATTGTAATAGAATTTATTTTATTGAGCTTAAGTATTAGTGAAATATTTATTAATAAAAGCTTATGTAATAAGTTATCAAATTATAGTAGCAATAATAGATAGCAAATGAAAAACTCTAACCTAGCAAATGCTTGATTAGAGTTTTTGTTTTTTACTTTGAATGAAAAATGCTTTTTTCAATTTCTGCCATATACTCATTGGCAATACTTGCAACAGCTGACCATGAACCAACCTGTGTAGAAATAGGTTTTACCATACTGTGCAATTCTGATATTGTTTTAAGTGCTTCATTCTTGGTAGAGCAGAAATCTTCTAAAGTCTTTTTGAAGTGCCTTGCTGTTTCATCAGAAGAATCAACAGATTTAAACTGTTTTTCGACCTCTTTCTTAAATCCAGCCGGAGAGAATGTACCGTTATTCACAAAGGAGGAATAGGAATGGTTATTGAGGAATTACGCCAAAAAGAAGTAGGAGTATTGATACAACGAAATATCGTTATTAAAACTAATGATAGTAAACGGGAAGAAAACTATTTTTTAGTAAAGGGTCCGCGAAATAAGTATTTTATCAGTTTTTCTGAAGATGGAACTGCAGGACGTAGTTTTGTTAGTGAAGAGATGATGCTTAATATGATTAATGATGAAGTGCTATCTAAGCAAGAGGCTTTAGATATTTATGTGCAGACACCACAACTTAACTGTTGGATGTAGTAATTAATGATTATTTATCACTTGTAAACAGATTTGTTAAGGAGGTATCAATGTCTAAAAGAAAAAAGCAGTCAGCAAACTTAAATAAACAATCTAAAGTAAAAAGAGAAATTATACAGCTAGAAGATTGTTCGAAAAATGATGAATGTGGTGTTTCAGTAGTAGATGATGTTAAAGTAATTGTTTTTTATAATGGTCCAAATTACAAGTGAAAATTTCAATTCCTAAACGGAGCATAACCAAGAAGATACTAAAAGTTCAAAATAGTAAGTTTGATTTATATATTCGATTTGAAGATACTGATTATAGTAAATCAGGAGGACACCTTTATATAGAACTAAAGGGAAGATACAAATTGGATGATAGATTAAAAAAGCCAAATGAATGTAATGAAGTAAAAATTGGAATTAGTGCTAAAAGATATCATGGTAATATTGTATTGCAACCAGATTTTTTTATTCCAGAGAATTGGTCTTCATCAGTTGATTCAAAGGAAGATGAAATTGCATTTAGACATTATAAGAGTGATATTAGGAAAATGGGAGTTAACACAAGTAATTATACCAATTATGAAAAAAACAATGCGTATCGACCATTTCAAGGTGGAGATTGCACAGGAGGAAAATAGTATGGCATTTGAAGATTACAAAGATCTAGATTTAAAACCTGAAAAAGCAACACGGGAAGAAATTGAACAACTTGAAAAGAAATATGGAGTATCAGAATTTCGTGATACAAATTCAAGAGAATTTCTTCGTAGACAGGAAGAAAAAGAACAGTTACTGAAAAACAATTAAGAGAACTGATTAAATTGTAATTGGATATTGAAAGTGTAAAGAAAGGAATTATCAGTCATGATAGTTCTTTTCTTTACTTTTATACGAAATCGTGATATAATTCACATAATTTAATTTTTATAATCTCCGATATGCAACTTATGGAGTTTAATATATAGTAACTATTAACAATGCAAAATGAAAGTCAATTGACAAGGAGGATTTTTTATGTTGAAATAGAGAATCTAATCTAGTTTAATTCAAATTTTAAACTTGACGAATAAAGTTGAACGATTTATCATGATTTTTTAATAAAACAATGATAATATAATGCCATGCAATTTAATTAAAATAAGAAGAACTACTTGAAAAATAGTAGTTCTTTTTATATAATTAATTCAGATAAAAAATTGATATATAATTATTATATAATTAAAATTAAGGTGAGGGAAAAAATGAAAAAGATAGTTTTAATAATAAACATATTAATAATAACATGCATTAATTTAGTATCATATGCAGGAGAAGAAAACAACACAATAGAAATAAAAACAAACAAAGAACAAATAAAAAAAGGTGAAGAAATAGAAATAAGTATAAAAATACCAAACACAGAAAGTCCACTATACACATACAGTGGAGAACTAGAATATGACCAAGCAGCCTTTGAAAACATAACAAAAGAAAACTTCAACACAGAAAACTCTTGGGAAAACCTAGAATACAACGAGCAAAATGGAAAATTCATTTTAACAAATAATAAAAGCAACGGAAATGAAGAAATACTAAAAATTAAACTATTATGTAAAAGTGATGAAGAAAGCACTGACACAAAAATAGATATCAAAAATTTAAAAACAGTAAATGAAGAGCAAAACGCAGAAATAACAACATTAAGTTCTAAACAAATAGACATAAAAATTAAGAACGATAAAGAACAAAAAAATGACAATACAAATGATACAGAAAACACATACAAAAATCAAGACGAGAATAACGAAAACACAGACAAAAACAAAGACCAAAGTGACGAAAATACGAATAAAGAAGAACAAAAAGACAACATTTTAAACGGAATATGGCCATTTGCAGGAAAGCAATCACCAGAAATATTAATATTTTTTATAATAATAGTTGCAATAATATCAATATGTATACTAATAAGATATAAAAAAATAAACAAAACACTTTTAGTAGTATTATTAGCATTTGCAATAACAAACAATATATATTCAAATGTAATTCAAGCAAATAACAGTCAAAAGGGAGACATTAATTTAGACGGAAAAATAAACGAAAATGACATACAATTATTAGAAAAGCACTTAATAGATATAGAGAAAATATCAAAAGACAAACAAGAAAATGCAGATATTTACGAAGACAATACCATTAACCTATTAGATTTACACTATTTAATAAAAAATATAAATAACAAAACAGATAATGACAATACTCCACAATATAACTTTGAACAAATTACACCAATAGATAGCAAAGTAACATATGAACCAGTATTAATGACAAATCAGAAAATGAAAGAATATGGAATAACAGGAGCAGGAAGCCAATGGCCAGTATCATTAGAAACATCAAATGACGGAAGTTTAATGTTATATGGAATAGATGTAGCAGGACTATACAAATCAACAGACCATGGAAAAAGCTGGACAAGAGCAAACTCAGGTCTAACATCTCCGGGAGCAGGAATGTTCGCAATAGACCCTCATAATAACAACCATGTTGCAACATTAGGACTAAGTCAGTACTCAAATGTTGGTGGAATACACATAAGTTATGACCAAGCAGAAACTTGGAACAAAACTCTAAAAATAGGAATTAAAGGATATAGATATTTATGGGATGGACTAGAGTTTGACCCAACAAGTTATGACGCAGACAAAAATTACTCAACAGACCTATATTTTTCAACACCATATAAAAGAGATACTCAAATAAGAACAAAACCTTCAGATTATAGACTAATAACATCATTAAAAGAAGATGAAGTTGGATTATACAAATCAGATGATTGCGGAGAAACCTTTTCTTTAATAATAAATGATCCAAAAGTAGCAGACGGAATCATTAGATTTACAGATGATGGAAAACTATATATAGGAAATCAATATGGATTGTTTTTGATAAATACACAAACAAATGAAATAGAAAAAGAATACGCAGAATTTAGCAATGACCCTAACACATCTGTTGAAGCATCAACAAAAGGAGTAACAGGACTAGACGTTGTAGGAAATGTAATTTATGTTCAAACATGGGACGGAATTTATACACTTGAAAATGACACAATTACAAAAATAACAAATGAAAACTATGATACAAGATGGCCACAAATGCTAACAGTATCAAAATCAAATCCTAATCATATGGTATATGAATTTAGAGGAAGTGTGACAAATTACTTTACAACATTAGTAAATGTCACATTTGATGGCGGAAAAACTTGGCAAATCTCAAAAGCAAATCTTGACACAACATTTTATTATAATGTAAATTTTGCATCAAGAGAAAAAGCATTTATCATTGATCCAAATGATGATACAAATGTTGTTACATTTGGAGGAGACAATGTTTTCAGAAGTAGTGACGGTGGACTTAACTTTGTACAAGCAAGCGGAATATCAAATATGATGCAAGGTGGAAAATTCCAGTTTAATTATTACAATCCAGATTTAATATTATTATCAGCACAAGATTATGCAGGAGTAATATCAACAGACGGAGGAAAAACGTTTACAAATTTAGTAATGAATAAAGGCAATTTCTATGGCGGATTTGCAGCAGATGAAGACACAATATATGGTTTTGCAAATTCATCATGGGGTGGAGGAACATTAACATATACACATGATGGTGGAAAAACATGGACAGATACTGGACTAAAAGCAAAATATGAAGAATCATCTACGTACTACTCATCATTACAATCTATAACTGATCCAAATGTATTATTTGCACAAGAGTATTATTCAAAAGATAAGGGTTATACATGGCAAGAGATGAATGGATGTGTAGCAGTATACACATATAATTATACTGGTAAAAAAGAATTATATGGAGCAAATAAAGATGGACACGTAGTAGTTTCATATGATAATGGAGATACTTGGGAATTAGTTACAAAAAATAAATTTAGTAGTAGCTCAATATCAGAAAAAATATATGATTTAGCTTATGATCATGTTAATAATTATATATACATTATTGATAGAGAAACTTATAGCTGGGGCGGAATAGAAAGAATTTATAAATATGACATTAATAATGATAAATGCACTAGAATTGATGTTCCAAGAGATACTGAAAGAGGATTTATGAGAATAAGATCAATAGCTGTTGACCCTAAGTCTACATCAGTAGTGTATGTTGGTGGGGCTGGAGATTATTTCTCAGCATCAACAGGTTTACTTAGAAGTGTTGATGGTGGAGATACATGGAGAGTTTTAACAACAGCTAATAATCCTAATTATGAAGAATGGGCAACTAATAAAGGTGGATATGAGGTTTCTTGCATAGGTATTGAACCTAGAACAGGAAAAGTATGGTTGGCTTCTGGGTGCTATGGATATTCAACAATTAATCCACCATATCAGCAATAAATAAGAAAGAAGACGATACTAAAATGGAAAAAAAGACTATATACTTAAAAGAAGAGCAAATAGATGAAACAAAAATCGAAGAAATAGCAAATGCAATAAAAGAAGGAAAATTAATAATTTTTCCAACAGATACAGTTTATGGTATAGGAACTAATGCGTATAATGAAGAAGCATGTAAAAAAATATACGAAATAAAAGGAAGACCAAGTTGTAAGCCATTAATTATACTAATTTCAGACATATCCATGATAGAAGATTTAGTAGAAAATATAAGTCCAACAGAACAAAAAATAATAGAAAAATTCTGGCCAGGACCTCTAACAATGAAATTCAAAAAAAGAAAAGGCATTTTACCAGACATAATATCAGCAGGAGACGAATATGTCAGAATAAGGCTAATAAAAAATGGACTTATATATAAGATTATTGAAAAAGCAGAAGTACCAGTAGTGGCTCCAAGCGCAAACATTTCTGGACATCCAACTGGAATAAAGATAAACAATATTATTAAAGAATTAGGGGGAAAAGTTGATTATATATTAGATTGTGGAGACTATAAAAGTGACGAACCATCAACAATTGTACAAGTGGAAGATGAAAAAGTAGTTGTAATAAGAGAAGGAAAGATAAAGAGAGAAGAGTTGGAACTAAGCTAATACAATTATAGAAAATAAAATGAACGATTATCTTAAATCACATATATATTTATCCTGAATATGAAAGTATAAAAGAAGTAACTTTAAAAAATAATATTCCATTAAAAGAATTGTATAAGCTTGAGGAGTTTAACAAAAATAAATAATATTAAAATATTCTATATATTTAATTAATTTGTAATAAAAAAGGGAGGAAATAAAATAATGAAAATTTATCCAAAAACAAATGAAATGTTAGAAGGAATAGAAAATTTAGAAGAAGCAATAAAAAAATATAAAGGAATAGAAATACAATATTTTGCAAAATCAAAAAGTGAAATTGTAGACTTTGAAATAACAAAACCCATAGAAAGTCTTTTGAAAAAATATCCACAAATAGAAGAAATAACAATACATCCACCATTATGTGACTATGAACTTGAAGTAGTATTATTAAAAGACAAGAATATATTTTTAAATCAAATAAAAGAAATAGTAAAACTATCTAAAAAATATAAAATAAAAATAAACATAGTACAACATACAAGATTACTAATGAGTCAAGCAAAATTATCAATAATTCCTGTATTAGAAAAAGCAAAGAAAATAATGAAAGGCACAAATACAAAAATAGTTTTCGAAAATATTTATATGATGGAAGAACAAAAAGACTGTACTGTAATAAATCTTTGTGAATACTTAAATAGTGAAAATATGAAAGTTTGTATAGATATGTGCCATTTATACTGCCAAGCACATATTTATAAGAAAAACATAGAAGAATTTTTAGAGAAATATTTAGATAAAGAAAAATGTAAGAGACAAGTATACCAAATCCATTTTGCATACACAGCAAATGAAGATGGATATATAGACAGAAGAACACATGCAATAATGCATCCTGATCAAGAAACATTAAATTATGATGCAAACTTACTATGTGAATACGGAATGAAAGATTGTAATTGGGTAACAGAAGTATCTGAAAAAGATTATAAAACAAGAGAAGATGAAGCAAATGAAATAAAAATGTTATCAGAATATATAGAAAAAAACAATATTTAAAAAATATTGTTTTTTTAATAAATTTTTAAAAAGTCACTTAAAAGTCACTTTCAAAAAGTATACTGAAAATGTCAAAAGAAAATGGCAAAAATAAAAGGAGGAAAGAATATGGAAATTTTAAAAGTTGAAAACTTAAACAAAACATATGGAAAAGGAGAAAATCAAGTAAAAGCAGTAGACAATATATCATTTTCAGTAGAAAAAGGAGAATTTGTTGCAATAATAGGAGCGAGTGGAAGCGGAAAATCTACACTATTACACCTAATTGGGGGAGTAGACAGACCAACATCAGGAAAAGTTTTTATAGATGGAAAAGATATCTACACATTAAATGATGACAATCTAGCAATATTTAGAAGAAGACAAATAGGTCTAATTTATCAATTTTACAACTTGATACCAGTCTTAAATGTTGTAGAAAATATTACTCTACCAACAAAATTAGACGGAAGAGAAACAAATGAGCAAAGATTAAATGATTTATTAAAAACACTAGGACTTGAAAAAAGAAAGTACAATTTGCCAAATCAATTATCAGGAGGACAACAACAAAGAGTATCTATTGGTAGAGCAATGATGAATGAACCTGCATTAATGCTTGCAGATGAGCCAACAGGAAACTTAGATTCAAAAGCAAGTGAAGAAATTATTTCATTATTAAGACTTTCAAATAAAAAATACAACCAAACAGTCATAGTAATAACACATGACGAAAAAATCGCATTAGAAGCAGATAGAGTTATAACAATTGATGACGGGAAAATAATAAAAGATGAAAGGAACGGAAAATAATGAAAGTTTTAAATGAATTAAGTGTAAAAGATTTAAAGCTAAATAAAAAAAGGTCCATAGTAATTATAATTGGAATAATTTTATCAACAGCTTTAATCTGTGGAGTTGCAGGGCTAGTAACAAGTTTTCAAAAAACATTTGTAGAAACGGCTAAAAAGAATCAAGGAAATTATCACACAATTTTTTATGATGTTCCAAAAGATGAACTTAAATATATAGAAGAAAATAGAGGAGTAAAAGATTACTATTTATCAGAAGGAATAGGATATAGTTATCTTCCAAATGTAACTGTAACAACATCAACTGGAGCAGAAGAAAAACCATATGTTAATATAATTGCGATGGATAACAAGTTTTTAAATAATATGGCAATAGAACTAAAAGATGGTAGATTACCTGAAAATGATGAGGAGATTGTTGTTTCAGCTAGAATAAATCAAAAATTTAAAACAAATTATAAAGTTGGAGATACTATAACTTTAAATGTTGGAGAATTAAAAGAAGATTTAAGTGATACAAATGAAATTATAAATACAACACCAAAAACATATAAAATAGTTGGAATTATAAACAGACCAACAACAACAATTGAACCATATGAAGCTGAATGGTTTACTGTTATCACAAAAATGCAAACAATAAAGAAACAAGCAAATATAGCAGTTTTATATACAAACCCATATGACTATAAGAAAAATACAGAATATATAAACAAAATGGTAGAAGTAAAAGTTGGAGAAAACGTAGATAAATCAGAATTAACAATATTTAATGGACTAGATAAATTTTATAAAAGTTATAAATATAAAATTGAAATAAACAAAGATTTGTTATCATATGAAGGCGCAAGCCTAGATGATGAAACACTAAAAACAATTTATGGATTAGGAGCATTCATAATGGGAATTGTTTTAGTATCAAGTGTATTTGTTATTAGAAATGGATTTGCAATATCAATTACAGAAAGACTAAAACAATATGGAATGCTTTCAAGTATAGGAGCAACAAAAAAACAAATCAAAAAAAGCGTTTACTTTGAAGGATTTATATTAGGAATTATAGGAATTCCATTGGGAATTTTAAGTGGAGTATTTGCAATTTATATATTAGTCAATGTCGTAAATTACATATTAAAAGACTATGTTTCAAGTGGATCGTTATTAACATATAGCATGTCTTGGGTAGCAATAGTTGTAAGTGTAATTGTATCAATTGTAACAATATGGCTATCTTGTAGAAGGTCAGCTAAAAAAGCATCAAAAATAACACCAATTGAAGCTATAAGAAGTTCAGAAGATGTAAAATTAAAAGCTAAAAAAATAAAATGTCCAAAAATCATAACAAAAATATTTAAAACAGGTGGAGAAATAGCATACAAAAACTTAAAAAGAAGTAAGAAAAAATATAGAACAACAGTAATATCTATAATTGTCAGTGTAGTAATATTTATTGCAATATCAAGCTTTATACAATATGGATTTAAAATGTCAAGCTCATATTACACAGAAAAAAATTATAATTATGTAGTATATGCATATACAACTGCATCAAATAAAAATAAAGAAGAATTTGCAAAAGAACAAGCAAAAAATTATAAAATGCTAACAGACATATCAAATTTACCAGATATAGGAGAATTTTCTATTAACAAGACAAATGTTTTTGAAATAAATATGGATGAAAAACATGAATCAGAATTAACTGATTACGGAAAAGATGTAAAAGCAAGATATGAAGAGCCAGAGGAAGACGGCGAAAAAATAGATACAATAAATGTTATTTCATTGAGCAAAGATGTATATAAAAGATATTTGAAAAAAATAGGTGGAAATTATGAAACATATAAAGAAGGTGCAATTTTAATTGATAATAACATCACTTATGATGAAAAAGGAAAAAGAATTCAAGGCAGTATGTATATTTGGAAAAAAGGTGATACTGTTACAGGGAAAATAAATGATAAAGAGTATAATATAAAAATAGTAGCAAAAACAGAAGAAAGACCAAATGGAGTTGAAAATTTATATAATACTCACGCATATTTTATAGTTAGTGAAGAATTTATAAATAAAACAGGATATATATCAGCATCTTTATATACACAATCAAATGACACAGAGAAATTAGATAAAGAAATAGAACAATATAAAAAGGAAAACAATCTTACAAATTCTAATTTAAATACATTTAATATGGAAGAATCAATAAAAGCAGAAAATGCAATTGTATTAGTTATTTCAATATTCTTATATGGATTTATTGGTGTAATTACTTTGATTGGAATAACAAATATATTTAATACTATAACAACAAATATGAATTTAAGAAAAAAAGAGTTTGCAATGCTTAAATCAATAGGTATGACTAAAAAAGAATTTAATAGAATGATTAGATTAGAAAGTATTTTCTATGGTGTCAAATCTTTGATTATAGGTATACCAATTGGAATTGCATTGTCATATGGTATGTATAAAGTGTTTAAAAATAGTATGGAAATGGAATATGTTCTACCATATAAAGCTATTGCAGTTGCTGTGATATTTGTAGCTGTTATCATTGGTATTATTATGAAATATTCTATGAGTAAGATTAATAAACAAAATATTATTGAGACTATTAGAAATGATAATATATAAATTTCCTTTTTGGGATGTATCTTTTGGGATAATTCGACTTTTTGAGATGATTCCTTTTAAGATAAAAAAGATAGTAGAACTAGATTATAGTGCTACTATCTTTTTGAATGTATATATGTTGAAACAAAACAAAAATTATGATATATTCATATAGAAAAAACAGAAGATATATAAAATGTGCTCAAAAAGACATTGAAAGGAGAAAAAATAATGCCAAACTGGACTAATGAACAAAAACAAGCAATATATGAAAAAAACTCAAACTTATTAGTAGCAGCTGCCGCAGGAAGCCGGAAAAACAGCAGTATTAGTTGAAAGAATAATAAATAAAGCAATAAATGAAAATATAGATATAGACAAATTACTTGTAGTAACATTTACAAATGCAGCAGCATCAGAGATGAGAGAAAGAGTACTAAATGCAATATATAAAAAGCTAGATGAAGAACCAGAAAATGAAAATTTACAAAGACAAATAACATTATTAAATATGGCAAGTATTTGTACAATAGACTCATTTTGTTTAGATGTTGTAAAAAACAATTTTTATGAATTAGAAAATGTATCACCTAATTTCAGAATTGCAGACACACCAGAAATAGAACTTTTAAAACAAGAAATACTAGATGAATTATTTGAGAATAAATATCTTTCAGAAGATAAAGATTTTACAAAACTAGTAAATACATACACAAGTTATAGAGATGACACACCTTTAAAAGAACTAATTTTAAGCATATATAATTACATCAATTCAAGTCCATATCCGCTAAAATGGCTAGATGAAAAAATAGAAATGTTTAATATTGAAAATGAACTAGACAAAGATTTTAGTCAAACTCCTTGGGGAAAAGTATTATTAGAAGAGATAAATGAAGAATTAATTGATGATATTGCAATTCTTACAGATAGTATAGATGGATTAGAATATGAAAAAGATTTAGATGAATTTAAACAAACAATAGAATCAGATATAAAACAATTAACAATATTGCAAGAAAACTTGAACAATTGGGACAAATCATATGAAATAGCGCAAAATATAAAATTTATAACATGGCCAAGAAAAAAAGTAGAATCAGAAATAAAAGATGAAATAAAAAAGATAAGAGATAATGTAAAAAAGAAATTCAACAAAAAATTAGAAAAAATATTTGTATCAGATTCAAAGCAATCTAATCAAGATATATTTGATATGTATGATATTTTGAAAAAATTAAAAAATCTAATTATAGAATTTGATGAAATATTTTCAAAGAAAAAGAGAGATAAAAATATAGTAGATTTTACAGATATAGAACATTTTGCATTAAACATTCTAGTAAAAGGAGTAGAAAAAACTACTGATAAAAATGGACTAGCATATGAAAAAATAGTTAAAACAGATGTTGCAAAAAAATATACAGAAAAATTTGAAGAAATAGCAATTGATGAATATCAAGATAGTAATTTGGTTCAAGAATTTATACTTTCATCAATATCAAGAGGAAATAATATGTTTATGGTTGGAGATGTAAAACAAAGTATTTATAGATTTAGACAAGCAATGCCAAAACTATTTTTAGAAAAATATTCTAATTATGAAACAGTTGGAACAGCCTCAAATGATATAAATGGAAGAAAAATCCAATTATTTAAAAATTTTAGAAGTAGAGATAATGTCCTAGACTTTACAAATTTGATTTTTAAAAATATTATGAGCGAAAAGTTAGGCGAAGTTGATTATAATGAAGATGAATATTTAAATTTTGGTGCAGAAGATTATAAAAAAATAAATCAAAGTTTGAGAACAGAAATTGATATAATTGATTTAAAAAAAGAAGAAAATCTAGACATAGAAAACACAGAATATTTAGAAAATGATAATGACACAGAAGAGTTAGAACATTTAGAAAACATAGAAATTGAAGCAAAATATGTAGCAAACAAAATAAAAAAACTAATAGATAGTAAATATCAAGTATATGATAGAAAAAAAGAAAATTTTAGAGACATAACATACAAAGATATAGCAATTTTGTTAAGGTCTACAAAAGACAAAGCAAGTATATATGAGCAAGAATTAATAAAACTGGATATGCCAGTATTTTCAGACAGTAATCAAGAATATTTAGACTCAATAGAAATTCAAACAATAATGAGTTTACTAAAAATAATAGACAATCCAATGCAAGATATACCACTTGTAACAGTATTAAGATCAAATATAGGAAAATTTACAGATAATGAATTAGTAGAAATAAGATTATCAGATAAATATGAAAACTTCTATAATTGTATGCAAAAAGCCAAAGTTGATGTAAATTCTCAATTAAAAGAGAAAATAGGACACTTTTTAAATCAAATGGAGACATGGAGAAAAGAACAGGAATATTTAGCATTAGATGAGTTGATTTGGAAAATTTATTCAGATACAGGATATTACAATTATGTTGGTCTAATGCCAAATGGTAATTTAAGACAAGCAAACTTAAAAATGTTATTTGAAAGAGCAAAAAAATATGAAACAGCAAGTTTCAAGGGATTATACAATTTTATAAACTTTATAGAAAAACTAAAAATAAATTCAGGTGATTTAAGCTCTGCAAAAATAATAGGAGAAAATGATGATGTTATTAGAATAATGAGTATTCACAAAAGTAAAGGACTTGAATTCCCTGTTGTATTTTTGGTAAATACAAATAAACAATTTAATGAACAAGACATTAAGAAAAATCCAGTACTATTACATCAAGAATTAGGAATCGGAGCTAAATATATTAATTATAATGCACAGGTTCAATATGATACTTTGACGAGAGAGGCAATAAAAAATGTTATAAGGAATGAAAATATTTCAGAAGAAATGAGAATATTGTATGTTGCATTAACAAGAGCAAAAGAAAAACTGATTATAACAGGAATTTCTAATGATTATGCAAAACAATTAGAAAATATAGAACAACAAAAAAATATTTATGCTAAAAAAGATGGAAAAATAAATCCTATTTTAGTAAAAAAATATAAAACATATTTGGAATGGATATTACTAGTATATTTGTATGAACAGGCAAATACAGAAGAATTGCTTAAATTAAATAGAATTGAACAAAATAGCATTTTAGAATATAAAATGGAAAATGATGAAAAAGAAAATACTTCACAAAAAGTAATTGAAACATTAAATCAAAAAATAATTGACAAAAACAAAATAAATAAAATTAAAGAACAAATTGAGTATGAATATCCTAATAAATTGGCTATTGATATTCCAACAAAGAGTTCTGTTACCAAAATAAAACAAATGAAAAATAAACAATTGGGTATTGATTTTGAAAGTTTAGATAATGAAGAAAACGTAAGTACTGAGGCTAAAATTATAGCTTTTGAAAAGCCAAAATTTTTACAAGAAGAAAAAGATAACCAAATAACAAATGCACAAAAAGGAACTCTTACACATTTATGCTTACAAAAATTGAAGCCAAAAGAAGAGTATAACTTAGAAAAAATCCAGACATTAATTCAAAATTTAGAAATGAATAAGATTATAACAGAAAAAGAGAGAGAAGCAATAAATCCATATAAAATATTACAATTTACAAAATCAAAAATTTGGGAACAATTAAAAAATGCCAAAGAATATTATCAAGAAAGACCATTTTATATAAATGTTCCGGCAAGCAAAATCTATAATGAAGATATAGAAGAAAATGTACTTGTTCAAGGTATTATAGATTTATATTTTGTAAATGAGATAGGAAATATTATTTTAGTTGATTATAAGACAGATTATGTTGAAAATGGTAAGGAACTTGAACTTGTAGAAAAATATAAAAATCAATTAGAGTTGTACAAACAAGCTCTTGAAGAGGCTTTAAACACAAAAGTTGATAAAGTTTATATTTATTCTGTTTATTTGGAAAAAGAAATCGAAATTTGACATATATGTTGAAATTTAAACATTTTTTTGTTATAATAACAACATAAAATAATAAAAGGAGAAAACAAATATGGACAGAATGAAAACATTTTTAAAATATGCAATATTTATAATAGCATTTTACATCTTTTCAAACCTATTGATATACTTAAACCTAGAAACAGCATATCAAAACATAGGAAGAAAGGACAACTTGCCACAAATAACAATATACCAAGCACAAGCAACAAAAATAAACGGAAGAATAAAAGGAACAATATACAATGGAAAGGAAAACAAAATAACAAATAAATATTTAAGAATAGACTTATATTCTGAAAGAGATACATATTTAGGAAGCAAATACATTGATGTTTCAACAATGAGAGAAGAAGAAACAAGAAATCTCGAAATATATTTTAAAGTACAAGATGTAGATTATTATGAAATGAAATTTACAGACGAAAAAGAAGAAGGAGAAGTACCAGAAATGCTAAAAGACTTAACAAGAGAACAAGTAGTATGGGGAACATTCTTAACATTTCTAATATTCTGGTAAAAATAAAAAGTAGTCAAGAAACTAAAAAATTGACTACTTTTTTAGTTACGGTTCAATAAAAATAAGAAATAATTGGAATCCTAGTGGTAATATATCAATATTTAAGGTCAAAGACCCAAAGGTAGACCCCAGATATGTTTTTGACTAAAAATATTGATATATTACCACTAGGATTCCAATTTTACTTATTACAGAAGTTATATAACAAGGTTACAGAAATCGTTACAAAAAATGTAACAAAAATGTAACAAAAGAAAAAGACTTAGAGCCAAGCCGACAAAAAAAGACCAAAAAATCTTTTTCATAAAATGTTGCAATTGCAACAGAAAAACTGCCCGGATGATATATAATATGAGCATACTTAAACAAGGGGAGGATATGGAAATGAAAATCATAAAAAGAGATGGGTCAATAGTAGACTACAATCCAGAAAAAATAAGAATAGCAATAAAAAAAGCTAACAATGAAGTATCAAAAAAAGAAAGAGCAACAGAAGCAGAAATTGACGAAATAATAACATATATCGAAGATATGAAAAAATCAAGAATATTAGTTGAAGATATCCAAGACATAATAGAACAAAAATTAATGGCATTAGAAAAATATCAATTAGCAAAAACATATATCACATATAGATACACAAGAGCATTAGTTAGAAAAGCAAATACAACAGACCAATCAATAAAAGAATTAATTGAAGGTGAAAGTGAATACTGGAACAACGAAAACTCTAACAAAAATGCAACAGTTGTAACAACACAAAGAGACTATTTAGCAGGAATAACAAGTACAGACATAACAAGAAGATTTTTATTACCAGAAGACATAGTAAAAGCACATGATGAAGGAATAATTCATTTCCATGACGCAGACTATTTTGCACAAAATGCGCTAACAAACTGTGAACTTATAAACCTAGAAGACATGCTACAAAATGGAACAATTATGAATGGCGTTATGATAGAAAAACCACATAGATTTATAACAGCATGTACAATAGCAACACAAATAATTTTAGCAGTAACATCATCAACATATGGTGGAGCAACAATATCATTATCACATTTAGCACCATTTGTAAAAAGTAGTTATAATAAATATTACAAAAAATACAAAGATAGGGGATTAACAGAAAAACAATGTGAAGAATATGCAAAACAAGATACAAGAAAAGAAGTATCAGACGGTGTACAAACATTCAATTATCAAGTTAATTCAATGACAAACACAAATGGACAAGCACCTTTCTTATCAGTATGTATGTACCTAGGTGAAACAGAAGAATATAAAGAAGAATTAGCAATGATTATAGAAGAATTCTTAAAACAAAGAATAGAAGGATTTAAAAACGAAAAAGGCGTATATGTTACACCAGCATTTCCAAAACTATTATATGTATTAGAAGAAGCAAACATAAATGAAAATAGTAAATATTGGTATTTAACACAACTTGCAGCAAAATGTACAGCAAAAAGAATGGTACCAGACTATATATCTGAAAAGAAAATGAAAGAATTAAAAATTGATAAAAATGGAGAAGGACATTGTTATCCATGTATGGGATGTCGTTCATTCCTAACACCATATGTAGACCCAGAAACAAACAAACCAAAATATTATGGAAGATTTAACCAAGGTGTTGTAACATTAAACTTAGTTGATGTTGCATTAACGTCTGGAAAAGACATGAATAAATTCTGGAAAATATATGATGAAAGACTTGAATTATGTCATAGAGCATTACAAGCAAGACATGAAAGATTAAGTAAAGTAACAAGTGATGTTGCACCTATTCTTTGGCAAAATGGAGCACTTGCAAGATTACCAAAAGGAGCACCAATACACCCATTACTACATGGAGGATATTCAACAATTTCACTTGGATATGCAGGATTATATGAATGTGTTAAATACATGACAGATAAAAGCCATACAGATAATGGAAAAGGAAAAGAATTTGCAATAGAAGTAATGAAAAAACTAAATGATAAATGTAAAGAATGGAAAGAAAAAGAAGATATTGATTACAGTGTATATGGATCACCAATTGAATCAACAACATATAAATTTGCAAAATGCTTAAAAGAGAGATTTGGAGTTGTAGAAGGAATAACAGACAGAGATTATATAACAAATTCATATCATGTACCAGTATTTGAAGAAATAGATGCATTTTCTAAATTAAAACTAGAAAGTGAATTTCAACAATTAAGCCCAGGTGGAGCTATATCATATGTAGAAACACCAAATCTACAAGACAACCTAGAAGTAGTTATTCAAATAATCAAATTTATATATGACAACATTATGTATGCAGAATTAAATACAAAATCAGATTATTGTCAAAAATGTGGATTTGATGGTGAAATCTTAATTGATGATAATTTGGAATGGTATTGTCCAAATTGCGGAAACAGAGATCACAAAACATTAAATGTAGCAAGAAGAACATGTGGTTATATTGGAAGTAATTTCTGGAACAAAGGAAGAACACAGGAAATAAAAGAAAGAGTTCTACACATTGATAATAAGGATGATGAATAAAATGGGTTATAATAAAATTAGAAAAATGGACATTTCAGATGGACCAGGAGTAAGAGTATCAATATTTATGCAAGGCTGTGCATTTAACTGTAAAAACTGCTTCAATCCAGAAACACATGATTTTAAAGGTGGAAAAGAATTTACAGATGAAACAATAAATAGAATATTAGAATTATCAGATAATGACAATATTGAAGGACTTTCAATTTTAGGTGGTGAACCAATGCATCCTAGAAATATTGAAAATACTACAAAATTAGCAAAAGCATTTAAAGAAAAATATCCTAATAAAAATGTATGGGCATGGTCTGGATTTAAATTTGATAAAGATTTAAAAGACAAAGAAGTTACTAAATATTTAGATGTTTTAGTTGATGGCCAATATGTTGATGAACTACATAATCCTAAATTAAAATGGAAAGGTTCATCAAATCAAAGAGTTATTGATGTTCAAAAAAGTTTAAAACAAAATCAAATTGTATTATTTGAGAAATAATGTGCCATAATAATATAAAAAGAATTATTACAATTTACATTTTATAAACATATAAATAATTTTTATAAAATGTAAATTGTATTTTTAAATATATTAAGAGAGGAACGTGATTTTTATGGCAAATACCAAAGAAGACGTAGACATAAATAAAATGTATGCAAATGAAAGCAAAATAAGCAAAGACGAATTCATAAAAAAATACAAAATACAAGAAACAGGAATCTCAACAGAAGAAGCAGAAGAAAAAATAAAAAAATTAGGACCAAACGAAATAAGACAAGCAAAACCAAAAAAATGGTACAACTACTTTTGTGAAAGCTTAGTAACACCATTCAACTGCATATTAATTGGAATTGCACTTATATTAACTTATACAGATGTAATTTTATCAGAAACACCAAGTTACGCAAATATCATAGTAATAGCAATTCTAGTAATAGCAAGCACATTACTAGATTTTTTTGAAGAATATAGGTCAAATAAAGCAGCTGAAAAATTAAAGAAGATGGTTGCAACCAAAACAACAGTAATTAGAAACGGGCAAAAAATAGATATTCCAATAAAAGAAGTTGTAATAGGAGACACAGTTATATTATCAGCAGGAAGTATGATACCAGCAGATTTGAGAGTAATTGAAGCAAAGGACTTATATGTTGGACAATCATCTCTAACAGGTGAATCAGATAGTGTAAAAAAGACGATAGAACTAGAAAATAAAGAAGAAATAGACAACATATCAGATTTTGATAACATATGTTTTATGGGAACAAATGTAATATCAGGTTCAGCAAAAGGAATTGTCATAAAAACAGCAGATTCAACATATTTTGGAAAAATAGCAAATACTATAACAGCTGGAAAAGACAAAACTGCATTCCAAAAAGGAATAGAAAACATTAGTAGATTATTAATAAAATTCATGTTATTTATGATACCACTTGTGTTTATTATAAATGTTGAAAAACATGAATTTATAACAGCCTTCACATTTGCAGTTGCGATAGCAATATGTATAACACCATTATTATTGCCAGTAATTTTATCATCAAGCTTATCAAAAGGTGCAATAAGAATGTCAAAAAAGAAAACAATTGTAAAAAAACTTGATTCAATCCAGAACTTTGGCGCAATGAATATATTATGTACTGATAAAACAGGAACATTAACAGAAGACAAAATTGTACTTGAAAGATATTTAGACATAAATGGAGACGAAGATATAAGAATTCTAAAACAGGCATTTTTAAATTCATATTTTCAAACAGGGCTAAAAGGAAGTATAGACGAGGCTGTAATAAAAAGAGCAACGGAAAATAATCTAATGGAACTTACAGAAAAATATAAAATAGTAGATGAAATACCTTTTGATTTTTCTCGTAGACGTCTATCAGTTATTGTGACAGATGGAGAGAAAAGACAATTAATTACAAAAGGTGCTGTTGAAGAAATTTTAAGTATTTGTACAATGGTTGATTATAAAGGTCAAGTTAGCAAAATAACAAAAGAGATTAAAGATAATATCAAAAAAATCACTAAACAATTAAACAAAGACGGATTAAGAGTCGTTGCAGTATGTCAAAAAAACGATATTGAAAATAAATCAAGTTTTGAAGTATCAGATGAAAAAAATATGATATTACTTGGTTTTATAGGATTTTTAGATCCACCAAAAGAAAGTGCAAAAGAATCTATAAAAAGATTAAATAAAGCAGGTATAAGAGTTATAGTTCTTACAGGAGATAATGCAGATGTAACAAGATGCGTGTGTGAAAAAGTAGGAATAAATTCAAAAAATATCGTCTTAGGAAGTCAAATAGAGAAGCTTCCAGATATTGGTGTAATTCGTTTGTTAAAGAAAACAAACATATTTGCCAAGCTATCTCCAATACAAAAAGCTAGAATTGTAAGACTATTAAGGCAAAATGGAAATGTAGTTGGATATATGGGTGATGGAATAAATGACAGTCCATCATTAACAAATTCAGATGTAGGTGTATCAGTAGATACAGCAGTTGACATAGCAAAAGAATCAGCAGATATTATTTTGCTAGAAAAAGACTTAAATGTTTTACTAGATGGAGTTGAAGAGCGGAAGACGTACATTTGTAAATTTGATGAAATATATAAAAATGGCAACAAGCTTCAACTTTGGAGAGGTTGTATCTGTAATAGTTGCAAGTATATTTTTACCGTTTTTGCCAGAGACGCCAATTCAATTATTAGTTGAAGGGTTGATATACGATTTTGGCCAGATGACTTTGCCTTTTGATAATGTTGATAAAGAATCTTTGGAAAAACCCAAAAAGTTAGACATTAAAAGTTTAAAGAGATTTATGCTATTTATGGGACCTGTAAGTTCTGCATTTGACATTGTTGTTTTTCTAACTTTATGGTATGTTTTTAAATTAAGAGATGTAGCACATTTCCAAACAATTTGGTTTACTTATAGTATAGTTTCAAATCTAGTAGGAATGCACATAATTAGAACTGCAAAAGTTCCTTTTGTACAAAGTAATGCTCATAAATATGTATATGCTTCATCAATTTTATTGATATTAGTAGGTATTGCAGTGCCATTTA
>OBKS01000969.1_pt1 | contig 23360 bp, 19 predicted proteins | sample 1517381 | NCBI WGS metagenome assembly OBKS01 (sample SAMN04571686, study PRJEB22368) | human gut metagenome | biome: human gut; material: stool | host: Homo sapiens | place: Luxembourg | collected 2012-08-03 | reverse complement strand
AGGCCATGTCCCGGGAGTACACCTTGCCGAAGTTGCCCTTGCTGTCCACAAAGGGGTGCAGCAGGGACTCGTTGCCCTTGGCCAGGCGCACCATGGTCTCATAGATGGCCTGGTCGCCGTGGGGGTTCAGGCGCATGGTCTGGCCCACGATGTTGGCGGACTTGGTGCGTCCGCCGGTAAGCAGGCCCATTTTATACATGGTATACAGCAGCTTCCGGTGGGAGGGCTTGAAGCCGTCGATCTCCGGAATGGCCCGGGAGACGATGACGCTCATGGCATAGGGCATATAGTTCTCGTCCAGCGTCCGGGTGATGGGCTGCTCCACCACCGTGCCCCGCAGGCCCATCACATTGGGGTCCGCCGGCCGGTGGACGGTTTTCGGTTCTGTTTTCTTTTTTGCCATGGGGCAAATTCCTTTCGTTCAAGCGGTCATTTGGCAAATTCAGCTTACGTCGATCATATCCAGGTACAGGTGGCCGTTTTCGGCGATATAGTCCTTCCGCCCGGCCAGGTTGTCCCCCAGCAGCAGGTCGAACACCCGGGCGGTCTCCTCCGCCTCATCGGGCAGCACACGCACCAGCCGCCGGGTCTCCGGGTTCATGGTGGTCAGCCACATCATCTCCGGGTCGTTTTCGCCCAGTCCCTTGGACCGCTGGACAGTGAACTTCTTCCCCTCCAGCTGGCGGACGATGTCGGCCTTCTCCTTTTCGGAGTAGGCAAACCAGGTCTTGTCGGCGTTTTTCTCCCGATAGGTGATCTCAAACAGCGGGGTCTCGGCGATATACACATAGCCCTCCCGGATCAGGGTGGGGCACAGCCGGTACAGCATGGTCAGGATCAGGGTCCGGATCTGGAACCCGTCCACGTCGCCATCGGTGCAGATGACCACCTTGCTCCACCGGAGGTTGTTCAGGTCAAACTGGCTCAGCTCCTTGGCGGCCTTGCCCTGAACCTCCACGCCGCAGCCCAGCACCTTCATCAGGTCCGTGATGACGTCGCTTTTGAAGATCCGGGGATAGTCGGCCTTCAGGCAGTTGAGGATCTTGCCCCGGACGGGCATCAGCCCCTGGAACTCCGCGTCCCGGGACTGCTTGCAGGCGCCCAGAGCCGAGTCGCCCTCCACGATATAGATCTCCCGCCGGTCCACCTCCTTGGTGCGGCAGTCCACAAACTTCTGCACCCGGTTGGCGATGTCGATCTTCTCCGACAGCTTCTTCTTGGCGCCCAGGCGGGTGCGCTCCGCCGTCTCCCGGCTGCGCTTGTTGATAAGCACCTGGGCGGCCATGCGCTCGGCGTCGTCGTGGTTCTCGATGAAGTATACCTGCAGCTGCTGGCGCAGGAACTCGGACATGGCGTCCTGGATGAACTTGTTGGTGATGGCCTTTTTGGTCTGGTTTTCATAGCTGGTCTGGGTGGAGAAGTTGCTGCTCACCAGCAGCAGGCACTCCTGCACGTCGGGAAAGGTGATCTTGCTTTCGCCCTTGGTGTATTTGTTGTTCTCCCGCAGATATTTGTCCAGCGCCGCCACAAAGGCCAGGCGGGTGGCCTTGTCGGGGCTGCCGCCGTGCTCCAGGAAGCTGGAGTTGTGATAGTGCTCCATCAGGTGCACCCGGTTGGAAAAGCACCAGGCGATGTTCAGCTTCACCTTGTATTCGGGCTTGTCCGCCCGGTCCCGGCCCTGGCGCTCCGCCTCCCAGCACACGGGCCGGGTGATGGGGTCGTCCCCGGCCAGCTCGGCCAGATAGTCCCGGATGCCGTTTTCATACAGGAAGTCCTGGGTCTCGAACCTCCCGGGGGACACCTCATCCCGCAGCCGGAAGGTCACCCCGGCGTTGACCACCGCCTGCCGCTTCATCACGTCCTGGTAATAGTCCAGGGGGATGTCGATGTCGGTGAACACCTCCAGGTCCGGCAGCCAGCGGATGGTGGTGCCGGTTTTCTTCCGGGTCAGGGGAGTCACCTCCATCTGCCCCACGATCTCGCCCCGCTGGAAGTGGAGCTTATACTCATTGCCGTCCCGGCAGACGGTAACGTCCATATAGCGGCTGGCGTACTGGGTGGCGCAGGAGCCCAGACCGTTCAGGCCCAGGGAGAACTCATAGTTTTCCCCGGTGGGGTCATATTTGCCTCCGGCGTACATCTCGCAGAACACCAGCTCCCAGTTGTACCGCCCCTCCTTCTCGTTCCAGTCCACGGGACAGCCCCGGCCCTGGTCCTCCACCTGGATGGACCGGTCCTGGAACCGGGTGACGGTGATCACCCGTCCGAAGCCCGCCCGGGCCTCGTCGATGGCGTTGGAGAGAATCTCGAACACCGCGTGCTCGCAGCCCTCCAGCCCGTCGGAGCCGAAAATGACGCCGGGCCGTTTCCGGACCCGGTCCGCTCCCTTCAGGCTGGAAATGCTGTCGTTGTCGTATGCTTTTTTCTTGGCCATATCCTTCCTCCGGCGGCCGAAGCCGCTAACTCTCCAATATACAAATCCTATTTTAACGCAAAAATTTCCGTCTGGCAAGAGCCGGACGGGGATGGGGAAAAAATGTTTTTCCGGGGCAAAAAGTTGCAGGCGGCGGGGCCGCCATAACAAACCGGCAACCGGCGGGATAGCATGCGCCGCAAGGGTTTTGCACATTTTCCACCGGGTTTTCCACAGCATTATGTCAACAAGGAAAACCGCCAAAAATGCCGGAACCCAGCGGGAGGGGGCGCAAAGCACCGCCGGTCCGCGAAAAATGCAGACCGGCGGCGGCACATGTCTCACAGCCAGCTCTGGTCGAAGCCGTAGGGCAGCAGCTCCCGCAGGCGGAAGCTCTTGGCCTGCCCCTGACCGTTGAGGCAGATGACCTCCATCTCCGGGGCGAATTCCATCATCACCTGGCGGCAGGAGCCGCAGGGCACGCAGTAGTCCTCACTTTTCCCGGCGATGACGATGCGCACGAAGTCCCGGTGCCCCTCGCTGACGGCCTTGAAGATGGCGGTGCGCTCGGCGCAGATGGTGCAGCCGTAGGCGGCGTTTTCAATGTTGCAGCCGGTGAAAACCGTTCCGTCGGCGCACTCCAGCGCCGCCCCCACCGGAAAGTGGGAATAGGGGATATAGGCCCGGTCCAGCATGGCCACGGCGGCCTGGCAAAGCTCGTCTCTTGTCACGAAGCAAGTCTCCTTCCGTGATGTTTCTGAAGAAAATTGTAGTATAAATTCCGTCTCTCGTCAAGTCCTATCCGCCGTAGGGGGCGATGGTGACGCCGGTGTAGTACCAGTGGAGAATCTCCTGCCAGGACTTGCCGTCCTGGGCCAGGCGGTTGGCCCCGTACTGGCTCATGCCCACCCCGTGGCCGAAGCCGGTGACGTGGAATGTGACCCTGTCCGCCGCGGCCTCCGCCGTGAAGCACGCCGACCGCAGGCCAAACAGGCTCCGGACCTGGGTGCCCTCCACCGTGACGCCGCCGATGCAGATGCTCTCCACCCGGCCGGAGGCGTTTTCCACCCGGCCGGTGATCCAGGTTTCCGGCCCTCCGGCAAAGGACGCCTCCGGATAGGCCGCCAGGAAGGTCTGCTGAAACTCCGCCGCCGGGATTTCCTTGACGCTGTAGTAATTGGGCACGGTGTCCTCCCCCTCGGGGCTTTCCACGCTGTGCAGATACGGCAGGGTGGACACCCACACGTCCCCGGAGTTGGCGGTGACTCCGGCGGAGGAGGAGTGGAAGGCCGCTAAAATGGGCTGGCCGTTGTAGAGGATCACCTGGCCGTCGGTGTCCCGGACGGCCTGCTGGACCTTGGCCTCGTATTCGGCGGCGTGGTCCCCCCACTTTTCCGCCGCCGCCTGGGCGGAGGTGTAGGCATTGCAGCAGCGGTAATCCATGCACACGTCGGCGTCCGGGTGGGCGGCCTTCCGGCCGGAGGCCATGTGGTAATAGATGAAGGTCCGCTCCGCCACGGCCTGGGCGTCCAGGGCCTGCTGGTGGAAGGCGGCGGGCATCTCCCCCCGGACCACCCCGGGCAGGTACTCCGCCATGGTCATCTCCACCACCTGCTCCCCGTCCCATACCCGCAGCAAAGTGTTCGCATCGGCGGCGGGTTGTCCCGCATTTTCGCCGGTCTGTCCCGGGTCAGCCCCCGGGACAGAGCGGGACACGTCCGGCGCAGCTCCGCTGCTCAGCCATCCCCCGCCGAACAGCAGCACCGTCAGCAAAAGCCCCGCCGCCCAATAACGCATGTCCATCCCTCCTGTGGCTTTTTCTCCAGCATATGCACAGGCCCCCACCGGCAGAACAAAACCCCGGCGGGATTTTCCTGCCGGGGTGAAGGGGTCGGATGCTCAGCCGAAGCTGCGGTTGGAGCGGAGGGTCACCTCCACGTCGAACTGCTGGCCGTCCCGGAGGATGGTCAGGGTCACGGTGTCGCCGATGATGTGGCTGCGCCGGGCCGTCAGTAGGTCGGAGGTAACGGACACGGCCTGGCCGTCTGCCGCCAGGATCACGTCCCCGGCCTGGATGCCCGCGTCGGCCGCGCCGGAGCCGGTGCTGACCTCCATGACCTGGACCTGGGTGCCGCCGCCGTCCCTTTCCACGGTGGTGACGGTGATGCCCAGGGAGGGGGCGCCCCGGTAGTGGCCGTTGGCGATGAGGTCGTTGACCACGAAGCTGACGGAGCTGATGGGCAGGGCGAAGCCCAGGCCCTCCACCGTGGCCTCGGTGCTGTCGGTGGTGCTCATTTTCAGGGTGTTGATGCCGATGACCTGGCCATACTCGTTGATCAGGGGACCGCCGGAGTTGCCGTTGTTCAGGGCGGCGCTGGTCTGCAGCAGGGTCATGGTCTTGCCGTCCACCTCCACGGCGCGGTTGACGGCGGAGATGATGCCGTTGGTCATGGTGCCCCGCAGCTCCACCCCTAGGGGGTTGCCGATGGCATAGGCGGTGTCGCCCACCTGCACCAGGTCGGAGTTGCCGAACTCGGCGGCGGGCAGGGGATTCTGGGGATCGGCCTTCAGCACGGCCAGGTCCTCCTCCTCGTCAAAGCCCACTAAGTTCACCTCATAGGTGACGCCGGTGTCCAGGGCCACCCAGCAGCTCTTGCCGCCGGAGATCACATGGGCGTTGGTGATGATATACCCGTCGGAGGTCATGATGACGCCGGTGCCGATGGAGGCCCCCTCCGACTGCTCGGACACCACGGTGACCACGGAGGGATTCACCTTGGCATATACCTCCTGGGCTGTCAGGGGCTGGCCCTGGGGGTCCCGGCAGGCCAGGCGCACGCCGGGGTCTCCCTGGATTTTGGGGATGGTGGTGGTTTTGCTGCCGAAAATGTCCACAATGCTGCTGGGGTTGTCGCCGTCGCCGTCGGGCAGGGGCCGGTGCTGACCGCTGCCGCTGCTGCCGCCCAGTATGGCCGCCAGCACCACCGCCGCCACCGTCACCGCCAGCACGGCCAGGGAGATCCACAGCCACAGACGGCTGCGGCGCTTCTCCTTTTTGGCGGCCTGCTGCCAGACATTCTGGGGCATGGGGTCCCGCTGGACATAGTAGCTGACCACCTCCCGGCCCTGGGGCTCCTTGGGAATGTACCAGGAGACTACCTCCTTCGGTTCCTCCGGGGCCGCTTCCGGGGTCTCCGGCAGGTCCGGATTTTCCGGGGTCTCCGGGCAGATATCCTTGTTTTCGTCTGTCATAGCAAAAGTTCCTCTCATGTATTGCGCATGGGGTGGGCCAGCTGAACGGTGAAGCTGAAGGAGGTGACGCCGTTTTCGCTGGTGACGGTGATCTTCTCCTTATGCTGGGACAGGATGGTTTTCACCACATACAGGCCCAGCCCGTAGCCGTCCTTGTCCTCGCTGCGGGATTTGTCGGATTTGTGGAAGCGCTCGAACAGCAGGGGAATCTCCTCCGCCGGAATGGTGTGGCCGGTGTTGCGCACGGTGACCACCGCCTTGTCGCCGCCGGTCTCCGTCAGCCCCAGGTACAGGGTGGACCCGGGGGCGGCGAACTTGGCGGCGTTTTCCAGCAGGTTATAGATCACCTGGGTGATCAGGTCGTTGACCCCCTGGACCATGACGGAATCCTCCGGGATGTCCGCCTCCACGTCCAGGCCCCGGTCGGTGATCTTCTGCTCCATGGACAGCAGGGCCAGGCGCATACTCTCGCACAGGTCGAAGTCCTCCTTCTTCATGTCCTGCTGGGACTGTATCTGGGAGATATCCAGCATCCGGCGGACCAGGCGGCTGAGGCGGCGGCTCTCGTCGGAGATGATCTGGAGATATTTCCGTTCCTTCTCCGGGGGAATGGTGCCGTCCAGGATGCCGTCGGTATATCCGGCGATGGTGGTCATGGGGGTTTTCAGCTCGTGGGAGATGTTGGCGATGAACTCGCTTCGCTGGTGCTCGGTTTCCGCCAGGGAGTCGGCCATGTTGTTGAAGGACGCCGCCAGCTCGCCGATCTCGTCGCTGCGGCCGGTGTCCTGCATGCGCACGTCGAAGTTTCCGGCGGCATAGGACCGGGTGGCCTGGACCATCTCCCGGATGGGCTGGATCTGGCGCATGGAGGTCAGGGAGCTGGCCACAAAGGAGATCAGCAGGATGATGGCCGAGGTCATGAAGAACAGGCCGATGAAGGAGCGCCACATGCTCATCAGGGACCGGGCGTCCATCACCGCCAGGACCATGCCCACGGTGCCGCCGTCCTCCTGGGTGACGGGCACCGCCACCACGAACTGCCGGATGTCGTATGCGCCGCCGATGCTGCTGCGGCCCTGGTAAAAGCCCTTGTCCCCGAAAACGGCGTCCTGAATCTCCTGAGGGACGGACACCACCTGGCCTCCCAGCCGCTGGTCGGAGGTCAGCAGGGCGTAGCCCTGGTCGTTGCACAGGAGAAAGTCCGCCTTGGTAAGCCCGGCGGCCAGGGCGATGAGATTCTGCAGGCTGGGGCTGGCGGTCTGCCCGTCGGAGGCCAGATAGTCCCCGGACATGTTGGCAATGAGCTCCGCGTGCTGGCGCATTTCGCTGCGCCGCTCGGACACGGTGTCGTTATAGCTCAGGGCGTAAAACGACACGCCCAGCAGCAAAAGCGTCAGCAGCACCATGCCCGCCGTCAGCAGGAACTGCTGCCAATAGAGACTGTCGAACCGGCGGCGGAACCGGGTGATCTTTTCCTGGCTCATTTCACTTCAAACTTATAGCCCACGCCCCACACGGTTTTCAGCTCCCACTGGTCGGACACACCCTCCACCTTTTCCCGCAGGCGCTTGATGTGCACGTCCACGGTGCGGGAGTCGCCGAAATAGTCGAAGCCCCACACCTCGTCCAGCAGCTGGTTGCGGGTATACACCCGGTTGGGGGTGGAGGCCAGGTGATACAGAAGCTCCAGCTCCTTGGGGGGCGTGTCGATCTTCCTGCCGTCCACCAGCAGCTCATAGCTGTCCAGGTCGATGACCAGCTTGTCGAAGGTCAGGCGCTTTTTGGTGTCGTCGGGAATTTCGCTGCGGCGGAGCACCGCGTTGATGCGGGCCATCAGCTCCTTCATCTCGAAGGGCTTCACCAGATAGTCGTCGGCCCCCATTTCCAGGCCGGTGATCCGGTCGTTGACCTCGCTTTTGGCGGTGAGCATGATGATGGGGGTCTTGGCCTTTTCCCGGATATGGGCGCACACGGCCCAGCCGTCCATCACCGGCAGCATGATGTCCAGCAGCACCATGTCCGGGGCCTCCCGGTCAAATTCCTCCACGGCCTTGCCGCCGTCGTAGGCGATGCGGACGTCGAACCCCTCTTTTTCCAGGTACATGCGGATCAGGTCGGAGATATTGCGGTCGTCCTCGACCACCAGAATGTTGCGTGCCATGCGCTTTGCCTCCCACTTGTGAGTATCGTTGGTGTTTTTCTTTATTATACCGCCCCGGCCGGGACTTTCCTGAACTTTCTGTAAATTCAGACATACCGGATAGGACAGTATACCACAAAAATCCGGGTTTGTATAGATTTTCGGGGGCTTGAGACTGTCGAAAAAGTCTTTTTTGACAAGCTGAAGCCCCCGGCCGGGGCCGGAGGCTTGGAAAAATCCTTATTCGGCGCTTTTGCGCTTGGTCTTGCCGTAGCCATAGCCATAGCCGTAGCCATACCCATAACCGTAGCCGTAGCCATAGCCGGAGGAGGAGCCCCGGACGTTGGCGGCGCAGTTGAACACAAAGCCGGCCATCCGGGCGTCGGCCCCGGCCAGGGCCTGGATGCCCTCGAAGATCTGGGTGGTGGCGGCAAAATCCTCCCGGATGACGTAGATCACCCGGTCCACATGGCGGCACATGGCCAGGGCGTCGGCCATCATGGCGCAGGGCGGCGTGTCCAGCACGATGTAGTCAAACATGGGGCGCAGGGTGTTTATCAGCGCCTCCAGCTTGTCGTATTGCAGCAGGTTCATGGGGGCGTGGATGGGCTCGCTGCCGGCAAAGACGTACAGGGACGTCTCCTCATAGCGCAGGAAGTGCACCTGGTCCAGGCTGCCGGACAGGCACTGGCCCAGGCCCTCGGAGGGCTTGGTGATGCCCAGCAGGGCCTTGTCGCTGGGGCCCCGGAGGTCGCCGTCGATCAGCAGGACCTTTTTTCCCTCCCGGGCCAGGGACAGGGCCAGGTTCACGGACACGGAGCTTTTCCCCTCGGAGGGGATGGAGCTTGTGACCATGATGACCTTGTCCTCGTCCTTCAGCTGCCGCAGCAGCTTCAGCCGCAGCAGGCGATACGCCTCGCAGAAGGCGCTGTCGGTCTGCATGCGGGTGATCAGCAGCCCCCTGCTGGGGGCCGTTTTTCCGGCGCTTGGGGGCCGTGCGGGGGATGGAGGCCAGGGCCGTCAGGCTTACCAGGCGCTTGACGTCGCCGGTGGAGGACACCGTCCGCCGCAGGGCGGCGGCCACGATGAGCACCGCCAGCGCCAGCACCACGCCCAGGGCCGCGCCCTTGACGGCGCTGCGCACCCAGGAATCGGCGTTATACGGCGTGTCGGGCAGGGAGGGCTCCTGGTTCACCACCAGCTGCGTTTCGCCCAGGACCAGGCGGTTCACCTGGGGATACACGTCGATGACGGCGCAGAGGATGTCATAGGCGTCCTGGGGGCTGGGGCTTTCCACCGTCAGGACGAAGAAGCTGGTGTCCTTGATGGCGGAGGAGGAGATGACGCCGTTGAGATAGGTGACGCCCAGCCGCTGCAGCAGCAGCTCCTGCATGCGGTCGGAGGTCAGCAGATAGGGGAAGGTGTCCGCCACCTGCTGGGCAGCGGATTTGTTGTAATACTGGCTGTAGCCGGAGAGGTCGGTGCCGCCCACAAAGCTGAGATTCACGGAGAACACCGCCTCGGAGCGGTACATGGGGCGGAAGCTGCGGTGGCCGCGCCACCCCATCACGGCGGCGCACAGCACGATCAGCGCCAGGCACACCGGCCACAGGCGCGTCAGCGCCCGGCCCATCCGCCGCAGCAGGACGGACAGGTCGATGGGCTGGACCTCGGTATTGGTATGGGTCGTATGTTGTTCCATAGTGCGCCTCACTGCGTCTTACGGGCGGAGTGCTGCCCGTAGCCGTATTTGTCGTATTTCTTGCCATAGCCGTATCCATAGCCGGAGGACCAGGCGGCCAGATGGGCCATATCGTTGAGGATGCAGCCCAGAAACTCCGCCTTACCGGCCCGCAGAGCGTCGATGGCGTCGTTGATCTCCGGTGCGGGGACGGTGTCCTGCCGCACCACCAGCACCGACGCATCGGACAGGTCCGACAGAAGCTCACTGTCGGAGAAGAAGCCCAGAGGCGGGGAGTCGATGATGACGTAGTCATACCGCTCCCGGGCCAGAGCCACCACCTTGGCCAGCTGGTCCGAGGCCAGCAGCTCGATGACGTCGGTATAGGACTTGGTGCTCAGCAGGGAGTGCAGCCCCGTGGCGGGGTCCGTGACGGCGGCGGCCAGGATCTTCTCCGGGGCGGCGGACTCTGTCAGCAGGGTGCCCAGCTCGTTTTTCTGCTTCACGGACAGGCCCAGCATCTCGCTTTGCACCGGGCGGCGCAGGTCCAGGTCGATGAACAGCACGTTCACCCCCCGGGAGGCCAGGGAAATGGCGGTGTTGGCGGCCAGGGTGGACTTGCCCTCCGCCGCGGACACGCTGGAAAACAGGAATACCCGGCGGCCCTTGGCATGCTCATGCTGGAACTTTTCGGCGATGCGGTGGATGGATTCGGTAAAGGCGAAGCTGATGGCCGGGGAGGAGATGTTCAGGTTCCGGCGCAGGCGCTTGCCGCCCCGGCGGGCCCGGCGCTCCCGGCGGCGGTCGTCGAACCAGCCCAGGAGCTTCCGGGTCCGGCGGCCCTCGTGGGGCACGGTGGAGATGATTTTGGCGTCCAGGTCGCTGCGGGCGCCCTCCTGGGTCTGCACCGTGCCGCTGCTGACGCTGGCCCAGGCAACGCCCAGGGCGGTAAGCGCCGCACCGGCGATGGCGGCCATCAGGCAGATCCTGGGCACGTTATAGCTGCGGGAGGGGGCCACGGACAGGCTGGGGGAGTTAAGCTGGGACAGCACCGCCGTGGAGGACACATGGGCCGACAGGGACCCGTAGTTATCGGACACGGCCTTGAGCAGCACCAGGGCCTGGCGGGGGGTGCCGGCGGTGACGGTGACCCGGATGAGGTTGGTCTCCCCCAGCTGCTGGGCGGTGACGGTGCCGTTCAGGGGCATGCCCAGATTCTGCTCCATGGTCTGGCGCAGGACCCGGCTCTGCAGCAGCTGGGAATAGGAGGCAGCCACATCGGCGGCGGCGGTGATATTCGTATAGTACAGGTTGCTGGTGCGGGTGGTGACGGAGAAGGTGGTGGAGCTGGTATACTGCTGGGTCACGAAGCACGTCAGCACGATCCATGCCGCCATGGCGCAGGTGAGGGCCGCCAGCAGCAGCATCCACAGCTGCCGCGCCAGCGCCCGCAGGATGCAGAGGGGCTCGATATGGGACCATTGCAGGCCCTGATTGTTTTCATCCATGACGATCCCTCCTTTATTCCACCACCACCGCCAGATAGACGGTATAGCTCTGGCCCTGGGCGGTGACGCTGTAACCCACATGATACGTTCCGGGGACGGACGTGTCCACCGGGGACTCGATGCTGACCTGTCCGGCGGACAGGGCCGTTCCGTCGGGGGCGGTGACGCTTTGGATATACCCGGCAGCATCAAAGGCCGATCCCCGGGGCAGGTACACCAGATAGTCCGACAGGGTGATCAGCTGCGGCCCGCCGGTGGTGATGACCACCTTCAGCGGCAGCACCACCGAGTTGCCTAGGCGGCTGTCCACCTGAGCGGTGACGCTGTATACCCCGGGCTGGCTGTTGATGACGTTCTGGGAGGTGATGCGGATGCCGCTGCTGATGTCGCCGTCCAGCACGTCCGAGGCGGTGAGCCGGTCCAGCAGGGTCACGGTCTGGCCCGCAGGGTACACCAGGGGCTGAGACAGGGCGAAGCGGGGGGCCTCGTAATCCGTGTAGCGGACGGTGCGGGTGACGGTGGCCATATTGTTGGCGGAGTCAAAAACGATGTAGGTGACCTGGGCGCTGCTGTCGGTCAGGGAGGGGGACACGCCCTTGATGAGGATCTGGTCCGTCAGGTCCCCGTCCCGGTCGTCGGAGGCCATGACCCCCTGCAGCAGGGCCTCCTCCCCGGCGGTAACGCTGACGTCGATGGAATCGGTGGAACAGGTGATCACCGGGGGCGTCACGTCCACGGTGAGGCGGCGGTAGATCCGCAGGCCGCAGAAGGCCAGCAGGGTCAGGATAAACAGCGCGAGGATCACGCGCTGCATTTTGCGGATGGCTCTCATAGCTCGTCCTCCCTTGGGGAAAAAATAGGCTCGTCCGTCCCCACCAGGGGGCGGTCCTCTAAAATACGGCGGGGGTTCTCCTCCAGCAGCAGCCGGGGGCAGGCGGGGGAAAAATCCTCGGCCAGGGTGCGGCGCAGCAGCTCCATATGGGTGGTGCGGACGGTGGGACTGTGGGCGTCGCTGGCGGCGGCGTGGGCCAGCCCTCGCTCCAGCAGCCACAGGGCCGTGTCCTGGGCCCGGCGGCCCAGACGGCCCAGAATGCTTCCCTTGTTCAGCTGGATGACCACGCCCCGCTCAAACCACCGCCGGACCATATAGGGGTCCCGCTGGACGGTTTTGTACCGCTCCGGATGGGCGGCCACCGGGGTCAGGCCCCGGGTGCGGATCTGGTGGAAGCACTGCTCCATGAACTCCGCCGACTCGTCAAAATAGAACTCCACCAGCAGATACCGGCCCCCGCCCAGGGTCTGAAGCTGGCGCCGGTCCAGCAGCTCGGGCAGCTCCGGGGTGCAGAACACCTCGGCCCCCGGGTGGATGCCCAGAGGGATGCCCTCCTGCTCCAGGGCCTGCCGCAGCCGGGAAAAGCCCGTGCGCAGGGAGGCGGAGCGGTAATTCTTCGGGCCGTCCCCGGGAAGATTGCAGTGGGGCGTGGCGATGATGTCCGTGACGCCGGAGTCCGCCGCCATGCGGGCCATTTGCAGCGAGTCTTCCATAGAGGGGGACCCATCGTCCACCCCCGGCAGAATGTGGCAGTGAATATCCACCATGGCGGCGCTTCCCCCTTTCCCAAAGCACAATACGCGAAATTATAGTCAAGTATAGCACGTTTCCCCGGGCTTTTCAAGTCGAAGAAAGGCGAATCCCGCCGGTGGACGGCCCCGGGCGGAAAAATCCCCTCCGGCGGGGCCGGAGGGGATGCGGACATTTGCCAGGCGGGTCAGAACAGATCGGGATACAGGGCCGACACCTGCCGGTACCAGCTTTGATAATCGGACAGGGTGTCGCCGTCCAGGGAGTATACCTGCCATTGGGCGGCGGAGTCGGCGGTGGTCAGAGCCTGTCCCAGGGGATACTTGCCCCGCTCCAGCTCCGTGGGATAGTACATGCCCGCATAGTCGGAGCTGTCGTCATAGGCGGTGAGGAACAGCAGATAGGGCTTGCCGGTTTCCATAGGCAGATAGCCCCCCTGGGTCCACAGGGCGTCGTCTGCGGTGTAGCACTCCTCGGTGATCACCAGCTGCTCCGGGGCCTGACCCTTCAGCACCTGGGACACCCTGCCGGTGGTCCGGGTATAGCCGGAGGAGACGTTGCCGTCGCTGTAGCGGGAGAGGACGTTTTCCTGAGTTTCCGGGGTGAATACCACGATCAGGTCGCTGACCTCCTGCAATTGGGACACCGTTGCCGCCTGGGTCACCCGGTCCGCGGACAGCCGGTGGACGGTCTGCTGCTTGGCTCCGCAGGCGGTCAGCATCACCAGGGCCAGCGCCAGCAGACAGGAAAGCAGAGCTTTTGTGCGTCTCATGGAAAAGCCTCCTTTATATAGGATACCATCATTATACCATACCCGGGAGGGAGTACAATTGGCAAATTGCAGAATTTTCCGAACGGAATCTATGGCTTTTCCACAAGAACAAACGGATATTTTGAACAAAATGTGAATTTACAGCGTGGTCACAAAGCGCCGCAGGCCGTCGTCCAGCAGCTGGGCGGCCCGGTCCCCCTCTCCGGCGGCGATGAGGTCCGTAAAGCGGGCCAGGGTACGCAGGCTCTCCTCCCGGCCCACGGACCGGATATAGCCGGACCAGAACTCCAGGTTCACCTGCATGAAGGCGTTGAACAGCAGGGGCGTGATGGTGTTGCCGCTTAAAAACGTCACCCCCCGGTGATAGCGGAACAGGGCCTGGGCCAGGGCGGCGGTGTCCGGGGCCTCCTCCGCCTGGCGCTGGAGGGCGCGGAGGGTGTCCAGATCGGCGGCGGTGTGGGACGCGGCCAGGTCCCGCAGGGCCGGGGCCTCCAGATAATACCGCAGGCGCAGGATGCTGCGGGCGGTTTTCTCGTCGGGAAGGCCCCCGTGATAATCCATGATGGCCATCAGCGTTTCCAGGCTGCCGGTCTGGGCATAGTCCGCCACGGTGACGCCCCGGCGGGAGGCGATGTCCAGAAAACCCAGGCGGTGCAGCTCCCGCAGGCCCTCGTGGACCACGGTTTTGCTGATGTGCATGGTGTCGGCCAGCTCTCGCTCCGTGGGCAGCCGGTCCCCGGGCTTCAGCTGCCCGGACAGAATCGCCCCCTCCACCTGCTGGATAAACAGCTCCCGGATAGACGGGGCCACAATGGGACGAAAATCCATGGCATATCCTCCTTCTGGTCCGACCAGGACCATAAAATAGGATACCATAACTTTATAAGAACAGTCAATAGCTTTTTGCCCCGGAAATTGGTATCATTAGGGTGAGTTCATGCAGAAAAATCGCCCTTGAGGCGGAGATAAAGGAGATTTCACATGGGAAAGAACATCAACGGCGACCGGCCCACCGCGTTCCCCCTGGAGCAGGAGAAGCTGCCCTTTACCATCCCCGTGGTGGAGGAGCCCCGGCCCAAGATCGCCAAGCTGGTGGCCATGATCACCGACCGGGTGCCCGCCAAGCTCAAGGGCGTCAAGGGCAACGACCCGGAATACTGGGGCCTGGCGGACCTGATCAGCGACGAAATGGCGGACGTGGCCCTGAAGATGGGGGTCCGCAAGCCCAAGACCATCGGGCAGCTGATGAAGCTGACCAAGCTGGAGCGGGAACCTTTGCAGAAGCTGCTGGACGACATGGCCTGGGTGGGCCTGATCGAGTATAACTGGGAGAATCTGGACGGGAAGAACCCCAACCACGAAAAGCGGTACGTTCTGCCCCAGTTCGTCCCCGGCAGCGCGGAGTTTTTCAATATGCGCCGCAGCCAGATGGACGAGCATCCCCAGGTGGCGGCCTTCTTCGAGCGGATGACCTTCCTGCCCCTGGAAAAGATCACCCCCATGGTGCCTCCCGGAGGCGCCGGCATCGGCATGCACGTGATCCCCGTGGAAAAGGCCATCGAAACGGAGAACGAGGCCGTGGGCCTGGAAAAGATCTCCTATTGGCTGCACAAGTACGAGGGCAAGTACGCCAAGAGTATGTGCTCCTGCCGGGCCAGCCGCCAGTATCTGAACGAGGGCTGCGGCGACGACCCGGAGAGCTGGTGCATCGCCGTGGGCGACATGGCCACCTATATCGTGGAAACCGGCCGGGGCGAGTACATCACCTATGACGAGGCCATGGCCATCTTCAAGAAGGCCGAGGACAACGGCTTCGTCCACCAGATCACCAACATCGACGGCGAGGACAAGATCTTTGCCGTGTGCAACTGCAACGTCAACGTCTGCAACGCCCTGCGGACCAGCCAGCTGTTCAACACCCCCAATATGTCCCGCAGCGCCTATGTGGCCCGGGTGGAGACGGACCAGTGCGTGGCCTGCGGCCGGTGCGTGGAATACTGTCCCGCCGGCGCGGTGAAGCTGGGCCAGAAGCTGTGCACCAAGTCCGGTCCCGTGGAGTATCCCCGTCAGGAGCTGCCGGATGCGGCCAAGTGGGGCCCCGAAAAGTGGGCCGTCGACTACCGGGACAAGAACCGCGTCAACTGCTACGACACCGGCACCGCCCCCTGCAAGACCGCCTGCCCCGCCCACATCGCGGTGCAGGGCTATCTGAAGCTGGCGGCCCAGGGCAAGTACCGGGAGGCCCTGCAGCTGATCAAGCGGGAGAATCCCTTCCCCGCCGTGTGCGGCCGCATCTGCAACCGCCGGTGCGAGGATGCCTGCACCCGGGGCACCGTGGACCAGGCGGTGGCCATTGACGAGGTGAAGCGGTTCATTGCCCAGCAGGACCTGGACGCCGCCACCCGGTTCGTGCCGGAGAAGGTGATCCCCAAGGTAGACGGCGCGTTCGACCAGCAGATCGCCATCATCGGCGGCGGCCCGGCGGGCCTGTCCTGCGCCTATTACCTGGCGGAGAAGGGCTATCGCCCCACCGTGTTTGAAAAGGAGCAGCGTCTGGGCGGCATGCTGGAGAACGGCCTGCCCAGCTTCCGGCTGGAGAAGGACGTGGTCCAGGCGGAGATCGATGTGCTGCGGGAGATGGGTGTTCAGTTCCGCTGCGGCGTGGAGGTGGGCAAGGACGTGACCATTGCCCAGCTGCGGGAGCAGGGCTATCAGGGCTTCTATGTGGCCGTGGGCCTGCAGTCCGGCGGCAGGCTGAACATCCCCGGCGACGACGCTCAGGGCGTCACGGCGGGCATCGACTTCATGCGCCGGGTCAACGGCGGCCAGGAGACGAAGCTGGAAGGCCGGGTGGTGGTCATCGGCGGCGGCAACATCGCCGCCGACGTGGCCCGGACGGCGGTGCGCTGCGGCGCGGAGTCCGTGGACCTGTACTGCCTGGAGGGCTATGATGAAATGCCCATGGGCGCGGAGGACCGGGGCGAGTGTGAGCGGGACGGCATCACCATCCACGCCGGATGGGGCCAGACGGAGATCGTCACCGAAAACGGCCATGCCGCCGGGATCCGCTTGCGCAAGTGCCTGCGGGTGAAGAACGACCAGGGCCGCTTCGCCCCGGAATTTGACGACAACGACACCTGCCAGGCCCAGTGCGCCGCGGTGCTGTACTGCATCGGCCAGAAGGTGGATTGGCGGCAGCTGCTGACGGGCACCGCCGTGACCTTCAACCCCAACGGCACCGCCCAGGTGGACCCCGTGACCTATCAGACGGCGGAGCCCGGCATTTTCGCCGGAGGCGACGACGTCACCGGTCAGAAGTTCGCCATCGACGCCATTGCCGCCGGTAAGGAGGGCGCCATCTCCCTGCACCGGTTCGTCCAGAAGGCCACCCTGACCATCGGCCGCAACCGCCGGCAGTTCGTGGAGCTGGACAAGGAGAACGCCCTGATTCCCGTGGGCTTTGACAACACCCCCCGCCAGCAGATCGGGTACAACGAGGCCCTGCGCCGGACCTTCCGGGACGAGCGCATCGCCTTCACCGCCCAGCAGGTCCAGAAGGAGACGGCCCGCTGCCTCAGCTGCGGCGCCTCCGTGGTGGACCCCAACAAGTGCATCGGCTGCGGCGTGTGCACCACCAAGTGTGCCTTTGACGCCATCCACCTGCACCGGGAGCGTCCGGAGTGCTCCACCATGATCCCCGCCGAGGACAAGATGAAGGCCATCCTGCCCTACATGGTCAAGCGGGAGATCAAGATCCGCAAGGCCGGGAAGAAGTAATGCACGAGCTGGGAATCGTCTTTCATGTGATCCGGGCCGTGGAGAACATCGGCCGGGAGCAGGGCCTCACCGACGTGGCGTCGGTGACCCTGGAGCTGGGCCAGGTGTCCGGCGTGGTGCCCCACGAGCTGGAGAGCTGCTGGAAATGGGCCGTAGCCCGGACGGAGCTGATGCCCCGGGCGGCGCTGCACATTGAAACGGTCCCCGCCGTCACCCACTGCGGCGGCTGCGGCCGGGACTACGACACCGTGCCCCAGGGCCGGACCTGCCCCTATTGCGGCAGCGAGGACACCTGGCTGGTGCAGGGGAACGAAGTGAATATCAAGGAGATCGAGGCGCAGTAACGCGCCGTCTGCGCCCCTGCTTGCCGTTGACAAGCGGGGGCGCAGGGCGTATAATGGGGTCATAATCCAATATGGGAATGCATTGAGAGTCTGAGTCATGCACAGGGAACGTCCGGGAGACCGGGCGGGCTTTGGCATGGCTCTTTTTTCACGGAAAGGAGAGATCGCTATGTACGATGCCGTCATCATCGGCGGCGGCGCGGTGGGCTGCGCCGTGGCCCGGGAGCTGAGCCGCTGGAAGCTGAAAATCTGCCTGGTGGAGCAGGGAGAGGACGTATGCGTGGGCACCAGCAAGGCCAATTCCGCCATTGTTCACGCCGGGTTCGACGCCCCCGCCGGCTCTATGAAGGCCCGGTTCAACGTGGAGGGCAGCCGCCGGATGGAGGCGCTGTCCCGGGAGCTGGACTTCCCCTATCGCCGCAACGGGGCCCTGGTGGTATGCTTTGAGGAGGCGGGCCTGCCCCGGCTGGAGGAGCTTTTGCAGCGGGGCCGGGCCAACGGCGTGGAGGGCCTGGAGATCCTCCGGGGCGGCAGGCTCCATGAGCTGGAGCCCGCCCTGTCGGAGAAGGCCGTGGCCGCTCTGTACGCCCCCACCAGCGCCATCATCTGCCCCTTCGGCATGACCATCGCCCTGGCGGAAAACGCCGCTCACAACGGCGTGACCTTCCGCTTCGACACCCGGGTGGAGCGCATCCGCCGGACAGGGGAGGGCTATGTGCTGGAGACGTCCCAAGGGCCGCTGGAGACCCGGGCCGTTATCAGCGCCGCCGGTGTGTGGGGCGACGTGCTCCATAACCAGGTCTGCGGCGACACCGCCTGCATCGTGCCCCGGCGGGGGGAATACTGCCTGCTGGACAGGAAGGACGGCGGCCTGGTGCAGCGGACCGTTTTCCAGCTGCCCGGCCCCATGGGCAAGGGCGTTCTGGTGACGCCTACGGTCCACGGCAACCTGCTGGTGGGCCCCACGGCTGCGGACCAGCCCCAGCGGGACCGCACCGCCACCACGGCGGAGGGCCTGGCCTATGCCCAGGACATGGCCCGCAAAAGCGTGCCGGGCCTGCCCCTGCGGGACGTGATCACCAGCTTCGCCGGGCTGCGGGCCCATCTGGCGGAGGGGGAGGACGACTTCCGCATCGGCCAGCCCGTCCCCGGGTATTTCGAGGCCCTGGGCATCGAGTCCCCGGGGCTGTCCTCGGCCCCGGCCATCGGGGCCTATCTGGCGGAGCAGGCGGCGGCGTATCTGGGGGCGGCGGAAAAGCCGGACTTCGACCCCCTGCGCCGGGACATCGTCCACCTGCGGGAGCTGCCCTTTGAGGAGCGGCAGCGTCTGGCGGCGGAAAACCCCGCCTACGGCAACATCGTGTGCCGGTGCGAGGGCATCAGCGAGGGCGAGATCGTGGACGCTATCCGCCGCACCCCCGGGGCCCGGTCCCTGGACGGGGTGAAGCGCCGGGTGCGGGCCGGTATGGGCCGGTGCCAGGGGGGCTTCTGCACCCCCCGGGTCATGGAGATCCTGTCCCGGGAGCTGGGGGTGCCCCAGACGGAGCTGACGAAAAACGGCGGAGCATCCCGGCTGCTGGCCGGGCGGACCAAGGAGGAAGCATGATGAAACACGTACAGCTTGCCATCATCGGCGGCGGGCCCGCGGGTCTGGCCGCCGCCGCGGCCGCCCGGAAGGCCGGGGTGCAGGACCTGCTGATCATCGAGCGGGACCGGGAGCTGGGCGGCATTCTGAACCAGTGCATCCACGCGGGCTTCGGCCTGCACACCTTCTCCCGGGAGCTTACCGGGCCGGAGTACGCCCGGCGGTTTGCCGACCAGGTCCGGGAGCTGAACATCCCGTACCTGCTGAACACCATGGTGCTGGACCTGTCGCCGGACCGGGTGCTGACGCTGACGGGCCGGGAGACGGGACTGGTGCAGCTGGACGCCGACGCGGTGATCCTGGCCATGGGCTGCCGGGAGCGGCCCCGGGGGGCCCTGAACATCCCCGGCTGCCGCCCGGCGGGCATCTATTCCGCCGGTACCGCCCAGCGGCTGGTGAATATGGAGGGGCTGATGCCCGGCCGGGACGTGGTGATCCTGGGCAGCGGCGACATCGGCCTGATCATGGCCCGGCGGATGACGTTGGAGGGGGCAAAGGTCCACGCGGTGGCGGAGGTGATGCCCTATTCCGGCGGCCTGAAGCGGAACATCGTCCAGTGCCTGGAGGATTTCGGCATTCCCCTGTATCTGTCCACCACCGTGGTGGACATTCATGGCCGGGAGCGGCTGGAGGGCGTGACCCTGGCCCAGGTGGACGGGAACCGCCGCCCCATCCCCGGGACGGAGCGGGACATCCCCTGCGACACCCTGCTGCTGTCGGTGGGTCTGCTGCCGGAAAACGAGCTGAGCCAGCAGGCCGGGGTCCGGCTGGACGCCGTTACCGGCGGGCCGGAGGTGGGGGACGATCTGTCCACCTCTATCCCCGGTGTGTTTGCCTGCGGCAACGTGCTGCACGTCCACGACCTGGTGGACTTCGTGTCCCAGGAGGCGGCCCGGGCCGGGGAAAACGCCGCCCGGTACCTGCTGGAGCACCGGCGGGAGGGCAAGACCGTCCGCCTGACGGGGCAGAACGGCGTGCGGTACACCGTGCCCCAGTATCTGGACCCGGAGGCCATGGAAGAAACCGTCACCGTCCGGTTCCGGGTGGGCAGACCCTATCGGGACGCCGATCTGGCGGTTTATCTGGACGGACGGCTGCTGCGCCGGGTGCATAAGCGCATTCTCAGCCCCGGCGAGATGGAGCAGCTGACCCTGCGGCGGGCAGACCTGCCCCGGGGTTTGAAGCAGATCACCATTCAGGTGGAGGAGGGAGCACAATGAGCATCCGCGAGCTGACGTGTATCGGTTGCCCTATGGGCTGCCAGCTGACGGCCGTTCTGGAGGACGGCCAGGTGACCCGGGTCACCGGCAACACCTGCCCCCGGGGGGACGCCTATGCCCGGAAGGAGTGCACCCATCCGGCCCGCACCGTCACCGGCACCGTCCGGGTGTCCGGCGGCGCGCTGCCGGTGGTGTCCGTCCGCACCGCCGGGGAGGTACCCAAGGAGAGGGTGCTGGACGTGGCCCGGGCGCTGTGCCGGGTGCACTTGACGGCCCCGGTGCAGGCCGGGGACGTGGTGATCCCCGACGTATTGGGCACCGGCGTGGACGTGGTGGCCACCCGGTCCGTGTGACCCCGCAAATCACCGGTTGACAGGGAAGCGGGGGGCAGTATATAATAAATTGAATCATCATTCCCTGTTAATTCAATGTTTTTCTCTATGAAATCTAATATTTCATATCAGCAAGGAGGTCTTACATGGACATTTTCGAGAAATGCTATGCCCCGTCCCTGGCCAAGGAGCTGAAGGAGGCGGGGGTGTATCCCTATTTTCACGCGCTGCAATCCCGGCAGGACGTGGAGGTGCAGATGGAGGGCAAGCGCCGCATTATGCTGGGCTCCAACAACTATCTGGGCCTGACCATCGCCCCGGACGTGGTGGAGGCGGGCATTCACGCCCTGGAGCGCTACGGCACCGGGTGCAGCGGCTCCCGGTTCCTCAACGGCACCCTGGAGATGCACCTGGAGCTGGAGGCGGAGCTGGGAAAGTTCCTGCGCAAGCCCGGCATCGTCACCTTCGGCACGGGGTATCAGTCCAACGTGGGCATCATCAGCGCCCTGGTGGACCGGCATGACTACGTCATCTGCGACCGGGAGAATCACGCCTCCATCTATGCCGGGTGCCAGATGAGCTACGGCAAGATGCTGCGCTATCGCCACAGCGACATGGATGAGCTGGAGAAGTGCCTGCAGCGGGTGCCGGAAAAGAACGGCGCCCTGATCGTCACCGACGGCGTGTTCTCCATGGGCGGTGACATCGCCAAACTGCCGGAGATCTGCGCCCTGGCCAAAAAGTACGGGGCACGGGTCATGGTGGACGACGCCCACGGCCTGGGCGTTCTGGGCCAGGGCGGCCGGGGCACGGCCAGCTACTTCGGCCTGGAGGACCAGGTGGACATCTATATGGGCACGTTTTCCAAGTCCCTGGCGTCCCTGGGCGGCTACATGGCGGCCTCGGAGGAGGTGGCGGACTTTGTGCGCCACGCGTCCCGGCCCTTCATTTTCTCGGCGTCCATTCCCCCGGCCAACTGCGCCACGGCCCTGGCGGCCCTGCGGCATCTGGAGCAGCATCCCGAGCTGCCGGAGCGGCTGCGGGAGCTGAGCCTCTATGCCCGCAAGGGCATGACGGACCGGGGCATGAAGATCCGGGAGTCCGCCCTGACGGCCCCCACGCCCATCATTCCCATCTATACCTATGAGACCTACCACACCCTGGAGGTGGCCCGGGAGATCTATGACCGGGGCGTGTATGTGAACCCCACCCTGCCCCCCGCCACGCCGGAGGGGGAGGCCCTGCTGCGGACCAGCTATATGGCCACCCATACCGAGGCCCTGCTGGATGAGGCCATGGACATCATGGCGGACGTGCTGGTGAAGGATCATGAGTGAGATCGCCGTCATCACCGGAGGGACCTCCGGCATCGGCAGGGCCACGGCCCTGTATCTGCGGGATGCGGGCTATACGGTGTATGAGCTGAGCCGCCGGGAACAGGGGGTGGAGGGCCTGCACCACATCCGCTGCGACATCACCGACGAGGACCAGGTCCGCGCCGCCGTGGCGGAGATCATGGACCGGGCCGGGCGCATCGACGTGCTGGTGAATAACGCGGGCTTCGGCATCTCCGGGGCGGTGGAGTTCACCGACACGGCGGAGGCCCAGCGCCTGCTGGACGTGAATTTCTTCGGCATGGTGCGGATGAACAAGGCCGTCATCCCCCATATGCGCCAGGCGGGCCGGGGCCGCATCGTGAACCTCAGCTCCGTGGCGGCGCCCTGCCCCATTCCCTTCCAGGCGTATTACTCCGCCGGAAAGGCGGCGGTGAACGCGTATACCATGGCCCTGGCCAACGAGCTGCGGCCCTTCGGCATCACGGTGTGCGCCGTGCAGCCCGGGGACATCCACACGGGTTTCACCGCCGCTCGGGTGAAAACCATGGAGGGCGACGACGCGTACGGCGGCCGCATCGGCCGGTCCGTCCAGCGGATGGAGCACGACGAGCAGAACGGCATGGACCCCGCCAAGGCCGGGGCGTTCATCGCCCGGGTGGCCATGAAGCGGCGGCCCAAGCCCATCTATACCATCCGGCTGGACTATCAGTTCTTCGTGTTCCTGACCCGGATCCTGCCGGGACGGACGCTGAACTGGCTCATCGGGCTGCTGTATGCAAAATAAGACCTCCTGCCGGGGGTCATTGTGAAAATCGTCCATTCCGGGCCGCCGGACGGGAGCCGATTTTTGCACACAACCACCATTTGCAGGTTTTCCCAAAATCTGATATACTGATTCCACAGCGTGTGGCGTTTCTGCGTAAATCCGGTTGCAGAAGCGCCGCGCTTTTTTTGCGGCAAAAATGCCCGTCTCCGGGGATTTTGCAGGAAGGAAAGTGATATTTTATGGAACGCTCCAACGATTTTCTGGGAACGGAGCGTGTGGGGCGGCTCATGGGACGCTACGCCGTTCCCTGCGTGATCTCCCTGCTGGTGGGGGCATTGTACAACATCGTGGACCAGATCTTCATTGCCAACGCCGACTATCTGGGGTCCTGCGGCAACGCCGCCAACACGGTGGTGTTCCCCCTGACGGTGGTGGCCCTGTCCATCGCCGTGATGGTGGGGGACGGCTGCTGCGCCTTTGTCAGCATGGCCCTGGGCCGCAGTGACCTGGACCGTGCCCGACGCAGCGTGGGCAATATTGTACTGTCTGCCTTTTCTGTTGTCTCTCCGCATAGAAGCATATCGTCTGTCT
>OBKS01000964.1_pt1 | contig 23495 bp, 16 predicted proteins | sample 1517381 | NCBI WGS metagenome assembly OBKS01 (sample SAMN04571686, study PRJEB22368) | human gut metagenome | biome: human gut; material: stool | host: Homo sapiens | place: Luxembourg | collected 2012-08-03 | reverse complement strand
ATTTTGAATTTCAATCAAACGGTTCAATTTTCAAAAACATATAGGCAATGACGCAACAAAAAACATCTTACTAAAATGCAACCAAAAAATATAAGGAGCAATTCATGAAAAAAATTTTAATTTTTTACGCATCATATGGAGGAGGTCATTTAAACGCTGCAAAATCCATAAAAGAATGCATAGATAACAATTATAATAACTGTGAAACAGAACTAATAGACTGCATGAAATACGTAAATAAACCAATAGAAATAGTTACAACAGCAGCATACAGAGAAATGGCAAAAAAAATGCCATGGGCTTGGGGAAAAATATACTCAGACTCACAAAAAGGTCCATTAGCACACATATCATCAAAATCAAATCAACTTTTAGCAATAAAACTTCTAAAACTTTTGAGAGAAAAACAACCCGATTTAATAATCTCAACACATCCATTTGGAAGTCAAATGTGTGCGTACTTAAAAAGAAAAGAAAAGATATCAGCAAAAATTGCAACAATAATGACAGACTTCTCACCACATGATCAATGGCTTGTTGAAAACGAAAATACAGATTATTTCTTTGTTGCTCATGATGAAAGAATATTTAATGTCAAAAAATATTCCAGAAAGCAAAATCTTTGCAACAGGAATACCTATCTCTTCTAGATTTTTAAAAACATATAATAGAGAAGAGATACTCAAAGAATTTGATTTAAAAGAAAATAAAAAAAATATTCTATTTTTTGGTGGTGGTGAATTTGGTCTTGGAAAAGCCAGAACTGTCGAAATTTTTAATAATCTAGTTAAAAATTTTAATGATATCCAAGTAATTGCCATTGCCGGAAAAAATGAAAAAATGAAATCTGAATTTGAAAAAATTGTTGAAGAAAATAATAAACAAGAATTTGTAAAAGTATTAGCATTTACAAATAAAGTACCTGAATTAATGTCAATTTCTGATTTAGTTATATCTAAACCAGGTGGTTTGACAACTTCTGAAAGTTTAGCTTCAAATTTACCTATGATTATTATTAACCCTATTCCTGGGCAAGAAGAAGAAAATGCCGAATTTTTAGAAAGCAAAGGCACAGGTATCTGGCTTAGAAAAAATGATTCTTCTCGTGAAGTTTTAAAAAGTATTATTGATGATTCTACAAAATTAAAAGAAATGAAAAAAAATACTGAGCAATTAGCAAAAAAACATTCTACTGATGATATTTGCAATGTCCTTTTAGAAACATTTTCTCAAAGATAAATATATAACTGTCTAAAAATAAATAGAAAATATAATTTGAAAATACTGTTATTAAAACATATATACTTCAAAATATTTTCTATTTATTTTTCTTCCAATGATTTTTTAGCTGCAATTATAGCAAGATTATCAGCAAATGCAGTAAAAAAAGCAGCAAGTACTGCAAGTTCATCTGCATCTAATTCTTCTCCAACAGCAATTGCAAGAGAACTTGCCAACCCAATTAAATTACAACTAGAAAAATCAGAAAAGCACATACAATACACCTCTAACATATTATATGCACTTTAATCTTGACATGTTAAATTTCTCTTCTACCTTCTAACGCCTTAGTCAAAGTAATTTCGTCAGTGTACTCTAAATCCCCACCAACAGGAATACCATGAGCAATTCTAGTAACTTTAACACCCAATGGCTTAATAAGTTTAGACAAATACATAGCAGTTGCTTCTCCCTCAACTCTTGGGTTTGTTGCCAATATAACTTCTTTTACACTTCCATCCATAAGTCTTGCAAGCAATTCTTTAATTTTAATATCATCTGGTCCAACACCATTCATAGGTGAAATAGAACCATGTAAAACATGATAAACACCTTTAAACTCATGTGTTTTTTCCATTGCTACAATATCTCTAACATCTTCTACAACACATATAGAAGACTGATCTCTTTTAGGACTAGAACATATTGGACACGGATCTGTATCAGAAATATTAAAACATTTACTACAATATTTCAAATTATGCTTTGCATCTTGTATTGACTTTATAAACTCATTTGTTTCTTCTTCTGAACAATTCAATATATAAAAAGCAAGTCTTGCAGCAGTTTTATGCCCTATACTAGGCAATTTTTCAAAGCTTTCTATTAATTTTTCAATTGATGGTGAATATAATGACATCCTTTTTCTCCTTTTATATTATAAAATGGACATGTTTTATAATCTCTTAATTTCATGTCCATTTTTATCTTTTAACTATCAATTATTTGATAATTACATTAACCCTGGAATATTAAATTTTCCAAACTCTTGACTTTGAGCACTATCTACTTTTCTTAATGCTTCATTCACACATGTTAAAATTAAGTCTTCTAACATCTCAACATCATCTGGGTCAACAACATCAGGTTTAATTTTTATTTCTTTTAAAACCTTTTCACCTGTAACTTTTACACTAATTGCTCCACCACCAGCAGTTGCATCAAACTCTTTGCTTGATAACTCCTCTTGTGATTTTTGCATTTCTTCTTGCATTTTTTTGGCTTGTTTCATTATATTATTCATATTCATTCCGCCAAATCCTCCCATACCACCTGGGAATCCTCCTCTTTTTGCCATTTTAAAATCCTCCTCTTTTTTTATTATTTTAATAATATTTTTTATAATATACGTCTTTTTTTATATGATGTCCCAAACAGACACGTACCTAAAAGTAAATTACACAATATTAAAAGGTATATCAGACTCACTTGCCAGCTTTTGTATATCATCCTCTGGGTGATGTTCAACAACTTGATTTTGTACATCATTTATATACTTAATTTGCATATTTTTACCACAAGCCATAGAAACCAAATTAGAAATTTCTTTAATATTCTCTTGTTTATCTAAAACAGCCTTTCCAAAAGCAGTCATACCTTTTCTAAATTTAATTTCAACAACAGAATCTCCAACCTGTTCAGCACTTGTATTCATTAAATTAGTATACAAAACAATCTTGCCATTTTGTTTCAAATCATTAACAATTTTAGGCCAACTCTTACTTAAATCATTTGAATATTTTTTAGTCATAGGTTTAGCATTTACAGTACTATTAGAAACAGTTTGAGTAACTTGCATTTTAGGTACATTGTTTCTAACAACATTATTTGTAGTAACCCCTGAAGGTACATTATTATATACAGTAGAATTATTAGTAATTGTAATTTTTCCAGATTTTAAATAATTTTCTATTTTTTCAAGTCTATCCTCTATATCTCCACCTGTACCAATTTCTTTACTACACAATTTAATAATTCCAGCTTGAAACATAATAGTTTTTTGTGTTGACCATTTCATATCATTCTCTAAGTTTGATAATTCATAAATTAAATTTACGAGTTTTTCTTTTGTCACTTTATCTGATAAATTCTTTATATTTGTGACTTCATCTTCACTATACAACTCAGCTTTTCCAGAAGACTTATAAATCAAGACATCTTTTACATATTTAATAATTTCCCATAAGAAATTATTTAAATCTTTACCTTGATTTAAAATTTCATCCATACTAGCTAATGCTTTATCTATATCATATTCAACAATAGCATCAACTATACTATGTACGAATGTAATTTTAGGAATTCCGACCAAGTCTTTAATTTTATCTTCATCAATTTTATTTTCGCCGTCTTGCACACATCTTTCCAAAATTGATAATGCATCTCTCATTGCACCTTCTGCTAAGACTGAAATAATTTTTAAAGCCCCTTCTGTAATTTCTATATTACTTTCTTTACAAACTATCTCTAATCTTTTAATTATATCTTCATTTGATATCCTTTTAAAATCAAATCTTTGACACCTTGAAAGAATTGTTGCAGGTAGTTTTTGAGGTTCTGTTGTAGCTAAAATAAATTTAACATGTTCAGGTGGCTCTTCTAATGTTTTTAACAATGCATTAAAAGCCCCAGGTGAAAGCATATGAACCTCGTCTATTATATATACTCTATATTTTGCTTTTGTAGGTAAAAAATTGACCTCTTCACGAATACTCCTAATATCTTCAACACTGTTATTTGAAGCAGCATCCATTTCTACAATATCTGTAAGTGAGCCATTTAAAGCTCCTTTACAAATTTCACACTCATTGCAAGGCTCACCATCTTTTGGGTTTAAACAATTTATTGCTCTTGCCAAAATTTTTGCAGATGATGTTTTACCAGTACCACGACCACCATTAAATAAATATGCATGTCCCACTCTATCTGCCATAATTTGATTTCTTAATGTTCTGGTAATATGTTCTTGTCCAACAAGTTCTGAAAACGTAATTGGTCTAAATTTTCTATAAAGAGCTGTGTACCCCATATTCTCACATCCTTTATATAAATATATTTCCTATATATAGTATAAAATTTAATCCCTCTATAGAGAGCACTCCACATAAAGATTTTCTACTTATTGCTGCTTCCTTCCGGACCTGACAAGGTTCATAGGTCTCTATTGGATTGCTCTCTATACAAAGATTAAATTTTATACCTTCTGTATTATATACTGACTTAGAAAAATTATCAAGTATTTTTTAAATTCTTTTAAAGATAATATTTTCTAAATCAATATTTTCTTTACTTTGAATACCATCATCAACAACATTTCCGATTGGTAATTCTAATTTCATATTAGCTTTATAACTTTTTTTAGAATCTAAATTAATATTAATATCAAATGAAACTTCAAATTTCAAATCATCATAATTTACAGATAATTTTTTTAACAATTCATTATGATTTATTTCTCCATCATCATTAGAAATATAATTTCCAATTCCAGTAATAGCATATCTAAAAACAACTATACCACCTTGATTAGAAATTTTCATATTCTTGATATTAGAATTAATATCTCCTTCATATTCTATACTATTTGTTTCATTTTCTGAACTACTTATAAAAATTACATTTTCTACATCAACATCTGGCTTAAATAACTTCAATTGTCCTACACTTGGAGATTTTACAATATTAAAATTATTTATAACAACACTTGATATTGTTTCTGTATATTTATAATTTTCGTTCTTTTTTATATATAAATATATATCATTATTTTGATTAACTTCCAAATTCCATTTGTTTTCTGTGTCTTCTGTATCTGTTCCGTCAATATTACTTATTATTGATATTTTTGATAAATTGAATGGAGGATTTCCTTCTCCTTCAACATTATATTTTAATGATATGATTCCCGCAATAAATAGTATTGCAAAAATAATAACTAATACCATACATATATGAAATTGTCTTGTATTTGCTAATTGCTTTATTTTTTCCTTCAAATTTTCCTCCTAAAAATAAAAAACATTGGTGTGCCCAGAGGGACTCGAACCCCCATCTGTCGCTTAGGAGGCGACTACTCTATCCTGCTGAGCTATGAGCACATAAATCATATATACATACTATAACAGATTTTATCATTAATTTCAAGCAAAATTTTGACTTTAATGATTATTCATAGTATAATATATATATAAGGAAGTGATTAATATGGGAATGATTGATACTTTACGTAAAATTTTTAAAGATTCAAATAACAGACCACTAATACCAGAAGATGATTCTGGGAAAAAAGAAATTTTAGCTACTCAAATAGTAAACTTAGTAGATAAAATTAAAAAAATAAACAGTTTTGATAGCTGTTTATGGAATCTAAGAAATGTAACTACTTACTCATTAAAAAGCAAAAGTTTAGGAGAATTACAGACATTACATTCTAGCTTAACAAACAGACTTGAAGAACTTACAAATCTGAAAACAAAAGCAAACCAAACTTATCAAGACCTTGAAGCAGCAAAATGGACAGGAGAAAAACCTACACATTTAAGCAATCATGATTTTGATAGACTTCAAAATGATTATTCTAGATAAAAAAATAAGATTCAAGATAAATTATAACTTGAATCTTATTTTTTTACTTTATAATACTCTTTTCTTAATGATAACAATTCCTGCTGTAATTATAATCAAACAAGACAATCCAATAACATAGTAAACTACATTATTATCACCAGTTGGTGGAATTACAGTAAGCTCTGCCCTACTATTTTTAGTATTATCATCACTCTCATGAGTATCAGAAACCTTCTCTAAATTAAAGTTACCTGGTGTCACTTTTCCCCATATACCATTTCTATTTTCACCATAGAAACGACCAACATCATTTGATATACTAACCACCTCTGAATAGTTTACAAATAATGAATCATCAGAAGTTGAAAGCACTTTACTTGCCCTTGCAGACACTAACGTTATAGTCTCGCCCTTAGGTATAGTAACATCACATTCATTTAACAATATTGTTCTTCTATTCTTAATAGCCTGATATACTTCTGGTTGAAGTAAAATCTGAATAGCACTTGGTTGTTGTAATTTCCATTCACCTTTATTAGCAGTATCTGTATAAGCAGTAACCATATTTTCATCTATATAATCTATAACAGAATTTAGTTTTGATGCTACCGGTTTATCTGTACTTGCAATTATTCCATACTTGTAATAATTTTCAGTATTGTAATCCGCTTCTGACTTATTAATTACACTTATTGTATATCCAACATCCAAAGTTGAACCTTGTATTATTTCATTATCAGCCTCAATTTTCAACATACCATTTGGTGGATATGTAACATAATTCATAGTCATTGTTCTTGGGTCTCCTTCTACAATAACTTGACCTGATGCTGACGTTAATCTAATATAATCTATTTCTTTTATAAGTTCTAAACTTTGTCTTGGTCTTTCTGCAATACCAAATTTAACATTATATACACGTGATGGTGCTTTATAATCATATTCAGTAGTTTGATTTTTTGTATCCTCTATTGCAAAATTCATTTTTCCTGTTGTAGATATCATAAAGTGGTTACTTTCATTGTCTTTAATTTCATCATAATTTGTTTTAACTGAATAAGTTATATCTTTTAAGTTTTTATTAATTTCCTGTCTTAACTTCCAATCATCAAGTGCTGATGAATAATCTGACAACGATGTATCTTCATACCAGTATTCTGATTTATCTTCCACTGCTTGTTTAAATTTATCAACTGTTATTATTGTAGATTTATAATCTTGTGTAGTTACACTTACATTATTAGATAATTTAGTTTGTAGATCTCCTATTGTTCCATATTTATATCTAACTACATATTCTCCTGGAATTATACCTTCAAAAATATATGTTCCGTCTTTTGGTGTCAAAGCATATGCATCTTTTATTACTACATCTCCATTATCACCTAATGTATATAATTTAATTGGTTCACTCTCAGAATCATTATATTTTATAAGTCTAACTTGAACTCCACTTACAGTATTATTACCTTCTTCATATTTACCATCACCTAATCTGCCTTCTTTGTCTTTAACTGTTGTCTCATCTTCAAATATCTTTCCAGAAACTGTTGGTGATTCTGTTCTCCTTGATATTTTTAAGTCTGGTGCACTATCTGTATCATCTTCATATGTAGAAACTTCTCCATATCTAATGTTTGCTGGTGCAGAATCTTTATCAATTCCTGCATAAGGTTTTTTGTTTGAATCATATGAAGCATATTCTTTTATTTCAGTTGTATTATTTAATATACGTGCAGATTGTTCATTAGTTTCTAATTTAGCTAATCCTGATATTTCACTTGTTTTCAATTCATATGTCAAATAAATTGTTGCAATTTTTCCTGGTTCTATAAGTGTACTAATTTCATCTGAATCCCATACTTTATGAGAAGACTCACTTGTTCCTGTTCTTTCTGTCCAATTAAGCTTGCTTCCATTTTCTATATAAGAATCCACAAAATCTAAATTTTCATCAGCATAATTTGTTAAACATTTTGGATTTACATATGCTACTGTACTTTCATTCTTTACTACAATTTTATAAGTTATATAAATTCTTAGTCTATTTGAATTACTTTCATCATTTTTTGTATATGATATATATGAATCATACACACCTCTTGTATATGTCATATCTTTGTACTTTCCAGCTCTGTTTTTAGCACTAACAGAAAATCCATCTAACAACATTTCACTTTCAGGTCTTGCATCATCTGGTACTCCTGTTTTAGCAAATTCACTTCTTTGTCCATAATTATATATATGCGAATATCCATTAATTGTCATACTCAAATTATCAATATCTGTTGCTATTGCCAAATCAGGTTGTTCTCTTTCATATATACCTAAATTGACATTTCTTATAACTCTCACTCCTGTACTCCATCTGAATGTATAACCTGCTGTTCGTGTATCAGCTAGCATTTTTCCTGCATTTACATCTGTACTTCCATCAAGTGATTCAGGAGTATATGATGTGTTTTGTACTAATTTTGAATTATAATTGTCTCCTCTTGTATATGTTAATGGTACATTTGCACTAGTTTTACCTTGTGTTCCGCTTCCTGTTTTTTGAGTATTTCCCATTACATAGTAATAATTTTCATTTACTCTTGTCCTATTTTGTGTTGTTTCACTAACTTTTGAACCATTTGCTGCATTTATATTCGTTGCTACTGTCTCATATTTTAGTCCATTATATTCAAATTCAATTGAATATTGTGAAATTTGAGAAATATCTATTGTATAATCATATGTTTTTGGATTATTGTCATCAATCTCATAATCTCCTCTTGCAGGGAAGAAATATTCTCCAATTTTATGAGACTTGTCTATATTTGTTGTATTTGTTCTTCTTTTAGCTATAACAACACCATTTTTCTTTAAGTATACCATTATTCCGCCAATTCTTACATCATCATCTGTTGCAGAGCTATTATCAGAAACTTTATATAGGTTATCTCTTACTGATGATTTTGTTTGTCTTTTATCTTCCCAAACATATCCTGCAATGTCTACACGTTTTTGTATATTTTTAGCATAATATAATGTATTTGCACCTTGATAATTATTATTTAAGTAAATTGCTTCATCTGCAATTCCTATATCATAATATTGTGCCATATCATCTGTTAATTCAACTTCTTCTACATGATAAATATAATATTGTGGCATATTTATTAATCTAAATTGACAATTACTATCTGTCCTAAATATTTGTGCATTTGCTTGATTAGTTTCTGAATATGAACTTGGTTTACTTGTATTTGCTACATAATTAGTTATATATCTTTTCGTTCCATTTCCTGGTATTGTATAATATACTTTGAATCCTATATTTTTAAATACTAATGGATCTAATGTTACATCACCTAATTGTTTATCTGATTCATTATCATATAATGTATGTATTGTACTACCTGTTTGTCCAGCACTTACTTTACTATTATCAACTTTTTCAACTGTTAAATTTCCATATTTTCTATTTGTAAACCAAACAGTTGATGTATTATTCACACTTACACCTGTTGATTTCACAGTATCTGTTTGTAAAGTTAAATTATATCCCACAGGCGCGCCTATTTCAGTTACAGTATATGTTCCTGGTTGCAAATTATTAAATTGAATTAATCCACTTGCATTTGTTGTTCCATAAGAAGTGATATTTGCTACCCCTCCTATTATTCTAAAACTAGCTCCTGCTAATCTACTTCCTGTATCCACATCTGACTTTACAACTTGTATACTACCTTTATGTGTTTTTCCAGAAAGCCCTATTGTTTTTGAAATATTAAAGTATTCTGTTCTTGAATCAGACTTACTATTTGAACTTTTCATTCTCTGTACTATACTTGCATTATTAGCATGTTGTAATTTAGCATTGCCACCAGTATGCCCTGATACTGAATAACAGCTATACCATTCTCTCCAAGATCTTTCATAATATCTACTTCCTCCATTTACAAGAGTTTGAGATGCTGTAATATTTTTTACTTCTATTGTTTGTAATGGAAGTACAAAGTACAATGTATAGCTTCCTCCTCCATTATTTGTCAAGCTTATTTGTGAACCAGAAATTGAGCTTTCATAAACATAACTTCCATTATTAGCAACATAAGTACCTGATATACTAATTCCAACAGATTGATTTGTATATAAATAATATGGCCCTACAAGATAATTGCCTCCGCTTATTGAAAATTGAGCCGCTCCACTATTTTGTGACAAGCTAATTGTTGGATTTACAATACTTCTCAATTGCCATCCTGTATCATCAGTCGTACCAGCAAATGAATAATAATGATTTCCTGTTGAACACTGTCCCATTCCTGGATCCATACAATGATATAATACCCCATCATCACCATAATATGGTCCACCAGGTGATGGTCCTTTTATATTTAAAGCATATATTGAATTTGCTCCAATTAACAAAAATACAAATATAAATAATGCAATTTTATTTAGATTTCCTATTTTCTTATTATGTTTTAATAATAAATATATAACTAATATTAAAACACCAATCATTATAATTATTATAAATATATTTCTTACAAGACCTGTTTTTACAGAAATAATTACTGTTGCTTCTGAATAATCATCTTCATCTTTATTTTTATTTCCAGGTGTAGAGTCAATATCTTCTAAATTTTTTACATTTATACAATGAGCAATTTCTGCTGAGTTTATAAATGTTCCTATATCATCATCTGTTGAAAGTTGTTTTGTAACTGTTAATGTGACTTCTTTGCTTTCTCCACTACTTATTTTAGTCCCTGAAAGTATATTAGTATAAACATTTCCATCACTATTTGTTTTCCAGTTGTTATCATTTAATGTCATTCCATTTGGTAAATAATCTATTATTTCTGTAACGCTTCCATCTGTTGTTCCCTCATTTGTTACTACAATTTTATATTGTATTTCAATTGTTGTATTACTAATTTGTTTAACAGGAATCTCTATTTTAGCCATTTTTTGATTACTAAAATTATATTCTTTTGTCCCATTTCCATTTGTAACTTTAATTTTGTTAACATATTTATCTAATTTTAAATCAAATTTAGCTTTGTAAATTAATCCCATATTAATATCTGTAACATCATTTGAATTAACATTAATAATATCTGTTATTCCTACTTTCTTTACTACTCCATCTATCGCCACTTCTTTAAGTACTACATCAGAATTTTTATAATATTTACTTGAAACTTTATATTTAGTAACATCATATTCATCTTCATCAAATTCAAATAAAACTAAATATTTTCCATTTGAAATATTACTAAATTTATAATTTCCATTTTCATTTGTAGTCAAAATTTTCGAATTTCCATTTTCATCCTTTAAAATTGTATTATTATCTGCATTATAAATTTTTACAGTAATTCCTTCCATACTTTTTTCGTTGTTATTTAATCCATTTTCATCTTTATCAAACCAAACTTGTCCAGAAATATTATAACTTTTTTCACCTGGTTCAGGATCTGGCTCAGGATCTGGGTTCGGGTCTGGTGTTGGATCAGGATCAGGATTTGGATCTGGTTTCGGATCTGGCTCAGGATCTGGGTCTGGATCTGGATCTGGTATTGGATCAACATATCCTTCCGGAACTATTGTAAAAGATATCACATTAGAAACTTTAGTATGAATATATTTACCAGAAACAGTAACATAATTTGAAACAACAGTAGGTTCTTCTACCTCTCTCGCTGTTGCAGTAAATACTACTTCTAGTTCTCTTCCAGCAGGTATAGTAGTGTAAAATTCCATACTTGGTAAAATATTTCCGTCACTATCTGTCATCGTATTTCCTATATTTAAAGTAACATCTTTCCTTGGATATTCTTTTGTTGCTTCTTGTTTTAAATTATATTCTGTATATATATCATCTCCAAAATCATACATTTGAAATTTTGCTTCTCCACCATCTAAATATTCTGATAGATAATCATATACGTTTATTGATGTTCTTATTTTTGATTCATTTTTAATCTTCAAAGTATATGTTATTTTTTGGCCACTTTCTACATTTTTTCCAGTTTTATCTGATTCTTGTGTTACTGTAACATATTCAGGATAACAATCTCTTCTATTTTCATTAGATTGCACTTCATCAATACCATCAGACTTCACTACCATTGACATTTTAAGTTCATATACATTAATATTATCATCATAATTTCCTGTTGATGTTCTTACTATAATAGTTTTCTTTTGTCCTGGTGAAATATCACCAATATTAGCAACATATTTGTTATCTTTAAATTCACCAATATTTGGTGTATCACCTTCATATAAAATTGCTTCTAAAAAGCTTATTTCTTTTGAAAACTCTGAAGTTTCTATACTAACATTTTTAACAACACTATCTGAAACATTTTCTACTTCCAACCAATAATGCATATTATTTTTCTCGTCTCTTCCCATATAAGATTTTACAAATGCAGATAATATTGCTGGTTTTATAACATTTTCATTAGTTTTACTACTTATAATTTGATTTTGCACTTTAACTTCAACCGTATTTGATATATTTCTACTTTGTCCATTTAATTTATCAACAACTACTTCATAAAATCGTTCTTGAGTTTCTCCCGCTTCCAAAGAATCTATATTAATATCCCAATTTTTCATATTTTCATATTTTACATATTCATAATTTTCATAAAAATATGAACCCTTATCTATTGTTGCATAAACTGTTCCTTCTGGTATTTGACCATTAATATTAATATTCGAAATTTTATTATCACCATTATTTACAAGTGTTACAACATATTTAATTATTTGTTTATCATAAATCGTATCGCCATTTTTTAGAATTTTATTTCCAACTTGTGTTTGAATTTTTACATTCAAATTTTGTTTAATCTCTTCTATATTACTTGTTTCATCAGTATTTTGGGTGGTTCCTACATTATTATATATAGAATTTATTTCAATTCCTATTTGTTTAAATTCTTGTCCATCATTTTCATAGTCATTTTTATTTTCAACTTCATTTTTATATGTAACATTTATATTTGAATCAGTTGAATTTATATTTTGAGATAATATTATAGTTGCTGGAATTAATACATTTATTCCATTAACCAATGAATTTAACATATATTTTGTTTGTTCACCTTGCAATTCAATTCTTATCACTTTTGAATTTGACTTTTCTACTACTTCTTTTTTCACTATTTTAAAATTATCATCATACAATAATGAACAATTTCCTAACACAACATTCTCAACTTCTCTTGGTAATTGAATCTCAATAACAGGATTTTTAAATAAGCTATATTTTTCACTATTTGCAACAAGAGTAGCTGTAAAATTAACATCATTTTGTACATTATTTGTCCAATTTGTTTTATCAACATTTAGATCAATTCTTGTCTCTGCATCTTTAATTTCAGTTATGTTTTTACTTTCACAATTATAAATATCTTTTTGATATTCTCTTTCTTCCTCTTTTTCTTCATTAGAATCTTCATCTATATATTTTATAATCTCTTTTTCATTATTAAAACAAGAGATTGTATTTTTTAACTCTATTTTTTTTATATTAATATCTTTCATTGTCTCTTTTATTTGTCTAACATTTTGAATATTAATATCACCAATTTTTTCAGGCTGGCTTAATTTTATTATAAGCTCAGATATCTCATTTTCATATGCAATTTCAACTATTCCATTTTCATTAGTCTCTGTATCTTTATTAATTTCACCTAAAACATTTCCATCAATATCTAAAATCTGTAAATTTCCATTTTCACCTAATTCATCTAATACTTCATTTTTATTTATTTTTGTACTTTTATAAACTATATCCTGTGTTTCATTCTCAATATTTTCTAAATTCATAACGAAATTTTTAGTATCAATTTTAATTTCATCAGAAATTTGTTTATAACTTATTTGTATATTCATATTTTCAGTATATTCTGTTCTATAATCAGTATTATTTTTAAAATTTGAATTTATATATCCATTATAAATATCACTTGTTGTTACATCTGTTGAAATTAAGCCAGATAAATTTTCTGAAACTTCAAAATTTTGCATTATATCTTTTTGTATCTTAGTTTCTTCATCATTTTTAATATTTAACTGCATTTTACCAGAAAAATCTAATTTTCTATTTTCGTTATTTTCATTATAGCAATTTTCACTGTAATATAAAACAATTTGATATTCATCTCTTGCATCAGTTACATTTTCAGAATATATATTTCCATTGTCATCAGGTTCATTAACAGCTACAAGTTTGATTTTTCCAGTTTTATTATCATAAACATAATTAAAATCTTTACCATTATCATCACCATTTGTTGCCTTAGTAGATTTGGCTACAATTTCTATGTTCTCTGGATATTCATCATTAATTCTAGGAGTATTTAAAATAATTCCTGTTGAACTTAATGGATTGTATTCATGTCCATCTTCATATTCAATTCCTGTTTTTAAATTTGTTTGAATCATTAATCCAGCACTATCACCAACTTTAAAATTAACATACTTCTCCAAATTTAGTTCATACACTGCATTAATTTTAGACTCATCAATAATGTTTTGCACAGCTTCAACCGCACTAGAAATAACCAATAGCAATGAACTATTAACCATCATTAACATTATCGTAAAAATTGAAATTATTTTTCTAATGAATTCTTTCATCTAAACTCCTCCTATTCGTCACCTTTCGCCAATTTACCTTATTATAATTTTAATTAATTATCTTCTTATATTCAATATCAGTTTTTTCCATAATTTCAAATATTACAAGTAATTCCATTCAACTCACTAGGGAAGCTCATTACAGTCATTTTAGCTTCATAATTTTAAGTTTTTATTACATTTTTATTACAAAGGAGGAGGTGAACATAAAATCAGCACTATTCAATTAAAATTTAGATATTGACAATAAATGTTATAATATAATAAAAAAATTATTTTAGGAGGATTACCATGCAAAGAATTTTAAGTCATATGAGAAAAGCAATAGAAGACTATAATATGATAGAAGAAAACGATAAAATAGCAATTTGTCTATCAGGAGGAAAAGATTCAATAACAATGTTACATGCATTTAAAACATTACAAAGATTTTATCCAAAGAAATTTGACATAATTGCAATAAGTATAAATCCAGGATTCGAATTTTTTGATACTAACCTTTTACAAGAAATGTGTGATAAATTAGAAATACCACTATTTGTAGAAAATAATCATGCACAAGAAATCGTATTTGAAATAAGAAAAGAAAAAAATCCATGTTCACTATGTGCAAATTTACGAAGAGGAACTATAAACTCAATAGCCATAAGAGAAGGATGTAATAAAATAGCATTAGGTCATAATGAAGATGATGTTTTAGAAACATTTTTACTTAATTTATTTTACACAGGAAGTATTGGAACTTTTTCACCAGTAAGCCATATGGACCGTTCAGGAATCACACTAATTAGGCCTCTAATATATACACCTGAAAAAGAAACAAAAAGATTTGTTAAAAAAAATAACTTAACAGTAATGCAAAAAGTATGTCCTATGGATGGTACTTCAAAAAGAGAAGATATGAAACAAATGATTTTTTTACTTCAAAAAGATATTCCTATGATTAGAGCAAATTTATTTGGAGCTATAAAAAGAAACTTACCAGATTGGAAAAAATAAAAAAGCAAAATTAGAGGACGAATTTCCAAATTTTTTAACATCGTCCTCTAATTTCATATTTTAATTTCCTTTAACTAATTTTACCATTGCATCTTTTAAATTTTCTAAGCTTTCTGTTGCATCATTCTCATCTTTACCCTTAACACCAAAATACAATTTAATTTTAGGTTCTGTACCAGATGGACGAACACAACACCAAGCATTATTTTCTAATTGATAATATAAAACATTTGATTTAGGTAAACCTGTTTTACCTTCTTCACCTGTAACCATATCCTTTACATAGTCATTATCAACATCTTTAAAAGTTAAAACTTTATAATTTCCTATATTTTCTACGTCTTTATTTCTCATAGCTGTCATCATTTCTTTTATTTTTTCTGCACCTTCTGCACCTTCTAGAACAATTGAAACTTGATCTTCTTTGTAATATCCATATTTTTTATAAATATTATTCATTTGATCCCATAAAGTCTCTCCATTTTCTCTATAATAGCAAGCAGCCTCACATAATGCCATTACAGCAGCAATACCATCTTTATCTCTTGCATAATCACCTATTAAGCAACCATAACTTTCTTCAAATCCAAATACATATTTATATCCATCAGTTTTTTCTTCTTCTCTTTTCATGATAGCACCAATGTTTTTAAATCCTGTTAGAACTTCAAAACATTCTAATCCATAATTTGAAGCTATTGCTTTTGCTAAGTCTGATGAAACTATTGTTGTTATAAACATTCCTTTTTCAGGCAATATACCTTTTTCTTTCATTTGAGAAATTCTATATTCTGCGATTAATAATGCTGACATATTTCCTGTATATGTCATATATTCACCAGTTTTTAAATCTTTTGCATAAATTCCTAATCTATCTGCATCAGGGTCTGTTGCCAAAACAACATCTGCATCCACTTTTTTAGCTAATTCTAATGCTAATTTAAATGCTTTTTTATCTTCTGGATTTGGATAATCAACTGTTGGGAAATTTCCATCTGGTTCTTTTTGTTCAGGAACAACATATAAATTTTGTATTCCTATTTCTCTTAAAAGTCTTTCTGCAACTGTATTTCCTGTTCCATGTAATGGTGTATATACAACTTTTAAACTCTTTCCTTGTTCTTTTACAATTTCAGGATTTAATATTGAAGATTTTAAAGTATTAATATATTTATCATCCATTTCTGTTCCAACTATATTGAATAATCCTTTTTCAATTGCTTCTTCTTTTGACATTTCTTTAATTTCACTATATTCTGCTACTGCTCTTACTTTTGCAATTATATCTTTATCCCTTGGAGCAACTATTTGTGCACCATCATCCCAATAAACTTTATATCCATTGTATTTTGGTGGATTATGACTTGCTGTAATCATAACACCTGCTGTACATTTTAACTCTCTAACTGCAAATGATAGTTCTGGTACTGGTCTTAAATTTTCAAATAAATATGTTTTTATTCCATTTGCATTTAAGATTAATGCTGTTTGTAAACTAAATTCTTTTGACATTCTTCTTGAATCATAACTTATTGCAACACCTTTATCTTGTGTTCCTTGTTCAATTATATAATTTGCTAATCCTTGTGTTGCTTTTCCAACTGTATATTTATTCATTCTATTTGTTCCAGCTCCAATTACTCCACGTAATCCTGCTGTTCCAAATTCTAGTTCTTTGTAAAATCTGTCTTCAATTTCTTTTTCGTCATCTTTTATTTCTAATAATTCCTTTTTTGTTTCTTCATCAAAATCTGGGCTTTCACACCATCTTTTGTATTCTTCTAAATAATTTTTCATCTTATCAATCCTTTCTTTTATGTCAATAAATGATTTTATTTTGACAAATTGTTTTGATATGCCTATAATAACACTATTTATAGAATAAATAAAGTATTTTTAAAAAAATTATTTAACAAGTTTAAAAAATTTTACTAAACTATAACAAAAAAAGAATAGGTTTTTAAACCTACTCTATAAATTAATTTTATTTCAAATGATGAAAATCCTCATATAATTTTCTTGCAGTACTTGGGCAATCAACACCAGCACTATCTGCATTCTTAACAGGAGCAAATTCTTCTTCTCTTTTAACTCTAAGAATTGCCATATCATCAACTTCACCAAAAGCATCAAACAAAAATGCTTCAAATTTATATGCATTTGGAGAATCTGGAACAACTAAATTTCCATCTTTATCAATAAATTTAGCTTTTTTATAAGCACTATGATAAGGTAATGGAGTAACACCCATTCTCTCAACAGCATCTATATTAAACAAATTGCAAAGAATATGTGATTCACCATATAAAAGTTCACCATTTTCATCAACAGCCTCAGCCATTTCATCAGTAATTTCTGAATATTCTATAACACTTGGTTTACCATTTCTTTTACAGAATACTCCAACTTTTTCATGTGGATTTGCTTTAACAATTGATTTACAAGCAACAGTAACACCTTTATCAATTGCAACACCCATTAACACAGGGTCAACCATTTTTACAAGGCAGTTATCAACTCCACCAATAAATACCCATTCAATACCTAATTGTCTCATTTTTTTAGTCATTCCATTTTTTACTAATGACTCATATATACCACCATGTCCATCAGCAGCTTGTTTTATTAAACCATCTTCTCCAATCAATACTTTTCCCTCAGTATCTACCATTGGTAGTTCACCTTGAATAAAGAAAAATATATTTTTATCTTTTTGATATCCAAAAAATTTATTTTTTTCAAAGAATTCTATTGTTTCTTTATTATTTTCTCTACTTGTCATTATAAACCAAGGTATTGTAACATTATATTTTTGACCTTCTTCTTTTAAATAATCACTTAACAATTCAAATAGTGATTTATGTGAATCTAATCCTATATCATAAGTTCCTTTTGGTCCACTATGTCCAAGTCTTGTTCCTTGTCCACCAGCCATTGTAACAGCTGCTAGTTTTCCAGCTTTAATAGCTTCTTTTCCGATATTTTCATAATATTTATATTTATCATTCAACTTATATTTATCTAAATATTCCATTGGCTCTATTTTATCACCATTTGTTGAATTTTCTTTTTTAGTATTGTCATATAAACTTTTGATTAAGTCAAAGTCTATGTTCATAATTTGTTCCAATAATTGTTTTTGTTTTTTCTCATCTAATTTTTCATAACCATTTAATAAATGTTCTTGATTATATTTTTTTAATATAAATTTTACTTCTTCTAATGTATCACTCATAATACTCTTCCTTTCAATAGATGTTTTATGTACTACATACTTTATACTATTTATTAAAATTTATCAAGTATTTTATTAAAATTTATATGTTTTGTGCTAAAAATTGTTATAATAAAAAGTTATTACAATAATTTTTCTACTCCTGATGTAGATAATATTTTATCATATTTTTTAGCAATATCACTTACATCCTCTTGAATTTCATTTATATCATAACAATCTACAACTGTTACTTCATTATTATTTATCCAATTTTGAATATTTTTATTCATATTATCTATATAGTTTTCTCTTCCTTTAACAAATATTAATGTATCTTTTCCATCTTCATTTGCAGCTTTTATTTCTTTAAATTTATTTAAATCATCATTTTTCCAATCTATTTTAGTTAATTTATTTTTTTCTTCTTCATCTAAATTAATTCTAGATAAAACTTTATCTACACTACTATCTAAATTATTTTCTGTCATTATTATTACATTTTCATTTTTCTTTAAACTTTCATTAATATAAGGTAAACTTATCATTTCAAAATGATAATCACTTGCAAAAAACAAGCATAATCTTTTTTCTCTTTTGTTTTCTTTCATCATAAGAATATCAACCCTTTCAATCTTTTAAAGTTTTTTTCTTTAGAGTAGCCTCATTTCTGAGTACTGGTAAATTTTACCATTTATCTTTTTAGATGTCAAGAATATTTCAAAAATATTTCAGAAATATTTCAATTATATTTCATTTTTGTTATATAATTCAATTTTAACTATCTAATATAGTTATATAAAACATCATTTCAAAAAATGTATAAATTTATATTAATTGTAAATAATTAATTTAAAGAATATTTTACAAGAAAAGTTTATTGGAGGTAAAACATGAAAAAAAATTTAAACAATAATAAAAATTCCAAAATAGGAACAATAATAACATTAATTTTATTACTATTTATATATACAATAATTTGTGCATTTTCATATGTACAAGCTGTATCAACAGATATAAGTGAAAGTGTATTTAGATTACATGTAATTGCAAACAGCAATAGTGATGAAGATCAAGCTCTAAAATATAAGGTAAGAGATAATTTATTAAAATATATGAACAATATATGTTCAGACTGTTCATCAAAAGAAGAAGCAATAAAGCTTGTAACTGAACATCAAGAAGAATTCAAGCAAGTTGCATTAGAAACAATCAAAGATGAGGGGTACTCATATGATGTAAAAATAAATATTGGAAATTTTGAATTTCCTACAAAACAATATGGTGATATTTCTTTGCCAGCAGGATTCTATGACGCATTAAGAGTTGAAATTGGAAAAGCAGAAGGTCGCAATTGGTGGTGTGTAATGTTTCCATCACTTTGTTTTATAGATATTTCATCTGGAATTGTCCCAGATGAATCAAAAGAAGAATTACAAAATGTACTATCAGAAGAAGAATATTCAATAATTTCTGACCACTCTAATTCAGAAATCAAATTCAAATTTAAGTTAATTGAATTCTTCACAAATAGTGGTTTATTAACAGCCAAAAATTAATTTATATCTATTGCAATACTTCACTCTTTATGATATATTTTATGGAGACAATATATGTTCAGGGGGAATCAATTTGGAAAAATTAGTAATAACAGGACCAACACCTTTAAAGGGTGAAGTAGAAATAAGCGGAGCAAAAAATGCGGCAGTAGCAATACTACCAGCCACATTATTAATAGATGGAGTATGTACTATAAACAATATTCCAAACATAAGTGATGTCCAAATTTTATGCACAATTTTAGAAAAAATGGGTGCAAAAATAAAATGGAACACAAAAAATGAATTAACAATAGATACAAGAAATATAACAACAACAGAAGCACCATTAGACTTAACAAGTAAATTTAGAGCTTCTTACTATCTTATTGGTGCAATGCTTGGTAGAACAGGAAATATTAAAGTTGGTATGCCAGGTGGTTGTAAATTAGGTGCTAGACCTATTGACCAACATATAAAAGGATTTGAATTATTAGGAGCTGATGTTGAAGTTGGAAAAGGTACAATTACAGCAAAAGCAAAATGTCTAACAGGAGCACATATTTATATGGATGTTGTCTCTGTGGGAGCAACAATAAATGTAATGTTAGCAAGTGTTCTTGCCAAAGGTACTACTACAATAGATAATGCTGCAAAAGAACCACATATAGTTGATGTTGCTAACTTCTTAAATACAATGGGTGCTGATATTAGAGGAGCTGGAACAGATGTTATAAAAATAAATGGTGTTGAAAAATTACATGGAAATGCCACTTATTCAGTAGTTCCAGACCAAATAGAAGCAGGTACATTTATGTTAGCAGCAATTGCTTCAAAAGGAGATTTACTTATTAAAAATTGTATAACAAAACATTTAGAACCACTAACTGCTAAAATAATTGAAATTGGCGGAAATGTAGAAGACAATGGTGATAGCATTAGAGTTTGGTACAGTAAAAGACCAAATAAGGCAACAATAAAAACATTACCATATCCAGGATTTCCAACAGATTTACAACCACAAATGGGTGTGGTTTTAGCAACAGCAAATGGTACAAGTATTATAAATGAAAGCATCTGGGAATCAAGATTTCAATATACAGCTGAACTAAATAAAATGGGTGCAAAAATAACAGCCCAAGGAAAATCAGCAATATTCGAAGGTGTTGACGAATTATTTGGTGCACCAGTATATTCAACAGACCTAAGAGCGGGGGCCGCATTGATAGTAGCTGGCGTATCTGCAAATGGCGTTACAGAGATTTATAATTTAGAACACATTGATAGAGGATATGAAAATATAGAAAAAAAATTCAGAAAAATCGGTGCTAATATAGAAAGAGTAACTGAATAATTAAATTTCAATCTATAATTAATATTGTAAATACACAAATTTATAAAAGGAAAAATAGAAGGAAGAATACAATATGTTTAATTTTTGTAGTTTATACAGCGGAAGCAGTGGAAACAGTTTATTAGTAGAAACAGAAAATACAAAATTATTAATAGATGCAGGTGTCAGTAGTAAAAAAATAGAAACAGCTCTAACAAATTTATCTATTGACCCTGCTTCTATTAACGGAATACTACACACAGACCATGTTCAAGGTCTAGGAACATTTGCAAAAAAATTTGATTTGCCTGTATATGTAAATCAAAAAACATTAGATGCAATGCCTAAGCAAAAAGAAAAAATAGCAGAAAAAAATATCAAAAACATAAAAATAGAAGAAAAATTTGAAATTGGTGACTTACAAATAAAACCATTTTCAATACCACATGATGCAGCAAACCCTTGTGGATTTAACATTTTTAAAGACAATAAAAAAATTAGTATTGCAACAGATATAGGACATATGACAAATGGAATACTAAAAAATCTAGAAGACAGCATTTTTGTATTATTAGAATCAAATTATGACCCAGAAATATTAAAATTTTCTAGATATCCTTACATATTAAAAACAAGAATAGCAGGTCCAAATGGACACTTGCCAAACGAAACAGCTGGAAAAACAATTGCTCATTTATTGCAATCTGGACTTCAACAAGCAACACTAGGCCATTTAAGTAAAGAAAGCAATTTCCCAGAACTAGCATATAAAACCGTTGTAGATGAAATTATATCAAATAGTAATTATAATGAAAACTCACTAAAATTAAATGTAGCAAGTCGTGATATCCCAGGATCTATAATGTCCTTTTAGGAACATTTTGTCCTATTTTCTAATTATAAATTCTTAGAAGTAGAAAGGAAACATCATGTTAACAATTAATATAGTATGTATTGGAAAAATAAAAGAAAAATTTTTCAAAGACGCAATAGATGAATATTCAAAAAGATTATCAAAATATTGCAAATTAAATATTGTTGAACTTCCAGATGAGAAGATTCCAGAGAAAATAAATACAAATATTGAAAATGATATTAAATCAAAGGAATGCACTAATATGATAAATCATATAAAAAAAGATTCTTATATTATTTGTTTAGATTTAAATGGAAAAGAATTCTCTTCTGAACAGTTCTCTAAAAAAATTGAAGATATATCTATGGAGTCAAGTCAAATAACTTTTGTTATTGGTGGTTCACTTGGCTTAAATCAAGAAATTTTAAGTTTAGCAAATCAAAAAATATGTTTTTCAAAAATGACTTTTCCTCATCAATTAATTAGAGTATTTTTATTAGAACAAATATTTAGAGCTTTTAAAATTTCAAATGGTGAAACTTATCATAGATAAATATTTTTTATTTATATAAATGTAGAGAAAATAAATTAATGAATTTAGAAAGAAATTGTGTGGGACACTATAAAAAACTTTCGAAATATTTCAAAATATTTGGGGGAATACGATGAAATTTATTTTCCCTACAAAATTAAAAACATTATTAAATTTAATTTTTGATTTTTTTCAAGATTATGATTGCTAATATTTTAGTAATCATTTTTTTGATTATAAAAAAAATTGAAATAAATAAAATTAATTTAAAAATCATAAGACCTCCTTACTGTTGTCAATATTTTTGAATTAACAATAATTTTGTTTATGTCTTTGATTTAACTTTTTATATTCTACTACCATTTAATACCTTTGTCAACAAGAAAATTTCGACAAAAATCGACAATTTAAATGAATTATTACAATTCCGTGAAAATAAGGAAAAAGTTGCTCCAAGTGGTAATATATCAATATTTTTAGTCAAAAACATATCTGGGGTCTACCATTGGGTCTTTGACTTTAAA
>OBKS01000948.1_pt1 | contig 23774 bp, 15 predicted proteins | sample 1517381 | NCBI WGS metagenome assembly OBKS01 (sample SAMN04571686, study PRJEB22368) | human gut metagenome | biome: human gut; material: stool | host: Homo sapiens | place: Luxembourg | collected 2012-08-03 | reverse complement strand
GTCCACATATTGGACACTTTAATTCATCTATCATATAGCCATCCTACTATTATTAAATATAGTTTTGATTACTTCATAAAAATTAATTATTGTAAATATATTAATGCTAAAAAAGTGCCAATAAGACACTTATTTACTGTTTTATTAATTATTATAAGAGATTCTGAGACAAGCTATAAACTATTTTAGAATAATTAAATTTTTCACAAAATCCTAAAATTTTTGTAAATTTTATTACTTTAGCTATTTATTTTACATTACCAATATAAATGACTTCGTTATGATAATTCAAAAACTTTCCCATATTATCGTTATATTTTATGTCGTATATTTGTCCATCCACTAAATTTAATTTTTCTTTGTTTTCACGGCTTATTAAACTGGATATTAATATTGTTCCATTTTTTTTAAATGAAATTAATCCACTGTCAAACAATCTATCAAATGTTGCTGAGAGAAGTAAACCATTATCAACTGACAATCTTTCTTCATTATTTGAAACTGACCATGGTTTAATGTGACTCGCAACCAATACTTGAGTTATATTAATATTCGTAACTACACATTTATTATTATATTTTTTTCTTAATTTGTCCCTAAACAAACCTTGGCCTTTTCTTGCTTTAATTAACGTTTTCTTTTCGGTTTCTTTTAAACTTTTATCATGCCTTATTTTATTTACTTCTTCCATTTCTTTCTTGCCTAAATTGGTATTATGATAAACGTAGCAACGATATCTTTTTAAAGCTGTACTATACATTCTATCGCCTCTTGTATCTTTTTCAATAAAAGATCTATTATTCATTACAATCGAGATTGCTAAATCAAGTTCTACTAATTCCATTTCTTCTAGAGGCTTACTAATAACTTGTTCTTTCTGCATATCAATTGAGGTTGTTAATAAACCTTGTTTATACCGTTCAACTGATGCATCAGAAAGTGGTTGTCCATTGGATTTTAAATATGTTTCTTTTAACCATTGTTCAAACATCATAATATTATTTTTTTTCTTTTTCATATATTGATATTATATTTCCTTGCTCCAATGTAATCTTTTTAACCAAATCGCTATAATTATCATAACTATCCAACAGGTTTAATGCTGCAATATTGCTTATGTGAGTAGGAATTATAGATCGGTAATTAGTTTTTGTATCCTTAAATGCCGCAGATTTATTATTATTAATTATTCCTTGAACGAAAGCTTTTACTATTTTTTTATTTAAATGAAAACTTCTTTCGTAAATTGCTTTAACACTATCAATAAACGAAAATCCTACTTCAGATAAATCATACTTTTTATTTTGGTCATATAAACAATCAGTAAGCATCCAATTAAACATTACCCCTGTTCTGCTTACTGAACCTTTGCATAAATAAAATCTTTCTATTTTTTTTAAATTATTTTCATGAATTTCACTTTCATCTTCTGTTTCTTCATTATCGTATGTAAAATATCTGTTTTTAATATATTTTCTAAAAATGGGAAGATGACAGAGATATGCCCAAAAACCTTTTTCATAGAATATACCGTAAAATTTTTTCTCATACTGAAGCAATTTTTTATGTAATAGTTTGCCAATTAAATAATTTTCTCTCCATTTTAAAATTGTTGAAGAAAACTTTAGATCATCTTCTGGTATTTCGATTTCAATTTTAGCATTTGGGTCAAGTGGTTCGCTGATTTCATCAAGTGTACAAGTATCATCATATATTATTATATCAGTTTTATTAAAATCCATATAAAAATCTATATTTTTATCTATATTATTATATAGATCATTTAGTCTAGAAGTATTTATTTTTTTTAATTCAATTTTCATTTTAATGCCTCACTACACTTAGAAATTGCTTTATCAAAAAAATGATTTAAAAATTTATCGACAAGTTCATATATTTTATTTACATCCATATCTTCTCTCAATTCATCTAATATATCTTCAAAAATTATATCTTTTGTATTTAATGTGCTTCTAATTACTTTAAACCATCTTTTGTTAATATGATTTTCATAGCCTTCATTAACTAATCTCATAAAAACGTTAATCATTGCCATATGTATTAAACTTGAATGTATCATAGTTAATGCAGGAATTTTTAATTCCGATTGCCTTACAGCAATGATATCGTACGCTTCTTTAAATTCTGGACTAACCTCTATTAATATGTATTCTTCTTGATTAATATTAATTCGAAATCCAGAATGCAAGCAGTTTTGCTTAACCAATTTAAGTATTGTCTTTCCAGTTTTATTGAAATCAAAGATTATTTCATTGGAAATAGCAATTATATCTTTTTTAGTTATAAAATATGGGACATCTAAGTTATAACCATCATCTATTTCATCATTATATAATAGTTCAAATTCAACATTTGCAGTTATAATAGCTGATATAGTTACAACATCCATTGACTGAAAGTATGAATAAGGTATTTTTAAATCATAAGTTAAATTTTTAGAGTCAATTTTATAAATTTTTTTTAAAATATTAGTTTGATAAGAAACATAAACTGATGCCTTATTTTCAGAAATTAAAGTGTTTATTGTATCAGAATTTGTAGATATTTGTACTTTAAAAATATATCCATTCTCATCATTTATAGGATCATCACAATTTATATTTAAATAATATTCTCTTTTATAACTTGTTAATACACTTTTATCACTTCTCAAAACTGGATATGGAAAATCACTTGTTTTAATCATATGTCTTACCTACAATTCTAGCAAATAATTTATATCTAGATGATTCTTTTAATTTAATAAATAGTTTCATTTCTTCAAATGCTGCAAGATTACCAAGTTCAATATAATTATTTCCTTTATTATGATATATTTTGTTGTTCCATTCAATTTCATTTAACATATAACCCACATCATTCTCTGCATCATCAACATTTTTAGCAGTAACTTGAATTGATACCCTCTGCAAATTATATGAACAAGAAAATTGCATATAATAGCAATCATGCAAAGTCACTAACATTTTTTCGAACGCTACTTCTTTAAGTAACTTTTTTTCTTCTTTACTATCTTCTTCTAATTCTTTAGAATAAGGCAATGGGCGCGGAGGTGTATTAGGATTTATTGGTGTATTAGGAATTGAAGGAACAGCATCTAATGGCCTAATCCTATCTTTCCACTCTTCTATTGATTTCTTACTCGATTTTGTTTGTATAATCATTTTGCTCTCTTGCTTTGAGTTTCTCTTATTATTTGCTTTTTTCGCAACTTTTCTGCTTATTTCACCAGGATTGTCTATTATTTCATTGAGTTCATTTAGTTCTATTTCATCACTCAAATCTAGTTTTGTCAACTTCTTTATCTGATAACCTATCATGTCTTTTATATATGATAGTGTTCTTTTGATTTTTTCCTTTTCATCTTTATTTAGATTTTCATCAACAATAAAGTCATCATGCGCAGCATTTTCTAAATTTAATAAAAACTCGTTAATACCTTGACCACGTGCCACAACTATTGCTGCAAAAGCTCTATCTGCTTCGCTATATCTCTCATCTTTTATTTTCATTCCGTGATCACGATAAAATGAATAATATTTTTTCGCTTTTTCAACATTTAACGTAATGTACAAGTCTAAATGAGAATTCAGTTCAGATATTTCAATTTTTACTGGGTTTTTACAATTCTCAACATATGCATTTTTAAAATCTTTTAACAAACCATATGTAATGTTAGAACCTGCAATTCCTTGCTTTGTGAATTTATCAATATAGTATTGTTCTAAGATTTTATTAACATTTTTGTGTGTTATTTCTACTTTATTTACATTCACAATTAGCTTATTTTCACATAGCCCTATGTAGAAATTTTCCAAAACAGAGTTAATTATTAATCTTTCTAAATCATAGTCTTCATCAACTATTCTTGGAGCTAAGACTATTACATCTGAGCCATATTGATTTTTTCTAACAAAGAAATTATCTATTTCATTTATATCCTGATTTTCCAAATATATTATACTGTTACCACTTTTTTTGCCAAACCAGCCTGTTCTTGAATACCAATCGTTATCGTTAATATTGTCTTTCCAATCTACTAATACTGATTTACCACTAAAGAACATTTCATTAGATACGTTTTTAGTTGCATAGTATACAGTGTTGCATAAGCTCATTAAAAAAGATGCTTTTTTTCCAACTCCGTGTCTACCAGCTGACGAATCATTTTGCTTATCAGATACCCCCTCTTTAAACAAAAGTGCATCCCAACTTTTTCTTGACATACCTAAAGTATTAAAATCAGAGATTTTTAAAATTTCAATTTCATCTTTTTCTAAATTTTCAATTGCTCTTTTAAACTTATTAATTGTTTCAGAATGTTTCAAATTTAATAACGATTTTTTTAAAACATTTATTATATCTTCTAACCCAGGTATTTTAGAAGATTCAACTTTTTTAATCTCAAATTTAACTCCTACTGGAGCAGTTATATCCTTATTTTTTGCATCCAAAGAATTTTGTATAATTTCCCTTGTAAATGAAGCCACACAATTTATATTAAATTTTGAATCACTAAATGAATCAACTAATTTATAATCTGGTTCATTTTTTTTACTAAAATTCCATTCCCAATTAGACATTTTATTCCTCTTTTGTTTCTTTTAATATTTCTTCTTCTAGAGCAATCCCAACTGCTCTTGCTACATATGGAGCTACTGCATTACCAATTTGCACAAGAATATCATGTTTTGAACCATAAAATATGTAATCATCAGGAAACGACTGTAACGCTGCCATTTCCCTTGGTGTTATAACCCTTGGCAATTCATAATGGATATTTGTTGCTCCATGATTTCCTTTAATTGTACATGATGGTTTATCTTTTGGACATTTTTTCCATGAATCATCATAATTAGGATATAAACTTTTACCGACTGGAACAGCCAAAAGTCTTGCTTTCATTTCTTCTGAATGCTTTGAAAAAATATGATTAATGCTTATATCTTCTTTCATCATTTTGTATTTTTCAATTACTTCACCACATGTTACATAATTTACAGGATTATCAATTATTTTTTTAGGAAATATATTTTTTTTATTAACGCAATTACCTATAAATATTATTCTTTTTCGTGATTGACCTACCTCAAAATCGGCAGCATTAATTTCTCGCCAAGATATTTCATATCCTATTTTTTTATAGTCACGAATAATTTTCTTCAATACTTTTCCATCATAAATTGTTGTTATGCCAACAACATTTTCCATAATTATAAAATCTGGCCTTACTTTATTAACTATATCTAACATATCTTTATACAATGTATTCCTTGGATCAGATATAACTCTACTACCAGATAAGCTAAATCCTTGGCATGGAAATCCTCCACAAATTAATTTCACTTTTTCAGATTTTAATTTTTTTATAATTTCTTTTTTTACTTTTTCCTTTGTAATGTCTTCGGCAGAAAGATTTTTTAGTTTTTCAAATCTACTTCCAAGATTTTTTTTATATGTTTCTACCGCAGTTTCATTAATGTCAATACCCAAAACAGGTTCATATCCAGCCATTAGTAAGCCTAAAGATATCCCGCCAGCCCCACAAAAAAAATCTGCAAATTTTATGCCATTTAAAGGTACATTTTTCCAGTCATTACTTTTAATGATTTTACTAATATCTTTTTCATATATACTATTTTCTTTTACTTCTTCTTCATTCTCTTCGCTAAAAATTGAATGTAATTTATTTTCATCCAATGTTTGTGGATTTTTTAACCAATTGTTCAAGTCATCTTCATTAATGAAATATTTGTTTGAATTAACTTCATTTATTAATGTTTGAGCAATTAAATGTTTTCTAATTTCTTTTCTATTTAAACCACTTAATTCTGATAATTGTTTTATTGTATATGATTTCATTATGCACCCTTATTTACAATATAACAATTCCAATATTCTACAACATCCTTGTTATAATAATCACTTTCTGATTTTCCTAGTTTAGTCAATTCTACTTGATTAGGAATTATATTTTCCTTTATAGTTGTTTTTTTGTTATTATCTTCTATAAAATTTCTATTTAAGTACGTTATTAACGAATTTAATAATTTGACAATTGAAATATAAGTATTGCTGTCTAAAGCAGTATTCGAAAAATTTACTTGAATGTTTGGCATATTTTTTAAATAATTTGGAACATAATTGTCATAATCATTATATATTAATCCTATTGTTTCTTTTTGTTTTACAGCCCATGCAGCACCACCTTCAAACATACAGTATTCACTTTCTTTATATTTTTCACTGGCAATGCAAAAAACAACATAAGTATTATTACTTGTTAACGTTTCGTTAATTTGTTTTTCTAATGTTTTAATAGATTGATCAATTCCACCATTTCGTGCACTATAAAAAATATATTTTTCGTCAAAGCCACATATTGTAGTTAGATATTGAAAAATGAAGTCAGATACATATTTATCGCATCTTCTATGCGATAAGAAAATTTTATAATCAGTTTTTATTTGGTTTTTTACTGATTCAAAAGAATTAGTAACCGAATGCTTTATTTCAATTATGTCCTTTTCTTCAATTATCCTGCCTTTTTTTTGAATTAATGACTCTTCAATATCATCGCTAAGTTCTTTAACAGCATTTCTTTGTTTATTTCTTTGCCGTTTTTTATCTTCAACCGTTTGCTTATCTTTAAAATTGACCAAAATATTTACAATGCTTTTAACATATTCAACTAAAGCAATTACTCTATCATCATTTTTATCTAAATCTTGTCTACTTGAAGATGTAATATCAGGAAAATCATTTAAATCTAATTCATCACAGTGTATTTCACCTTCTATATAGTGTACATAATATTGAGTATTGTGTACTCTAGGTAAAATATTTTCCAATGCTAATTTACCTCTTATATATATTCTGATTTTATTAAATTCATAGAATTTACTATTTATAAAATTTTCCTCATCATTTTTATGTGCTAACTCTCTGTTAATTGTATGGTGAATACCTATCCAACCCTTTGGTTTAATTTTAACTTTTTTGTTTCCAACTACCGCTTCACGTGCTTCCTTGTTGTATTTTTCAACTATTATCCTTGTAACAGTCTCATTTGATAAGTTTTCATTATTTTTAATTGGAGTTCCATTCAGTGCTATTACATTTTCAAATTCAGCATCTGGTAAATTATATAGTATTTTTGACATATTTTTAAATGCTATTCTTTTTTTTATTTCAATATATTCATTACTTATATCATTATTATCAACTACTACTTTTAAATATATTTTTTTAGAAATGTTACCAAAAGAAAATAATTCTGATAATTCTGATTCCAATACTGCAAAAGACTTTTCTCCATAGCCGACAAAACTAACGCTTTTCATAACTATTGCAGTTCCGCTTTTTAGTTTTTCATATATGTTTTTATTTGCAAAATCCAAGTTACCTATTCTATTTATGTACTCATAATTAGCATCATCTATTCGTTTATCTTTTTCTTCATAACCAGTAAAATCTATTTCATAAAAGTTACTTTCATTTTCAGTCTTCGTAACAACATAATATTTATTAGATAAATAAAAGGCTGCTAATTTACCAATTCCTTTTCTGCCCATCATTATATTGTCATTGTCATTTCTATTTTCCTTGCCGACTTGCAGATATTTATCTTTTACTGTTTGATTATCCATTCCTGTACCATTATCAATAACTATAACTTCTGCATTTTTTTTGTCTCGAATATCTAAATATACCCATACTTTATCTGCTTGTGCATCAAAGCCATTAGCAATCAATTCAGATAATGCAGCAAAAGGGTTACTATACAATGTTTTTCCTAACATTTTCAATGCTAAATACCCGAAAGAAAATTCATATTTTTCCGCCATATTTACTCCTTATTTTACCGTTTTTACTAGTGTTTATAGATAATTATAACATAATTTTTGAAAATTATAAAGCATTAAACTAATACATACTAAAAGCCTATACACAAAACATATTATTTTTGTAAAAAATACATAAAATATTTGCAAATTGTATTTTCGTAAAAACTATTTTTGCCATGTAAGCAACTCTGGATACAAATCACCTATAGTTTGTTCTTTTATTTTTGTTTCGTAAGTTAATTTTTTATTTCCTTTATTTTTTCTCTTTGGTTTTTTATAAAAACTAGATATTTCTGGAAAAGGCATAGTTGATAAATCTTTTTCATTAATACCTAAAATATTTAATAATTCATCAAATGACATTACTTGTATTTGCTTTCCCTCTTTTATGGCATCTTGTACATATTTTAACCTCTTGCAAAAAATCGTATCATCTGGTTTGTTTTTATCATAATATGTAATAAAAATATCACTTTCTGATGCTTTCTTTATATATTTAGCCTTATGATTTGCCAATAGTTGTATCAGTGACAACATTTCTTTAAAATGAGTCATTTCATAATTTAAACTTAAACAAAGTGTTTTGCCATTCAATGACGATTTAATAATTTCTCCTTGTGGCTTAACCCCTTGCAAAAATCGAAAGAACATTTTATAGTTACTACTGGTAGCTGTTAGATTATTATCATTTCCATTTTTAACTGCTTCGTATGTTTTCTGCAAATAAGTTTCTGGATTATCATATTTTGTTATATTATTTTCATTTCTACCAGAACATGAATCACACAGTTTTATAAGCTCTTCGAATGTACAGTTTAAATTTTTGCACATATTCTTTACTAAATTCATAGTAAGTTCCGAATCATCATCACTTTTATGAAGATATTTAGGTTTTTCAATGTTCAAAAATTCACCAGCATTCTCTAAAGATATACTATATTTTATATTAACAAATTCAGCGTATATTTTTTGTATATCTACAAATTTAAAATTGATTGGATCTAATTTATATCTTCTGCAAGCTGAATTCAAAAATTTTGCGTCATTTAATATAGCGTAACCAACTACAATCTGATCTGTATGCTCTATTAGTTTTTTTATTTCATCATAGTAATAAGGGAACTTATTGCTTTTATAATAAACAGACTCATCATAGTAAAGATATAAATCTCTATGACCTGGTCTGCCAATAAGATTAAATTTGTTTTCTGGATTAATTGTAGTATCTTTTTTTTCTAATATATTGAATTTATCATCAGTAATAATGTAACCAAATTCGCATATATCTCTACCATTACAGCATTCAATATCAAAAAACAGGTATCTCATTTATTCCATCTCCTTTATAATAACTCATTATTTTTCTAATAAAACATTTTAATTGAACATAGTTTGCAAAGTCGAAAAATACAGCTAAGTTTTCTTAATTTAATCTTAAAAATTCACAGTTGCATCAGACAATTTAATTCTCTTTAAAGTTAAATAATGTACCTAATAAATTTCATGATACGATATATTTTTCATTTTAGGTTTTATTAAATTTATCTTAATGGCATTTTAATATATGGTAATTCATCTGATTTTATATTTGAGCATTTTTTAAATTTATTAATACATTTTCTATTTAAATTTTTACACTCTGCACACCTACTTAATGACTTGCTTAATTTACCATAATATTTATTTTTATATTCACGTAAAGCTTTTATTTTTATTTCATCAACTATCAATCTATTATTCACACCACCATTACCACTTGCTATTATTTTATTATCTGAATTGAATGGTGCATAAATTGCAGTACCTTTATAAATTGCCGAATTGCTTTGTATGATATAAGCAAATATATCTCTACTATATGAATTAATTGTATTTTCAAAATATTCAGTATCTCTATTCATTACTGGCACAAAAACACAGTCGACTTTATCCTTGTACATTGCTCTCTGATTTAAATCAGTCAATTCATAACATAGAAAAGTTGTGTAATTAACAGAATCTGTATGAATTATATAGTTTAATTTATCTTTTTTATTTCGAACCTCTTTTTTGTTTAAAACAAAATTAATATCCTCATATGGGGAATAGTTATTTTTTTCTCTTATAATTGGAATTACATTACAATATGGAGATGATTCAACATATTGTAAAACACAAATTTTATTTTTGCAAGTATTTTCACAGTTTTCATATTGCAAACCGCAAATAAAAGAAATTTTATATTTTTCACAAAAATATGCTGCTAAATCAACCCAACTAGCAGGTAAGTAGCATTCATGTGCTACTAAATAATCAACTTCGTTTTTAGATGCTTCTCTAAATGCATTCTTTATTTTTTCAAGGAATACACCATTTTCATATTTTTTATTGTCTACTATCGTATCTATTATTTCATTATCATTAATTTTATTAACCAATAAGCCTATTTTTAATACCGGTTTTTTACTGTTTTGTTTGCCTTTTATATATATGTTAACTAAATTTTCATTACATTTTTCTACCTGAATTTTTGGCATTTTCATAAATCCGTTTAAATTTTTAAATTTTTTTTTGCAATTATTGTACTGATTTATTTTTTCCTCACATAGATTGTTATTCATTAACTCGCTATCATTGTTTTCATCAGCCAAGATTAAATCATATAATGTTATAATTCCATCAGAATTAGTTTTTACATTAACCTTTTTGTTTTCCTTTACATTTTCAGCAAAATTAATGATATTAGATAAAGTATTCTTCACATTTTTTTCAACGCTTGTTTCAACAGTATATCTTTCAATATCATCCTTTGAAACGTGTACTTTATCAATACATTCTTTTGCATTTTTTAAAAATTTTTCTCTCAAACCATTATTTCTGACATTAAGATATTTTATAATATCTAACCATAATTTATAATGTACCAAACATGTATTGCCACAAAATAAACTATTTATTAATATATCTATTTCGCTATATTCTTTACTTTGTTTTTCAAAATCTATATGATTATATCCTTCATATTCATCCATCAAAAGTCTTCTTAGTTTAAAAGATTTAGGTTTTATAAAACTATCTATTACTTCTGTTTTATACTTTTCTTCTTCAAATATTATGTCCATTCTATCGTTAAAATCAACTATAGATGTACAAAAAGTATTCATTAATTTTAATGAGCCTTGAATCTGACCAATGTCCGTTATTATGCTACTAGAACCTTTTTGTTCATTTAATTTTTGTTTGAATGTGCTGTAACATTTTAAATAATTTTCAATTTTTTCATTAATTTTTTTATTAATTTTGTCATATTTATATACAAATAGCATATCATCAGCATATCGACCATAATACAGAAATTTATCATCATTCTTTTTTTCTTTCAATATTTCATCATCAAATTTTTTAGTCATTAATTCAGCTAGAATTAGACTACTACTGAAACCAACAGGAACACAATACTCATGTGCGTAACTTAAATTTATCAGTGTTGATTTTAATTCTTTTGTATATACTTCTATTATATCCTTCAAAATGTTCAAAAAAAGTTTGCAATCTTCAGATAAATCCCTAAATTGCGATTCTTTAAAAGATATCCCATTATTAAAATAAAAACTATTATAATCAGATTTAAATACTATAACTGGCACGTTTTTTCCTATGTTTTCCATTATTACCTTTTTTGCATTATTATACCATTTACTATAACCATATGAATAACTGTTAAACATTAATTTGCTTTTAATATTAAATTCTGATTTACTTGAGTTTTTAAAAAAATTTTCATTAATTGAATATGTATATGAATTTCTTTTTTCAGGTTCTCTAAAATATTTTTTTTCCTTCACCAGATACATACTCACGATCATATCAATTACATAATATTCAATTGGACAATTTATAACTGGCATTGTACTTTCTATATAACATTTGCTTTCTTCAATATTATCATCATTACTTTTTTTTCTTTCTTCAATAATTTTTTTAGGATAAATTAATATTTCTACTTCTCTATCAATTTTTTCATTAAAACCTTTTTTATCATTTTCATAAATATTTAATATATAATGTACCTTATTTATTACATCACTTGTATTACCCATTTCTTTATTATCAAAATCGTATATTTTTTGCTTTAAATAAAGCAATGTATTTTCATAATATACTTTTGTTCTAAACTTTTTATATGCACTTTCTATAATGTCATCATATTTGCTATAATCATTCCCCATATTTTCTTATTTCCTTTTAATTTTTTATTTTATTATATAGTTTAACTATATTTTTTGTTTAATTTTTTTCTATTTCCAAAACGTTAAATAAGCCAATTTTTGAGTTAATATAATCAATTGCCTCTTGCTTTGAAATATTTCCTTTCAGAAGTTTTTCATATAATTGTAATAAATTTAGTGTATCAATTATTAATGTATTATTTCTACTTGCTAATTCTATCTGTGTTTTATGTACTTCATTTCTATTTGAAATTTCTCTATTTCTTTCATAATTCATAATTAATATTTTTTTTATTTTCTTTTGAATTTCATCTTCTTCTAATCGATCTTGAAGTGCATAATAATGAACATCTAGTTGTGAAATATGTTCGGATTTGATATTTGATGTTACTCCTTTTATTTCTCCAATATAACATATACCTTCTTTATCGAATAAGAAATCTTCCTTTTTTTCATCAACAAATGTACTTAAATTAATTTCAAAAATATACTCTAAAATCTCATAAATAACTTTAGTTAATTCATCTGAATTAGTAACAAGAATACTTTTATACTTCATATTTTCGGCTAATTTGTTTTTAGATTCAGAAATCTTTTGATTTAATTTTTTTATTTCTGCTTCTGCATTTTCAATAGTATCTTGCAGTTGTTGATCATCATTAAACTTATATTCTTGTAACCATTTAGGATATTCAATTTGTTTGTCAATTACTCCGATATGTTTCAAAAACTCTATTAATACATCGGAATTTTTCTCTTCAAATAAATTTAATGCCGTAAAAATAATATCATATCTGTTTATAGTTGTATTTTTTTGACTATCTTTTGACTTTGTTATACTATCTTCATAATCTGGAAAAACAAATGCACCTTGTATAGTAATACCATTAATTTCGGTATATGTATTTTCATAATATAAACCATTAATATCCACATCAGTAATTTGTTTTAATACCGACTTCATAACATTTATTATATCCTTTAATTCACAAAGATGTTTTTTATCATAGTATTGATATGTGTAATTTAAATTTTGAGGTAAGCATACTAAAATTTTTGTTTCTCTACGATTGAATATCATTTTTTCTATACTTATTAAATCGTTTGATAAAACTAGGTCTCCAGTAGGAGCACCTTCAATTTTAGATTTATTTATCCATATATGATCGTTGTTTAAATCAAATACATTAATTTCGTAATTGTCTAATGATTTCAAATTATTAAAGTTATTTATATCAATTCCCTGATCTAAACAACTAAAATTTTTAGGATTATATGTAATAATTTGTATTTTCTTCATTCGATCTCCTTCTATAATAATCTATGCTAACATTTTAATTATTTTAGAAATGTCAGCAATTGAATCTGCCCAGATAATTTCAATGTTACAAATTTCTAAATAATAATTATTTATTTTTAAAATATCTTGTATTGATAAGTTGTCTCTGACAAAAATAGCAAAATGACATTTAAACTTTTGCTTAGTATAATTTAGTATTCTTTTTTCATTATAATCAGTAACACTATTACCAATAAACAAACAAACGTCGTCTTTGAAAGATTGTAATTGAATTGCAACTTGCCAATGATTTGAATTATTATACAATTTAAAATAATCATCTTCTGACAAGACTATTGTATCTGCACCATCAATCATTTCTTTATCCTTAACTCCATATGGTAAATAACCATGTACATGATAGATTGGCAAAAAATTCTTATAATAATTTTCATTAGAAACCATTAATAAATACTCTATTTTTCTATTTTTTAAAATTATTTCTAAATAATTATCATAATTGTATGTTATGATTTTTCTTATTTTTCTTCCGTTAATTAAGTTAGCCAGTGCATACAAAGATGTATTATTATATGGATAGTTATTGTTATAACTATTATATAAACCGTTGTATAACGTTTTTAAATATTGTTTATTTTTTAATAATTCTAATTTAATATATTGTACTTTTGATAGATTATCATTTCCTATTTTGCTAAACGCATTATTTGCATTATCAAATTTTCCAGATTCGATGGCCTCATACATATAATCTACTAATTTATTCCATGATAAGGCTCCAAAAGGAATAGACACTCCTGTTCCTAACACAATTGACAATTCTCCATTATGCAATTTTTCTTTCAACAATTCAATATTTTTATTTTTTTTGCAAATAATATCTTCTTCTGTTGTTTCTAACTCTGATGTAGAAGTATTTATTTCTTTAAGAATATTTTTTGCTTTTTTTTCATCTGAAATTAAATCGTTTAACCTACTAGCTTCAATTGGATATTTTTGTAAAATTTCAATGACTTCTTCTATTGGCAATATTTGAATATTAAGATATTCGTATTTATATATTTCGTTTGTTGATTCTATTTTTTTAACATCGTCTCTATCTAAAAGTGATATATATATAAATTTTATTTTTCTCGCATCGCGTGTAAAACTTTTTCTCATCATATGATTTATGTCTGAAAAATTATGCCTATATACATTATATAATTTTTCCAATGATTCTTTAAATGAAGTTATTTTTTTTGAATATTTTATTTCTATTATTGTAGGCATATCGTCAAAAACGCCATCAGGTGCATAAGCATCAAAATGCGAATAGTTGTAATAATTTTTACGTTCATGCAGGTCAAAATACCTATAACTATCTACATTATTTAAAATAACTATTTTTTTATTTCTATCTAGACAATATAATTTTAATATCGTCATTATACTTTCTTCAAACGCTATTCCAGATTTAATTGCATCATTCATTTTTCCACCTCATATGCATTTTGATATGTAAGTTTTTATATTGTAATTTTTTAATAAATTTTATCTTTTTAAAGAATTTCTAATTAGTAAACAATTTAATATATCACAAAATTTTTTAAATATTTGAAAATTATTTAGTACAATAAAAAAACTCCCATTTTGCAGGGAGTTTTTAAATGTTTGGTATTATTTTTTAAGAGTGTTCCCCCACTACAAGCTTAAGAAATATTTAGTTTACTTTTATATTTTACCATATTTTGACAATTGTTGCAAGAATTTAATGAATTTTTTACAAATAATAAAGAGGTTTTGCACTTTAAATGCAAAACATCTTGTTTTTATTAAAAATTTTTAAATTTCAGTAGAAATTATTCATAATCATCTCCAATATCCATCAAATAACAAAGAAAGTCGTAAACAGCTTCTCGTTGAGCTTCTTTTTTTGTTGTTGCGTATCCATAATAATCATCATACCCTCTTACCGATAATATACACTCCCATTCAGGATCTCCATTATTATCATATGATAAATTAAACTTATAATTGGGTTTATAAATTAATCTTTTTTGAAACAATTCGTTTATCTGTCGTATAGATTCTTCGTATATTGGTTCACCAACATCTTACTCAAACTCATTACCAATATATCCTTTATTTCTTAAATCAGTATATGCTTGATATGCCGCATCAGCTCTTGCTTTAGCTTTGCTTAGATCTCTTCCATAATATATAGCATTAAAATCATAACCATTAGAAATCTTAACTTCACATAAATAACCATCATTTATTTCTTGATAACAATAGTTAGGTAATCCAAATCCTTGCGACTGACTCCATTCTTGAAGAAGACCAATATAATTCTTTTCATAATTATCTTCTTCTAAATCATCATCAAAAAAAGCATCTAAATCTAGCATTGTATCAACTACTTCAGTAATAATATCCATATTGTAATCACAATCCAACGTTACTGCACCAATAATTGCCTCAAATAAATTTTCTTTAACTGAATCTTGTTCTTGAACATTTTGAACAATCTCACCTTTTCCCATTATCAATTGTGTATGAAACCCTAGTTTATCAATACACTTTGAAAGAGATTTAGTATCTACTAACATTTTTTTGATATCTGTAAATTTTCCTTCATCTAATTTGGTTTGAAAATATTTAGGATTAGTTAGTTTAAATTCATTCCATTGCTTATCTTCCGTAATCTTTCCAAATCTATTCATCATTAATCTTATTACAGCAAAATCTAATGCTTTATCCCCAATAAACTCTAATACCTCGTTATTTTGACCTCCATTTTCTACAGAATAACTTCTTCTAACGAATGCTTGTTGTAATAGGTCAACATTATCAAAGGTATAACCTATTACACTTTCGATTTTTTTAAAATCAATTGACATAAAAATTTTTTCCTTTCACTAATTTTTGTTTATAGGAAAAATAAAAAAAGACCAACTAAAAACGGTTCTATATAATTCGTTGGGGTTTTTAAAAATCCCATAGAATTCGTTGGGGTGGCATTAGCCACCCTTTTTCTTTTTTTTGATATAAGCCTCGTTTATTGTTGCCCTTTTTAAATGGTACGTTACATCACTAGATATATAAAGTATTCTAGCTCTATAGATAGCGAAGTTATTAAATCCATATCTTTCACATATTTTTTGTTATAAATTATTGCGCATAATACTCCTTTTATAATTGTAGTGGAATACCATTATATCTAAGAAACACAAAAAAAGCAATAATAGATAAACCGAATATCGGTATTCTAGTATCGCTTTTCATTTCGTTTTAGACAATAAGATTTTCTATAGCTTTTTTAGAAACCATATAATTTTCTATCTAGTCTTTATTTTTTATTTAAGACCCCAATAAATTTTATAGGATTTTTAAAAACCCCAACAAATTCTATCTAGTCCTAAAAACATACCCTTTGTTAGAGCTGCTTTTTTAGGCCTAATCAGTCAAATATTAACTATAAATTAACTTTATCTTCTTCTTGAGACTTGCATCATCTAAAAGTAGATACTTTCATTTTATAACTAGCATTTAGCTTATGACCTGTTTTTATATTCATCCTATACATTAACATTATACTAAAATAACATTAAAATGTCAATTCATTTATTAAAATTGTTTTTTATACATTGTTTGTGTACATAATCTAGCATACAAAAATAATTTTTTATCATTAATTATAATTTTCCCATCGATTAATTCTATATTTTGTGATATAATATCGTTGTGCATTTTATTCCTTTCTATTAATAGTACGTCAATATTATTATATCAAAGGAATGCACAAAAAAAGCGGTAATAGACAAGCCGAATATCGGTATTCTATTATCGCTTTTTGCTTTTTATTTTTTATTTAAGACCACAATGAATTCTATTTAGCCAAAAAACTACCAACATGTAGTAATATTTAGAAGATATACGAAAAAATATCATAATACGGTAAAGTTGAAAAAATTATTAACTTCTATAAGATTAAATTTCGCAAATCACCAATTAATTAAACGGCTAAAATTAGTAAAACATTTTACTACTTGGAATAGAAAAATTATTAATCGAATCACGCAAAATCTGTATTCATTTTAGATAAATAACGATATCAATAAAGCTATAAATAATCAAATACAAACGTTTGATAATCTTGATTTAGAATCCATAGAAAAAGCATCTTCCTCATCAATTTGAAGTAATTGCTGATTGTAATTTATTTATTACGATCTTTGTGAAATCTGGCATAAGATTCTTTTTTAACTCTAATCTTCTCTTTATAATCTTCTGTATTTAAATATGAATTATCTATGGCAATTTTAGCCAGAGGCACAAAACATTCACCATATGATTCTGGAAATGGAGTATAATCACAAAAATCTGCGCACACAATAGAATTATGATTCTTACTTTTTCTTTCTCCAAGTTTAAGTTTTACTTGCCTAATAGATAATTTTCTGAAACCTTTTTCAAAAAATAAGAAATTAACTCCTCCTGGATTTGCAACCGATTTATACGCTAAACAATCAGGATTAAGTTTTTTAATATCAGATATAACCTTTTCATCATTTTTAGATAAAGTAATATTTGATTCTACTTTTTCTAATATTTTATGAAATTCTGTATCTCGTCCATCTACAATTATTAAACGCTCATCATTATCAATTATGGGAAAAGTACTAGTTAAATCATCATAAGCCCAAAAAACAATTATATTATTATTTGAACCATGCTTTTTGATTTCTTTTGTCGCCGTTTCTGTAGAGTCAGCCCAATATGATAATTTTTGATTTGGAAACAATGAAGAATATCTATTATTTATATTAGACATTCTTAAATTCCCCTCATTCAAAATATAAACAGACTTTCCATATAAATCAGAATTAAATTGCACACATCTAAAAAAATCAAATTCATCAGTCATGAATACTGGATATTCGTTGTGCTTTAATATTTCTCTACCACTATCTTGATTAGGGAATAGTGGGGCATTAATTATTTTTGACTTCATCGCATTTCCTCAACTGTTTCTTTGCTGAATGAAATTTCATCATCCAAACTATATTTTTTATATAGTTGTTTATCTATTTCATCTATTGTGGTTTTCATGTAATATCACTAATACTAGTAAAATTCTAAAGAGGTACATTTGCTCATGTCTTACATAAATTATTATATGTAATTTTCAATATTCCGAACATTACTCGTGCAAATTATGTTTTCAAAAAGTTTTACAGTTTTCAGCTTCATAGATTTCATTAAAAGACCCAATTTCAATAAATACTCACGTATGACAACCATTCTTTAATCCTATTTTTGTTAAAACTTAACTTTTTTATGACTTCTGCATATGTCATAAGTTAATGCTCTTCATTCAGAAGAGCGTGTCACTATTATATCACTTTTTTGCGTTTTTGTCTGTGATTCCTACTTATTTTTTTTGAATGAATAAATCAAAGTTTAAAGGACCTTTTGTTCCGTAGCAAAATATAAAAATAAAAAGAACATCATAAAAATGTCGTTTGACACTTCTACAGGACTCTATAGTTTGTTGGCTGCAAGGATAAATGTTCCTATCCACAAAGAAAAAAGGTCTGACACAATTTGTATCAAACCTATGCTTTTCTTATGTGTTCGACTAGCTATATTGATACTATTTACGTACATCCTTCTAAAAGTGCGTACACTGAAAAGAAAATTTCCCAATAAATTGAAGACATTTAACTATTTCTATTATTGAATATGCATTAGCTTTTTAACGTAGTCTAAGACACTATCCGTAAGCAATACATTTTCCCTAATTGATTATATCATACAATTACATAACATTGTCTATGTAATCACACAAATTGTTAACTTTAACATACCCATAGTGAAACAAAAAACTTATTTATGATTTTTATTTTAGCCAATTCCACCTAATTATCTAAATTTTCGTCCGGCTATTCATTGATTTCCATATGTATTTGTATGTGAAACATCAATATTACCTTGTGTCACCTAAATTATAACATTTCGTTAAATTATAAACATTAGCTAAAAAGAAATAATATTTATTTTTTTTAATTGCACTATCATTGTAATTAATAGAAAGTTATATATATCATATTAGCATATTAGTAGAGCAAATATCTTGTAATATATTGTACAATTATTTAATTTTAACAATTACTCCTTTATGAATCTTTGCATTAATACATTAAAGCTTGAATTAGTTGATATTTGGTCATGCGGTATAAACAAATATTTAAAAGTCTTATGCCCATTAGCCATATTATATTCTGATGCAACCTTACAATATTGAATTGCTCTTTCTTTCTTTGCTTTAACATCTGGGTCATCCATTTGATTACTTGCCTTAACTTCAACTAAATAATACATATCATTTGTTTCAACAACAAAATCTGGCACATACTTTTTTCCTCTATTGTATGTAATATTAAATTGATTATAAGATGGTCTTAACCATTGTAATACTTCAGGGGATGATTCACAAGAAATTGCAAATAATCTTTCAGGATTACTATCAAACTTAAATGGGGTTAATATTGATTTTTTTGCTCCTGTATATGTATATTGTTTAATGTTCTTCCCAGTTTCTGGTTCCACATAAAGATTAGTAAGGCCATTTGACACATCAACAATATGGTCATTTACTATGGTTTCTATTCCAAAAGGGGTATCAATTATTCCATCATATACTACTGCTAAATTTTGAAGTAGTTGAGTTTTAAATTTAGATGTAATATCTTTTTTATTCATTAAACAAATATTTCTTACTTCTTCTTCAGCATACTTTTTCCTATAATAACTTAAGAACTGAATTACAATTTTTTGAATAAGAGTCGGACATTTTTCGTAATCTATTTCATTAATTTTTCTAATCTCATCTACTAACATTTTTTCAGGCCTTATAGTATTATAATCTATTACTCTGCCTTTAATAATTTTTACATCATCTTCATAATCTAGTAAATTTTTAATAAGGATATCATTAACTATAGGCACATATAGCATGTCAGTTAAATCTAGATTAAAGTCTTGAATAATATACTTCTCTTCACCAAGTTCCTCAGTTCTAATTTTAGGAATGTACATTGTTTTTTGTTCAACTTTTTCTATAATTTCTTTCCCGTTCATATTCCACATAGTGCGTAGCAATGATGTGTAATCAGTATTATCCTTGAAACGTTCTCCTAAATCTTTTTCTACATTCTGATATACAAAATCTACATTCACTTTTTCTGTGGGATTTGCTTTTTTAGCATTATTTGTCTCTTTAACAATACACTCTACAACAGTATCATATATCTGAATATGTTCTTCATTGTTATAATCTAATCCTACTTCTTGTAATACATTCTCTCTATACTCATCATCATCAAATAATTTATATTCTGCAGTTTTAATTTTCTTTTGTTGCTCATAATCTGCATAAATTATACCTTCTGCATTGAAAATAGAATCTCCTCTTTGTGCTTCTGCTATTATTTCATTAAATTTATCATGAGCTGTAATAGTGACAGAGTCTATCATTTTAACTCCAGTTCTTTTTCCAAATGGCAATCTTAATCCACGTCCTACTGTTTGTTCACGAAGGGTCTTACTTGTTGCTGTTCTTAATGGGACAATAGTATATAGATTATTTACATCCCAACCTTCTTTTAATATATTGACATGTATTACTATTTCTATTGGATTATCTACTTTTTCAACATCTAAAAGTAATTGAATATTTTCATCTTTTTCAGCACTCTTTTGATTACTATGAATCATTATAACTTTATCTTTATAGCTACCATTTCTAAATGCATCTGATTTTACATAATCTAAAACATGTTGAGCATGATTTGTGTCCTTACAGACAATTAACATAAATGGTTTTACTAATTTTTGTTTGTAATTAACACTATATTCTTTAAGTTCGTTTTTCATGTTTTCATGATGTAAAATACCATCATTAATCATTGTTTTATCTAGCTCATCTTCAGTAAAGTTATAAGCATTAATATCCCTTCTTGTTAATGCATAAGGGGTTCTAGTATATCCATCCTTAATAGCTTTACTTAATGGATATTCATATACAACATTTTGAAATAAAACTGTTTTAGTACCATTTTGAACCTGTGGAGTAGCTGTAAGTTCTAAGCCTAATACAGGCTTTAACTCATTAATAGCTTTAGCACTAGCTTGAGCACGATAGTGATGTGATTCATCCATTATTATAACAAGGTCATCGAGAGATTTTAAGTAATCAAAGAAACTTTGGCCTAAGTACTCATTAATATTCATTATATTTCTTTCATCTGAATTAAATTTAGAAATATTAAAAATATAAATATTAATAGAATCAGTATCGGTAAGCGATCTTGCAGGCCTATTACGATAATCGTCATCAATCCATACATTAGGCGTTTGAGCAGTAAAGCAACTTACTCCTTTAAACACATACTTTTCATTATCTGATGCAGGATTTCCTAAATCATTTTTTAATTTTTTATAAATTGTTATATTCGGTGCAACAACAAAAAAATTTCTTATTCCCTTTTGTGTATAAAGATATGTAATAAACGCACCCATTAATTTTGTTTTCCCTACTCCTGTTGCAAGAGCAAAAGTTAAAGATATAAATGAATGTTCAGATATTTTAAATAAAGGATATAGGTCGTGAATTATTTCTTGAGTTTCTTTTAAATTAGGATTTTTTTCGAGATCTATTTCATCTAAAATATTATCAAGAATTTTTAAACTTGTCTTTTGTGGTTTACGAAGGCTCATCACATTATTAATTGCCTCAATATTATATTCAGGGTATAATATTTTATTTATACTACTCATCTTCTTCCTCCTCATATAAAGGTGGATTAACAATATTCAAATTATAATTATCTTTGTTAAATTCACAATTATTTAATAGTGATTGAGGAATTTTCTTTATTATAATGTTTTTTTCACCTTGAATACAATTTGAGTCGAATGATTTGCAAACAATTAATAGATATTCTCCCTCTTTAATTTCTAGTTTTATTCTTTCAATATTTTCTCTTTTAATATGTTGAGTTGTAACATATAAATAAGAATTGTCATTTTTGGCTTGTTTCCAATAGCACTCTTCATCAGGGGCATAATGATATCCTTCATGTAATGCTATAGCAGCAGATAACATTTCTTTATTATATTCAGGATTTATAATTTCTTGACCAAAAGAATCTTCTTTAATTAGTGTTGGTGCTAGTTCGTAAAATCTGTATCCACCTCCGGATATCCATAAGGTTTCATCTGATATTCCTGATTTGTCTTCACCCAATATAATGCCATCCAACCTTTTTTTACAATGAGTATATGCCTGTGCACCCATCTCTATACCTATATACTTTCTTTTCATTTTATGTGCCACAGCGCATGTTGTACCACTTCCTAAAAAAGAATCTAAAACTATATCATCAACATTGGTACTCATTTCAATAATTCTTTTAATTAGGGCTTCTGGTTTTTTTCCATTTGGAAATTCAACTTTTCCTTCCTTTGTTAAATTATTCAAATTAAATCCATCCCAAAATGTGCCTTGCAAATCTTTTTTCATCCATTTATTATCTTTATATTCTGTTACATCTTTTAACCAAGTTAATAATCTAAATTTATCGCCTTTATAGAATTGTTCATACAATATACCTTTATTTTTCCCTGTTTTTGGGACATATTTAATACTAATTAATTCAGTGTGTTTTATATTTTCTAATTTTTCCATTACTCTTGGCCTAATAGAACTTTGTGGCATAGCAGTAGTATATATACGATCAATATATTTATAATATACTTCTTTTTCTGTAATGTTTTCTAATTTTGAGATTTGACTTACTGATAAAAATTTAGGTCTAATTCTATTATATATTTTAATTTCATTTCCATCACCATCTACTGTCGATGTCAAATATTCTTCTGCACCTTTTTCATATAATACAGAAGTATATTTCCAACTAATGCCATTTTTTCTATAATATTCAACCAAATCATAAATTTCGGTATATGAATATGCATTTCTTAACCATCTATATTCTTCATACTTTTTTGTGTAAACTAATAAATACTCAATATTTTTCTTCAATCTTTTATCTTCTCCACCACCACTTGCACCGGCAATGTTTTTCATTTTAACAGAAATAGTATTTAAATAATTCATTCTACCAAATACTTCATCGCAAAGCACCTTTAAATATGCTTGTTCTTCATCATCAATTTGAATAAAGATTACACCATCACTTGATAGTAAAGTCCTTAATAAAATCAATCGTTCTCTCATCAATGATAACCATATACTATGTTCTAAATTATCATCATAATGTTCAAAAGCTGAACCAGTGTTATATGGAGGGTCTATGTAAATACATTTTATTTTCCCGGCATAAGTTCTCT
>OBKS01000941.1_pt1 | contig 23886 bp, 20 predicted proteins | sample 1517381 | NCBI WGS metagenome assembly OBKS01 (sample SAMN04571686, study PRJEB22368) | human gut metagenome | biome: human gut; material: stool | host: Homo sapiens | place: Luxembourg | collected 2012-08-03 | reverse complement strand
CTTTACCAGAAAGTAAATATTATGATTCATTTACAATAACAGGAGAAAATACTGAAGTAGATTTAACGACAGGATGTAATGGAGGAAAATGTTATGGAACTGTAGAATTTGGTGGTTGGTATGCTGACTATTCTAGTTCCATAGAACCTGCTTACCCTTGGCTTGGTCGCGGAGGCGACTACAGCGGCGGTGCTAGTGCAGGCCTTTGGTTCTTTGAAGGTGACGGCGGTGGCGCGGTCGGCTTCTTCTCTTTCCGTGCCGTCATCCGTGTATAAAATATAAATGTTAAAATAAAAACTGATAAAATGTCAAATTTAAATGTTGATAACTTTTTATCTTTTTTAGCTTTGAATAAGTTTATAATAAAAATATTATATATTTATTATACATAATGAAAATATTTTCATAAATTAAAATATAAAAAATTAAGGAATGTGAGATTATGAAGATTGGGAAAATTAATATTTCGCAAAAAAATTTAATTATAATTGGCTTGTCTATTTTTGCTGTTATAGGAAGTGCTGCATTACTTAAAGGTAATGGCAAAATATTCTATAATCCTGATGCTAATGTAAAAATAGTTAAGTCTGAAGCTAATAAAATAGAATTAGAAGATTATAAAACTAATGAATTTTCTATTAAGAAGCCTAAAGGATGGAAAGTAGAAACACTTGGAGATTATATTCATTACACTATTAAAGTATATAATCCTGATAATCCAATTTATCAATTTTTTTTCAATATGAAAACTGAAGGTTATAATAAATCAGAAGATGCAAAAAAATGGCAACAAAAGTATTATCCTAATAATATGTTTGCTAAAACTAGTGTAATAGCCACTAAAGATACTGAAGGTTTTTACAAAATATTCAACGATTTAGGTACGCTAAATAATACAACTACATTTACGTTTCCAACGTTAAATGATTTTACCGTAAATGAAAACTTAGGCAAAGGTAGTTTGGGCGGTGATATGTTAAGGGCGACATTTAAAGACGCTAATGGTAAAGAGGGAGAAGGAATATTCACGGCTTATGTATACGATGTTGGTTCTTATTATGTTTATGAAAATATAATTTCAGGTAAACAAATTGATATTCAATATCTAAATGTATATGATGCTATTTTTATTAGTACTCCCAAAGATGAGCTTATTGATTGGCAAGATACATTAAGTACTATTTGTTCTTCGCTTAGTTTTAGTGATTCCTTTATAAATGGATTTTATAATGAACAAGATGCAGTTATGAAAAACTTTCAGCAAATTAGAGCCATAGGTAATCAAATAAGTGATGGTATAATGGATTCTTGGAATAAACGAAATAAGTCTTTTGATATTATGAGTCAAAAACAAAGTGATGCAATACTTGGTTACGAAAGAGTTTATGATACTGAAACAAATGAAATATATAAAGCATATAATGGGTTTACTGATGATTATGATGGAAATAGATATAAATCCGTAACAGATGATATGTACACACAAAAAACTAGTGGATATATAGAAAAGTAGGTACAATATGAAAAATAGAAAAAATATTTATTTTATTATAGCACTTGTTATATTAATCGCTGTTATAGTTATAATTACTATTAAGAATAATGATTTGAAATCAAATAATGATACGCCATCAGAGGCTAAATCAATAATGGATGTGCTTAAAGAAAAATATCCAGATAAAGAATATAAAAAACTAATAGGTATAGAGTTTTTAGATGAAAATACTTTATTTAGTGAATATTCATTCATAAATAATAATTCTATATATATTTTTAATCCTAGCAAATTAGATAATAATGAATTTGAATATAAAAAAGTATATGATATAGATAAAAATATTAAGGTTATGAATATTACTCCAAATTCGGGAGCAGATATAAAATTTTATGATTATAACGATACTATATACACATTACATGATGACAATATTGATAATAAATTAAGTGATAATTATGATATGTATTTAAATGCAAATTATAACCTTAGTGATTATCTTAAGTGGGAATATTCAACTGAATTTCTTGGTAAGAAGATTGATTATGATTTTATGTCTAATTATGTTTATTCAAAAGATAACATTTTATATAGTAAAAATTATGGAAATGAAAAGTATCCAACGTTAGAAAAAGTAAGTGGTAATTATGAAGGCGAAGAAGTAATTAGAATATATAATGAAAGAATTCTTAAAACGGATAGAGCCTTTTATGAGATAATGAGTTATTTTGATGATAGCTTAAATAAAAGAATTGTTACAACGGTTAGAATTAATATGTTAACAAAATACTACGATGAAGTATTAACATTTACATATAAGTATGTAATATTAAAAGATTATACCCTTATACCTATAAACGATGTTATGGAAAATAGAGTAAGAGATTACTCATATGATTATTATTTAAGTGGATTTAATTATATGAGTGAAGTTAGATATGAGGAATAATTAAAAATCTTAGATTGTTAAAATGGTATATTTTCTAAAAATATACTTTTTTTATTAAAAAAATCCTACTAAAATTTTTGTAAACGTAAACAATTAAACGTTTTAAAAGTATTAAATGAAAATAGTTAATAGATTAAATTCTAGCTATGAAATACTAAATCAGATACAAGTAATGTTATTAAAGGTGAAAAGGTTAGTTAGTTTTATAAAATCAACTTTTGTTGATTTTTTCTTTTATTCAAAAGGATTTTCTATAAAATATTTGTATATAAATAATAGGTGAGTATATGAATTTTTTAGATAAATATAATGAATTAATAAATAAAGATATTTATATTAGCAAAAATATGATTGATAACTTACTCTATAATGAAAATTTAAACATAGATTTAACTGATTTAGAAGTATACGCTAATATAGGTAAAACAATTGATAAACATAATTGTGATTTTTTAAATAACAAGTTAATAGAATATAAATCATATTTTGATGATATGTTTAAAGATATAGATAGTAATATTTTACTAGATGAAGAACAAAGAAAAATTATTATGTCAGATGATGATAATACTTTAGTAATAGCGGGAGCTGGTAGTGGTAAAACAACAACTATAATGGCTAAAATAAAATATTTAGTAGATAAATTAAATATAAAGCCAGAAGAAATTTTAATTATTTCATTTACCAATAAAGTAACAGAAGAATTAAAAGAAAAAATAAATAATAGTTTTAATATAAACACACCAATTTATACTTTTCATAAACTAGGATTAAAAATATTAGAAGATTCATCTAAAATAAAATATAAAATTATTGATAGCAAAGAAATAGATGATATTTTAGAAGATTATTTTTTTAATTATTGCTTTAAAGACAAAAAAGAATTAAAAAAAATATATAAAAATTTTAAAAAATATTTAAACATAACTAATAAAATATTTTCTTTTAAATGTTTTGATGATTATTATAAAAGTTATATAAATAGTTTATATTATAAAAATATCTATCATTTAAAAAAATATAATGATTTAAAAATCAAAGATAATTTAAAAATACTAAAAGGAATAGATGGTATTACATATAGTAATAAAATAGATGCTTTAGTAGCTAATATGCTTTATATAGAAAACTATTCTTACAAATATGATAATGTCTTTTATTTGTTTGATGATTTGCTTGACAAATACAAAATAAATAAATATAACTTAGTAATTAATGATAACTATTTAGAATCAATAATAGATTTTATAAAACTTCTTTTTAAACATAAAAAAGAAAGTAAAAAAAATAAAACTGAAAAAGAAATATTTTATAAATTAATGTTTAATTCTAAAGAAGATTCGTGTAAAGAATTTATTAATTTAGTTAAAAATTTTATTTTTAAAATTAAAAGTAAAAATATATCAATTGATGAAATAATAAAAAATAATCATTCTTTTAAAGAGCAATTAGAAGTATTAAAAAATATGTATAATTATTATAATTCTTATAAAGAATTAACTCATTTAATTGATTTTGAAGATATCATAATACTTGCTTATGAAAAGTTAGATAATATTAATTTAAAATATAAATATCTTATAATAGATGAATATCAAGATATTTCTAAATGTAGATATCTTTTAGTAAAAAAGATGATTGAATTATTTAATATTAAATTGTTTGCGGTAGGTGATGACTTTCAAGCTATTTATTCTTTTTCAGGATCTGATGTTAATTTGTTTACTGATTTTTATAATTTAATGGGACATGCTTCATTAAAAAAAATCACTAATACTTATAGAAATAGTCAAGAATTAATTGATATGGCTGGTAGTTTCGTTATGAAAAATAAAAACCAAATATTTAAAAAGTTAGTTTCTAACAAACATGTAAATAAACCTATAGAAGTATATTTCTATGAAAACAAAATATTAGTTTTAAAAAATATAATAGATAAAATATATAGTGAAAATAATAATTCTAAAATTCTTTTATTAGGTAGATATAAAAGTGATATTTCGACTATCATTGATAATAATTACTTTAAAGTTTATAAAGATAAAGTATTGTATACTGATCTTAATATATATTTAGACTTTATGACTATTCATGCTTCTAAAGGATTAGGTAGTGACAATGTTATTATTATTAATTTAAACAGTGGTAAAATGGGTTTTCCATCCCTTAAAGTTGATGATGATATAATTAATATATTAAATAGTAATTGTTCCTTAGAAGAAGAAAGAAGACTATTTTATGTGGCACTAACAAGAACTAAAAATAAAGTTTATTTAATGTGTCCTAAAGATAATGTATCTATGTTTTATAAAGAACTTTCAACTTATGACAGTTTTAAAGAAAATTCGATTGTTAATTTGACTTTTGAGTAATATTTCCTTATAATGTATAGGCGGTGGTGGTAATATGAAACTAATATTAATACCTAAGAATATAGATGAAATCACTAAAGCTAATGATTTAGTTGATGGCTTTATAATTGGTGTTGAATCTTTAAGTACTAATATGCCATTTTATGTTAATTTAAATGAATTAAAAGAAATACTTAAAATGACTTCTAAAAAAGTATTTGTATCTTTAAATAAGAATATGCATTCAAAAGATTTAAACTTTTTAAAAGAAATATTATTAGAACTTGAAAAATTGAATATTGAAGGTATTTTATATTATGATGTAAGTGTTGTTAATATAAAACAAGAATTATCTTTAAAAAAAGACTTAGTATGGAGTGCTGAACATTTAGTAACTAATTCTTTATCTATTAATTTTTGGAAAGATGAAGGCGTTAATTTTGCTTATTTGTCAAGTGATATAACTATAGAAGAAATCAAAAAAATCAAAAATGAAACTGATGTTACTTTAATGATGAATATTTTCGGGTATGTACCTATTTTTACATCATATAGACATTTAATTAAAAACTATTTAAAAACATTTAATTTAAATGATAATTCTGAAATCAATTATATAGAAAAAGAAGGTAAAAAATATCCTATTGTTGATAAAGAAAATACTACAGTATATTCAAGTAATATATTAAATGCTTGTTTACAAATTGATGAAGATATTGATTATGGAGTTATAAATAGTTTTAATATTGATGAAGAAGTAATTATTGAAATCATAAAATTATTTAAAGAATTAAATGAAGCAAATAAAGATGAAATAAATAGTAAAATTAATAGTTATTTTAAAAATATAGATAATGGATTTTTAAATAAAGAAACGATTTATAGGGTGATAAAATGAACAAACCAGAGTTATTAGCGCCCGCTGGTGATATGGAAAGGCTAAAAATAGCTTTTTTGTATGGTGCGGATGCGGTTTATATAGGAGGCTCTTTATTTGGACTTAGAGCTAATGCTAAAAACTTTACAATAGATGAAATAAAAGAAGCTGTAAATTATGCTCATAATTTAAAAAAAAGAGTATATGTAACAGTTAATATTGTTCTTCATAGTAAAGAACTTGAAGATTTAGTAACATATCTTAAAAAATTGGATAAAATAGGAGTAGATGCTATTATTGTAAGTGATCCTGCTGTTATTGTTTTAGCAAGCAAATATACCGATTTAGAAATACATTTATCAACACAGCAATCAACACTTAATTATGAAGCTGTTAAATTTTGGAAACGTCATAATGTTACTAGAATAGTTTTAGCTCGTGAAGCTTCAAGAGAAGAAATAAGAGAAATTAAAGCTAATGTTGATATTGAAATAGAGTGCTTTATTCATGGTGCTATGTGTGCTGGTTTTAGTGGTAGATGTGTATTATCTAATTATTTTACTAATAGAGACGCTAATAGGGGAGGATGTGCCCAAATTTGCCGCTGGGATTTTGATTTAATTGGTGATAACGGATTAATCAAAGGTGAAAAACCATTTACTTTTTGTGCTAAAGATTTGTCTATGCTTAAATTTATTCCTGAAATGATAGATTTAGGTATTGATAGTTTTAAAATAGAAGGAAGAATGCGTTCTATTTATTATATCGCTACAATTACTTCCATTTATCGAAAAGTTATTGATGAATTTTGTCAAGATAGCTTAAATTATACATATAATAAGGAGTATGAGAATATTCTATCTATGTGTGCTAATAGAGATTCTTTTCCTCAGTTTTTTGAAGGCACAAATTTAGAAAGTTTTCAGTATTATAATGAAAGAATAGAAGTATCAAATCAAGATTTTTTAGGTCTTGTTCTTGATTATGATGAAAACAGTAAAATGGTTACTATCGAAGAGCGTAATTATTTTAAAAAAGGTGATGTAGTAGAAATATTTGGGCCTAATATTCTTACTATTACATATACTATAGATACTATAATTGACTCTTTAGGAAATGTTATTGATGTGGTAAGACATCCTAATCAAATTGTCAAGATGCCTTTAGATATAAGTGTTCCTGTTAATTCAATGATGCGTATCAAAAGGAACAATTTATAGTTGACAAAATAGTTATTTTGTAGTATTATTTTTAAAGTCTTGAGAGATTATGAGGTGATAATATGTCAAATACAAAAGAAGTATACTTAACTCAAGAAGGTTTAGATAAATTAAAAGAGGAATTAGATTATTTAAAATTAGAAAAAAGACCAGAAGTCATATCTGCATTAAAAGATGCTAGAGCATTAGGTGATTTATCAGAAAATGCTGAATATGATGCTGCTAGAAATGAACAAGCAATTGTTGAAGCTAAAATAGCCGAACTTGAAGTAATGATTGAAAATGCTGTAGTAATAAAAGAAGTATCTACTGATAAGGTTTCTATTGGAAACAGTGTTAAAATAGAATATGTAGAAGATAATGATACTGAAGTTTATTCTATAGTTGGTTCTAAGGAAGCAGATCCATTTCAAAATAAGATTTCTAATGAGAGTCCTATTGCTAAAGCTATACTTGGTTTATCAGTAGGTGATATTGCTCATGTAGATAGTCCTAATGGTAAATATTCTGTTAAGGTTGTAGAAATATTTTAAGCACTAATGTGCTTTTTTTTGTGGAAAAAAGTATAGAATATGTTATAATTCTTAAGAAGAATATAAGAGGTGTTTTATGGATAAGCAAAATAGTGAAATGAATTCATTAAATAAAAAAGTTGAAAATAGTAATAAACCAGGTAAAAAAAGTAATTTTATGTTAATATTTTTATTACTAATAATTATTGGATTAGGATCATATTTTATAATTAATATAAAGTATAAAAAAATGATTGATAAAGATAATCAAACAGATAATAAAGATAATACACAAGAAGAAGTTCCTTTAAATACAATTAAAAATAATTCTTTGAGTGAATTTGATTTGTCTTTTTTGAAAATGGAAAATGGAAAAAATAATGTATTATATAGTCCTATTTCAATTAAATATGCTTTAAAAATGTTGGAAGATGGTACTAATGGTAATTCTAAAAAACAAATTTCTAACATAATTGGAGATTATAAAATAAACAAATATATAAATAGTGCTAATATAGCATTTGCTAATGCTTTATTTGTAAAAGATACATATAGTAGTAATATTAATAAAACATTTATAAATAAGCTAAGTACAGACTATGGTGCTGAAGTTATTTATGATTCATTTAGTAATACTAATAACATTAATTCTTGGATAAAAAATAAAACTTTAAATTTAATTGATAATTTATTTGATGATTCTGCTGTAAGTAATTCAGACTTTTTTATAACTAATTCTTTAGGAATTGATATGGAGTGGAAAGAAAAAATCCAACCTGATAATTTTCCGTATGAACATTTATCTCCTCATGAAAAATTTAATGTTTATGTTAGTTCTTTAAAAAGTGGTTCTGGTTATAAAATTTTAGACTTTAATGAAAGTGGAAAAGTTAAATCAGTTGAATTTGCTGCTGCTATTAATAACTACGATATTATTAAAGAACTTGGTGAAGAAAATATAAGAGAGTTTGTTCAAAAAAAATATGAAGAATGGGTTGCTAAAGGAAATACCTGTGGAGAAGAAAATCCAACTTTCTCTATTGATGATTACATCAAAGAGCTTGCTTCAAATTATGGCAAGTATAGTTCTTCTACAGATTTTTTAATGTATATAGATGATAGTGTAAAAGCTTTTACCAAAGATTTAAAGGAATATAATGGTATAACATTACAATATGTTGGTATTATGCCAATAGATACAGATATAGAAGCATATATAAATAATTTAACTATAGATAAATTAAATAATATAACTAGTAATTTAAAAGAAATAAGACCTGAAAACTTTAAACAAGGAGTTGCTACAAAAATTACTGGAATATTACCACTATTTAATTTTGAATATGATTTAGACTTATATAATGATTTAAAAAGGCTGTCAGTAACTGATGTATTTGATAATCGAAAAGCAGATTTATCAAATTTAACATTACAAAAAAATGCTTATTTAAATACAGTAAAACATAAAGCAAATATCGAGTTTTCTAATGATGGAATTAAAGCTTCAGCAGCTACAACAGTGGGAGGACTTGGTGCAGGTAGTTGTGGATTTAATTATATATATGATATTCCAGTAGAAGAAATTGATTTAACTTTTGATAAGCCATATTTATTTATGATTAGAAATAAAAATACTAATGAAATTTGGTTTATGGGAAAAGTTTATAATCCAGTTAAATGCACAACATTCTTTTATGATGCTTGTATAGATTAGTATAGAATTTAAAGGACAAAATTGTTCTTTTTTTCTTCAAAAACTACTTGTAAAACAAATAAAAATAATATATACTATATAGGTACTCAAGGAGGAATTTATGGAAAAAGAAGTAAACATAAAAATAGAAGGAAAAGAATGGGAAGAGGCATTAGATAAAGCATTTGAAAAAGCTAATAAAAAAGCTAAAATAGATGGTTTTAGACCAGGACATGCCCCTAAAGAAGTATTTTTAAAGAAATATGGTAAAGAATCTTTATATATGGATGCTGCTGATTTAGTGTTAGACAAAGCTTATACACAAATGTTAGAAGAAAACAAAGATTTAGAAATAGTTGCTAGACCTGAAATGGGTGTTAAAAGTATTGATGAAAAAGGGATTGAATTTGTTTTCACATTAACAACTAGACCAGAAGTTAAATTAGGTAAATATACAAATTTAGGTATTAAAAAAGATGAAGTAAAAGTTACTAAAGAAGAAATAGATCATGAAATAGAACACATGAGAAGTCACTATGCAGAGAGTGTAATTAAAGATGGCGCTATTAGTAATGGTGATACTGCTGTTATTGATTTTGAAGGATTTAAAGATGGTGTAGCTTTTGATGGTGGAAAAGCTACAAATTATTCATTAGAAATAGGTTCTAATTCATTTATACCAGGATTTGAAGAACAATTAATTGGCATGAAAAAAGATGATGAAAAAGAAATAGAAGTAACTTTCCCAGAAGATTATCATTCAGAAGAATTAAAAGGTGCTAAAGCAACATTTAAAATCAAAGTACATGAAGTAAAAACAACTGTTATACCAGAAATAAATGAAGAATTCTTTGAAGATTTAGGTATGGAAGGTATTGATACTTTAGAAAAATTAGAAAATCAAGTTAAAGAAAATATTAAAGTTAGAAAAGAAGCAGATGCTGAAAATAAATATTTAGATGAACTATTAGATAAAGCTAGTGAAGGAACTGAAGTTAATATTCCACATGTAATGATTCATGAAGAATTAGATAGAATGTTAGAACAATACAAACAAAATTTAAGTATGCAAGGTATTTCACTTGAACAATTCTATCAATTTACTAACTCTAATGAAGAAGCTTTAAAACAAGAAATGCATCCAGAAGCAGAAAAAAGAGTTAAATTAAGATTAATGTTAGAAGAAATAGCGAAAAAAGAAAATATTGAAGTAACAGAAGAAGAAGCTAAAGAAGAAAGTAAAAAATTAGCTGATAAATATAAAATGGATGAAACTGAGTTTTTAAATGCATTTGGTGGTCTTGAAATGATTAAGTATGATTTAAAAATGCGTAGAGCTATAGATGTATTAAAAAAATAAACCGTTTGGTTTATTTTTTAATGACTTAATTTCTTTTGATATGTTTTATGTTTTATAAATCCACTGGCAAATACAAATAGTCCAGAAGGATTTAATTTATAGTTGATTTTTTCTTCACCACATAAAGCACATTTTTTATATATTATTTTTTTACTCATCATATAAGGATGGTTATAACTAACTAATATTTTCCATTCATGATTACACATATAGAAACCCTCCTTTTGTAATTATATATTATAATTATTTTTTAACTAAAAAGTCAATATTTTTGATTGACTAATATAGATTAAATTTATTTTTACAGCAATTATTTAATATATTTATTGTTATATTAATTAATTTTTTGTATAATTATTATGGTGAAGAGAAATGTTTGAAAATTTAGGCGATAGATTACAGAATGCAATTAATAAAATTAAAGGTTATGGAAAAATAACTGAAGAAAATATAAGTGAAATATCTAGAGAAATTAGATTAGCTTTATTAGAGGCAGATGTTAATTATCAAGTAGTAAAAGAATTTATAAATAATGTTAAAGAAAAAGCTTTAGGTGAGGAAGTAGCTAAATCTTTAAAGCCTGGAGAAATGTTTGTTAAAATTGTAAAAGATGAATTAGTTGATTTGCTTGGTGGTGAAAAAAAGGATTTAAATATAAATGGAAATCCTAGTATTTTAATGTTAGTTGGTTTACAAGGTTCAGGTAAGACAACTACTATTGGAAAACTTGGCAATTTACTTAGAAAAAAATATAAAAAGAATCCTCTTTTAGTAGCGTGTGATGTATATAGACCTGCTGCAATTGATCAGTTAAAACAATTAGGTAAAGAACTTAATATAACAGTTTATAGTGAGGAAATAAAAGATCCTGTTACAATAAGTAAAAATGCTTTAAAGTTTGCTAAAGAAAATAATTATGATTATGTTTTAATAGATACTGCTGGTAGACTTCATATTGATGAATCTTTAATGCAAGAATTACAAAATATAAATAGTGAAATTAAACCGCAAGAAGTACTACTTGTAATTGATAGTATGATAGGGCAAGACGCTGTAAATGTTATCAATGGTTTTAATGAAAAATTACCATTAACTGGAGCAATTTTGACTAAATTAGATGGTGATACTAGAGGTGGAGCTGCTTTATCTATTCGACATTTAACTAATGTACCAATTAAATTTATTGGCGTTAGTGAAAAAATGGATGGTTTAGAAGAGTTTTATCCTGAAAGAATGGCTACTCGTATTTTAGGTATGGGTGACATTATGACTATGCTTGAAAAAGCTGAATCTGTAATCGATCAAGATGAAGCTTTAAGAGCTGCTAAAAAAATGCAGAAAGGTAATTTTGATTTAGAAGACTTTTTAGGACAACTTAAACAAATAAAAAAACTAGGACCACTAGAAAATATTATGAAAATGCTTCCTGGAGTACCTAAAGAAGTAAAAAATGCCAAAATTGACCCAAAAGATTTGGCACATGTTGAAGCGATAATTCAATCTATGACTAAGGAAGAAAGAAGAAATCCATCTATTTTGAAAGCTAGTCGTAAAATAAGAATAGCAAAAGGTTCTGCACGTAGTGTTGAAGAAGTAAATCGTTTATTAAAACAGTTTGAACAAATGAAAATGATGATGAAACAGTTTAATAAAGGTAATTTCAAAATGCCTTTTTAATGGATTTGTATTTGATAAATACTAAATAAATTATTTATAAAAATATAAAAAAATCAATTTTAATCAATTAAATCCATCATAATATTGACAGTTTTAAATTTATATTGTAAAATTGTACTTGTATTCATATTTTATGATGGAATCTGGAGTAGTACTCAAGAGGCTGAAGAGGCGCCCCTGCTAAGGGTGTAGATCGGGAAACTGGTGCGAGGGTTCAAATCCCTCCTGCTCCGCCATGATGAATTTAACTCTTATTTTATAAGAGTTTTTATTTTATATAAAAGTAATAAAAACAGTTAGATAGTGAATATAATTTATTTGTTGTTTAAAAAATTTAATACTAAATCAATTAATATATTTTTTTCTTTTGGATTAGATTCTGCTATTAAAAGAGTAATAGCAACTAAAGTATTGTTATCTATTATTTGCTTATTTTCTACGAATAACAAATCATAATGTTGCAAAGCATATATAAATAAAGTAGCAGCAATTCTTTTATTGCCATTTATAAACACATGGTTTTTAACAACCATATACAGTAAGTTAGCAACTTTTTCTTCAACGGTAGGATATACATCAAAAGATTGGTAAATAGCGCCCAGAATTGCTTTCAAACCACTATCTCTTTCGAGTACAAATAAATTACTATCATTATTAAGTTTCAGATTATTGCTTATTTTTTTACATTCTTCATAAGTTATAATGCTATTACAAGTTGTACCAGTAGGTATAATTGTTTAGCAAATTCAAAGCAGTAGAGTAGTTATTAATTACTTTAATAATTTCTTGTGCTTCATTTCCTTCTAATTTAGTATTAATCCTATTAGTAATTCAACGTTTTTTTCTAAATATTCTAGTCGCTTTTGATTAACTAAATAACCTTTAATCAAATAATATTTTAAAACTTTATTAGCCATTTTCTAAATAGAATACCATTTTTAGATTTAACACGATATCCCACAGGACTATCCCTTTATGTCATACGAATTAATGATAAATAAGTACAAATTAAAGAGTTATTATGAAATTATTTTTACTTTCATAATAACTCTTTTTATCTTAATATTTCATCCATAGATAAATCATGATTTTTACATATAGTATATAATGTCATAGTTGAAACTAAATAATATCCTTTTTCATAATTACTATATGTAGTTTGAGATATTGCACATTCATTAGCAATATCTCTTTGAGTTAAATTTAATCTTTTTCTAATTGTATGTAAATTTTTACCTATTTTAGTTTTATTTAATTTACTTATAGGTAGGTAATTATTAACTCTATTAAGTCTTGCAATATAATCAAGTGAATATTTATACATATTTGCAAATTTAACTAATTTTTGTAATGGAATAATATCATGACCATTCTCCCATCCAGCAAAGGTAGAACTAGATATGCCAAATACATAACCAATTTCTTGTTGTGTCATTTCTAATTCTTCTCTTATTTCTTTTATTCTGTTATCTATCATTCTTAATCACCTAATATAATTTTCCCATTAAAAATGATAATATTAGTAAAACTATGGGATATTTGGTAAAAGTGCGTTATAATAATATTAGCAGTACCTATTTGGAGGAGATCGTTTTGAAAAAAGAACAAAAGAGTGAAAATAATAATAATGTAAATAATGATTCTGTAGCAGATAGAGTTATAGATTTAATGCTATGGTATCAAATAGAAGATTCTCGTTTAACACTTGAATTATATGGACATAGAATAAAGTTCTATGAATTACAAAAAGAACATCTGGTAGAAAACAAGCCTTATAAGTTTCAAAAGAAGAAAATGTTAAAATATGAAAATGAATTAAATGAAATAAATGATAAAATTGTGAAATTATATGCTGAAGTTGAAGAAGAAATTGCTATTATGGGAAGAATGCAAGGGGCTATAAATAGTAAGTCAGATTATAATTTAATAAGTTTTAATGATTTATTATCAATGATAGAAAAGGAAGTAAATCTTAGAAAAATAGTATTAAACTTAAAAAATAAAAATGCTATATATAGATATAGTGATACTGATCATAGTTATATATTACTTGATATGAACAAGAAAGATAATATATTTAATACATACTTAAATGAAACCCTTACTGATGTAGAAATGATTAAAAAAAATATTGAGATTATTGATTAATCTTAATATTTCTTGATATTATACAAATAGTTATAATAATAAAATATAAAAAAGTGGTATATTTTTAAAAATATTTTTGATACAATATTATTGTCAGAAGATATTCTGATTTGAAATATTTTTTTATATTTTTAAGTTTTTTTATTTTTCTCAAAGACTTGAAAATATTTGTAATAAAGAGTTGTTAACTTTATTACATAAGTTAAAAGAGTGAAATCAGTATCACTCTTTTAATTTTATAAAAAAAGAAGTTATTTGACTTCTCGTTTAATTAGTTTAGCATGAACTACCATTTTATCACTATTATTATAACAAGTTGATAATGTCAGAATATTATCATTGCTACTAATAGAAGTATTAAAATTATAAGCACTTCTAGTTAATAACATATTTAGAAAATCAAGATATTCTGTATCACTACTAAAATTAGTTTCCAAGTAATCACTTGTGGTAGGAATATGATATATACTAAATATTTGCCATAGACTATTTTCTTTTTCAGTAGATATTTTAATAATATAATTATTACTATTATTTAACCATTCATTTGAAAGAACTTTTTTCAAACTACCAAACATAGTTTTATCAGTTCTTCCGTGTGCATAAATAATAGTATTTTTATTATTCGTATAATTATTTCTATAATCTAGAAATAACCATCCAGCACTATTCCAAGATTTATCAAAACTATGTGTTAAATAATATTTATTATCATTTGCTTGTACAAATGGATAATTTATATTAGTGCCATTTACTTGTATCCAACCTTTAACATTTATATTAATTTTTTTTAATTCAGAAAAATCAACATTAAGCATATTCATTTTAATATAATCCCAGTAAGGATTAAATTCTGGTATTTCTTCTTCTTGTTCTATTATTTCTGTATTTTCTGTATCAACTACTTCAGTAACTTTAATTTCTTCTTGTATATCTTCAATTTGTTTATTAGTTTTATTAGAATCGTTTTTCCAAATAACTATATTTACAATAGAATAAATTAATAGTAATAAAGAAATGATTATAATTATTGATAGTATAATTTTATTTTTTTTATTCACTATTTATCACCAAATATATTCTAACAAAATTATAGTTAAAAGTCATTGTTTTACCTAAAAACTGATAACATTATTTAAACATTTTGTAAAATATATTATAATAGTATTAGCTATTACTTATTTTTTTAGAAAAGAGGTGGATAATACTATGAATAAGTTTATTACATTTTTATTTGCTATATTGTTTACTATTTGGACAATAAGACTTTATTATAAACTGTATGATAAGAAGACAAGAAGATATATTTTGCTTATTGGATTACTTATTGTATTTTGGATGTTAATAAGAATTATAAAAGGAATTGCAGTTTCTCCACTAACAGAAAGAATGTGTTGGTATCTGTATTATTTGCCACTAATCTTTATTCCAACATTATATTATATTAGTTCATTATCATTATTAGGTAAAATGAATAAAAGAAAGAAAAATATTATATATTCAATTTCGTGCTTTTTATTACTCCTTGTTTTAACTAATGATTTTCACGAATTAGTATTTAAATTTGTTAAAGGAATAGTTTTATTTGATGATTATAAACATTTTATAGGATATTATTTAATATCTATTTGGATACTCTACTTATTTAGCAAAAGTTTAATAGATTTAGCAATTTATAGAATGAAAATAAAAAAAGATATAAAAGGATTTTTACCGTTTATAGTAATATTATTAGGTCTTACATACACAATTCTTTATGTGTTAAATGTTCCTTATGTAAGAGGTATAAATATGTCCATTGTTAATAGTGCATTAATTTGTGTAGGCATTGAACTTGCTTTTTATCTAAATCTAATTCCTAATAATAGTAAATACAAAAGTAGATTTTCTAACTCTAATTTAAATATGGCTATTATTTCATTGGATGGTAAAACCAAATATACTACGAATGTGTTTGATAATATTCCTAAAAAAATATTAGATGATATAAATAATAATAGTGTGAAAGAAACATATAAAAATAAAAATATTATTTATGATATAAAAAAGAACAAAGATAGTTATGTTATCTTAAAAAAAGATTTATCTAGTATTCTTGAACTTGAAAAAGAAATAAATGAACAAAAGAAAGAATTACTTGAACAACAAGAAAGTATAAGATTAGAAGAAAAAACTAAAAAAGAATTATATGAAATGCAGATAAGAAAAGATGTTATAGATAAAGTTGAATTGAAACTAACTGAAAAAAGAAATGAGATTAAAAAAATATTAAAGAAGAAAGATGTATCCACAAAAGATTTTGAAAAAGTTAAAAGAATTATTATATATAGTAAAAAGAAAAGTGTGTTAATAATATCTGAAATTAATGGAGATTCTTATAATGAAAATGGAATTAAAGCATTATTAGATGAATTATTAAATAGTATGAAGAGTGCTAATATAAAGAGTTTTATTAGTATTAATAATAAGATGATAATAAACGGTAATACAATGTCTTTATTATATGATATTGTATATGAACTTATAGAAAGTAGTAATGATAAATCTATTGTATTATTTATTTCTAAAGAAAATAAGAATGTTAAACTAAAAGCTATTGTAGATACTGATAAATCTTTAAAGAATAAAATAAAAATAGATTCTAGTGTTTTGGTAAAAGAAAAAGTATATGATACAGATACAGAACTAGAATTTGTTATAAAAGGTGGTGTTATAAAATGAAATTATTACTTATAATTACCATTATAATTACATTAATACAAGTTGTTAGAGTATCTACTTTCTTTTTAAGAAAAGATGCATCAAGTATTAAAAAAATATTTGAATTATTAATACTAATAGTTATGGTTATATTAGAGTATTTTAATTTGCTTGATATTTCTAAAATAACTATGTATTTATCTTTGTTATTATCAATTTATATTTTGATTAGTTTTATATATGAAAAATTATGTAAAAATGAATATATATCAGTTTTATCTGTTAAAAAAGGTATTGATGCATCTGATACTGGAATAATGTTTTTAGATGATAATAATATTATTTTAATAAATAATTTATTTTCTGATATTTTAAAAGGACTAAATATTACTGAAGACTTTATAAACAATCTAATAAAGAGTAGTTTTAAGAAAGTAAATAATAATTATCTACTAAAACATAATGATAAAGTATATATGTTAAATATATATGATAATAAAGAAATATCTTTAATAGATATAACAGAGTTATATTCTTTGCAAGAAGAAGAAAAGAAACAAAATAAGCAAATTAAAGAAAATAATGATAAATTATTACTTGCTATTAAAAATGTTGAAGAATTAGAAAAAGAAAAGAACTTATTAAAACTTAAAAATGAATATCACGATATAATAGGATATAGACTTGCTTTGTTTGATAAATATTTAGAACAAGAAAATAAGGATATAAATAACATATTAAAATTATTAGATAGTATTTATGAAGATTTTAATTCAAAATTAGATAGCAATGAAAAATTAAAAAACTTGATAAATATGTATAGTATTATTGGAATAAATGTTAAAGTTTTTGGTGCTTTACCTATAGATGAAGAAAAAAGTATAGTATTTTTTGAAATAATAAGAGAAGCTATTACTAATGCTATTATTCATGCTAATAGTAAAAATATTAAAGTAGTTATAACTGCTCGTGATAATTATATAGAAATGGTTATAACAAATGATGGTAATAAACCAAAAAGTGTTATATTTGAAAATGAAGGAATTAAAGGAATGCGTAAGAAATTATCTAATATAAATGGTAGTTTAAAAGTTATAACTGATGATAATTTTAAATTAATAATAAAAGCATAAAAAAGAAGAGATAAATTTTACAAAATATTTCTTCTTTATTTTTGATTAGGAACAATATATCCGTTACTTAAACAAAATATAGTAAGTTTAGTTATGTTATCAAACTCTAGTTTAGTAAGAATATTTGAAATATAATTTTTTAAAGTACCTGAGGTTATATTTAATTCTTCGGCAATTTCATCTCTATCTTTAGCTTCACATATACATCTTATTATTTTAATTTCTTTATCTGAAAGATCTTTAAATTTTTCGCTTTCTTCACTATACATACAATTATCTGGAAATAGAGTATATCCTTTTAGAACTTGACTGATACTAAAAAGTAATGATTCACTATCTGTGTCTTTATATATTAATCCATCTAAATTATATTCTTTAGCAGTATTTAAAAAAGTAATTTCTGGTACACCAGTAATAGCAAGTATTTTTACTTTATTGTGATATTTATCTTTTACTTCTTTGGCATATTCTATACCATTAGCACCTTCTTTAGTAACTACATCAGTTAATATTAAATCAGGTTTATGTATTTTATATAAATTCATCATATCTTTAGCACTAGTACATGTACAGACAATATCATAATCATTTGATAAAGTAGTCTTTAACATATTGTTAAGTAGTGCTTGATCTTCAATAATCATTATTTTCTTCTTATTTACCATAATATTCACCTCAAGAATATATAAATATTATATCATCAAAGTTGATTTTTTCATATATAAAACAATGAGTTTAATAGAAAAACTATTACTTTTGTCATATTTTTTATTAAATTTGTATTATTTTTTTCATCTATTAAAGAAAGTGAAAATAATATATAATATTATTAGGAGGAGATAGTATGTTTACTAAAAGTAAAGAAAAAGAAGAAAAAACTTCTAAAAATAATAAGAAAAGAAATATTATTTTAATAGTAGCTGGTCTATTACTATTGATAGTTATTTTATTCTTATTATGGTTCTTTAATCGTAAATTTGAAGTAACATTTGATTATAATAATGGTATAAAAGAAGAAGTAGTATATGTTAAATACAATAAAACCATTAATAGTAAAGATGTTAAAACAAAAGAATATTTAGGAGAACAGTTTATTGATTGGTATTTAATTTTAGAAGAAAAAGATGGAAAAGATGTTTTAGCAGATAAACCTTATGACTTTAAAACTAAAATAAATAAAAATATCAAATTAAAAGCGGTATATGAGGGAGTGGTTGAAACTATTACTGTTACTTTTGATAGTAAAGGTGGATCAAATGTTGATGCTATTACTATAAATAAAGGAACAGAACTAACACTACCAAAAGATCCTACTTATAAAGGTTATACTTTTAAAGGTTGGGTTGATGCAAATGATAGACCAATTTATGATAAAGCATTATTAAGTAAAGATACAACTTTATATGCTAAATGGGGAAAAGTAGAGGAGAAGAAAGAAATACCTAAACAAGAACCACCTAAAGAGGAAACCCCAAAACAAGAAAAGAAAGAAGAACCTACGATTGAAGTTAAACCAGAAAAAATTACATTAAGCTTATCAAGAGATACAATTCATTATAATGGAATAAAAACAGCAAAAGCGAGCGCAAAAGTAGAAAATGCTACAGGAGATGTTACATACTCATTAAGTAATACATTATGTATGGGTATTGATGCTAAAACTGGAGTTATTACAGCTAAAAATAATGGTGCATGTTCAAAAGGTGCAGCGATTAAAGTTTATGCAAAAACACCAAGTGGAACTACTGCTGAGCAAACAATTTATTATGAAAAAGACTTAGAATTAACATCAAAAGGAGAGTCTTATAGTAAATATGCTTCTTTTTATGGAGATAGTAATGGTTATTATGTAACTGCAAATCAAAATGTAACTTGGGATGTAACTTTAACTTCATCAGTAAGTTATGAATATACATATAAAGATTTTATAAGTAAAACATCAACATCTGTAAAAGGTGGTTATACTTTTGATACTATTGTAGCATCAACGGGTGCTATTAGTAGAGTTAGTGGTGATGTAAGATTACACGCAAAAACAAAAGCAGAACAAAAATTCTTTGTTGATATAAAGAGGGATATTAATTAATATTAAAAAAGTATTCAGTAAAAAAGAGTAAAAATAATTAAAATGATAAAAATAGATATTTTAATACTGGCTCTAATGATTTTACTGTTAAATCAAATCAAAGTGTTAAATGGTCTACAAGTGGAACTGTTTCAGGAAGTGTTACAACAAATGATACTACTTGTATTGGAAAAGTAAATGCTCCTACCAATTCATCTGCTACTATTACTGCAACTACTGGTGGAGGACAAAAATTAGAAGTTTATTGTGTATTCGTAGTAAATTAAGGTATTAAACATTTAAAATGTGTCAAAAGTCATATTTTTTGCAAGAATAATATGACTTTTTTCATCTATTAAAGAAAGTGAAAATATAGTATCATTATATAGGAAGGAGGAAGATTTGATGATAAAATCAAAAAATGTAGTTAAAAAATTAACTACGATATTATTTACATTAGTAGCAGTTTTCACCATCGGACTAACTAATGTAAATGCAGAAACAACTGCAGAAGTTGCAGATCTAGATTCTTTGGAAAGCGCAATGAATGATAATGTAACTGATGTAGTTAAACTTACTAGTAACATTACATTAAGAGAAAATATTGATACAACTTTCTCTCTTAAAATGTCTAAAACTTTGGATTTTAATGGCTTTACATTAACTATACCACAACAATATAAGTTAAAATTAATTTATTATAATACTTTGGATTTAAAATTCATTAATTCAAATAGTTCTAGAGCAAAACTTAATCTTTTAACTGATACTGGCTACACACCAATTTATAACGAAATTAAGAAGGCTGAATATACTGTTAATTTTGAAATGGATGGTATAGATGTCGAATACATAAAAGATTTTGATAGTTTTTGGCAAACCGCTGGTGATTACAGATTTAATAATGTAGTTTTTAGAAATCTAAAAGTTACTGGATTTTATGAAATGGTAGATACTAGAGCATATAAAAGTGTAAAATTTTCAAATGTTACTAAAGAAAGCAAAAATACAACTTCTAAAACATATTTGATACAAAGCAGTACTTTAACTGTTGATGAGGTACTTGATGCTGATTCAATTATTGAGTATCATGATAGAGAAGGAACTAAAATAGCAAATAGAACAGCAACACTTGATACAATAAATGCTTATTGGGGTCCAATTACAGTTAAGAAAAAAGAAGTTCAAACATTAACTGCTACAACAGAAGCTGAATTAATAAATGCAGTTAATCAAATTAATAATAGCAAAGACACTATTATTAAATTAGGCGCTGATATTAAGTTGACAAAGTTTCTTGGATTTAATGTTTTAGGTAATGTTACCTTGGATTTAGCAGGTAATACTCTTGATGTATCAGAACACAATTTAACATTCTATTATGGTTATAAAGATGAAAATAATTATAATTTTAGAAGTAATTTAACCATTAAAGATAGTGGCAATGGTAATAATGGTAAAATAATTGAAGAAGGACATAATGGCAGAGTAAGACTATCTACTAATGATATGGCTGAAGAATTAAAAAATTTACCTAAGACTTATGGATTTACAATTGATGGTGGAACTTATGCCGTTACTGGAACAGGTTCATGGGATGAATATGTGTTTGATGTATTTGGTGATGATTATGCTAAGCAGCACAACATTACTTTAAATGTTAATGTTAAAAAAGGTATTTTTGAAGTTGGAAAAGTAGATGGCGCAATATTTATGATGCCTTCATCTGATGAAAATAATATGAAGGCAAACTTCAATTTTGAAACACTTATGGTGAAAGGTCAAGGTGTTAAACTAGGATTTAATATTTTAGGTAAAAAAAGAATCGAAGAAGTAATGCCAACTGATACAAAATTATATTATACTGATAGTAATCAAATAATTGAACTAGAAGATAGAACAACATTAGTTGAAAATGTTAAAACTGGTACAAGTGCTAGTCAACCACAATATATTAAACTTGCTAAAAAAACAGGTTTAAGTGTTGATAATGTTACATTACCAAATGTTACATTTGGATATACTGATGGACCAGAAGCAACAATTAAAATTACTAATATTGGTGCTGCTGAGTTAAAAATTACTAATGTAACAGTAACTGGTAATGAAAAATTTGAAATCATTGGAGATACACAACCAACAATAGGTATTGATGCAATAAATAATGATTTTAAAATTAAAGCAAAATCTGGTCTTAATGCTGGAACATATACTCCAACAATTACTGTAACTGATGAACATGATAAAACATATACAGCAACAGTTACATTAAAAGTTGAACCAAAACAATTAACAGGATTAGGTATTAGTGGTTTAGATGGCACATGGGTTTATGGCACTGATAAAACTCCAACTGCAACAGGAGTTGATGGCTTAGGAGCAGGCGACTATGAAATCACTTATTCTAAGAAAGATAATTCTGAAAACTATGGTAAGATAATGCCTATATTAGTAGGTAAATATACTGCTACTTTAAGTATTACAAATCCAAATTATACAGAAAGTAAAGCTAGTGTTGATTTTGAAATCACACCAATTACTACAGAAGTAAAAGTAAAAAGTTATGATGCAGAATTTACATATGATGGAACAGAACATACAAAAAATGCTTATGATGTTTTATGGGCAAATAATGGAAGCCCAAGAACTGATAATAAATTACCTAATGGTGATTTAGTTACTGCTGAAATTATTGGTAAAGTAAGAGATGTTAAAGATACAGCTCTTGAAAATAATACAATTGGAAAAATTACTATAACAAATGCTGAGGGTGTTGATGTAACTAATTGTTACTCTAATAAAGTAAAAGCTGCTGGTAAATTAACTGTAAACAAAAAAGATAGTAAGATCACAGTAACATCTGAAGGTGCTAACAAACCATATGATGGTAATCCACTAACTAATCATAATAAAACAGTAACAGGTGATATTGTAGCTGGTGATGAGGTAGTAGTAGAGTTTACTGGAAGTCAAACATATGTAGGAACATCAGATAATGAGTTTACTGTTAAAGTAATGAGAAATGATGAAGATATTACTGGTAACTATACATATGGAACACATGTAAAAGGTGTACTTGAAGTAACAAGTGCAGAACAACCTTTAGCAATTGCTAATCAATATGTAAAAGTTAATGGTTCTATAACAAAAGATTATTTAAAACAATCAGTAACTGGAAATGTAGGAAACATAAGTTTTACTATTAAATCAGGAACAGCACTTACATATGATGCTATAAATGATGAATATGTAGCAGGAGATACTGAAGGTGATGTTGTAATGACTGTTACAGCAGCAAAAATGGATCTTGGTGGAGATAATACTCCAGAATGGAAAGAAACAACAAAAGATTTTACAATTCATGTTGTAAATAAAACTGATGTAAATATTTCAGGACTTTCTAATAATGAAACATTTACTTATGATGGAAATCCTAAAATGCCAACAGGAACAATTAGTGTTACTGCTGGTACAGTAAATGTTAGTGATTTAGAAGTATTATATAAAGGAACTGGTTCCACATCTTATAGTGGTGCTACTGCACCTACAAATGCTGGTACTTATACAGTAACATATAAAGTTCCTGATACAAATGCAAATTACACTGGAACATTTAGTGTAGCATTCACTATCAAAAAAGCTAGTCTTGAAAAAGTAACTATTGTTAAAGATACTTTTGAATATACTGGTAGTGATATTACTCCTA
>OBKS01000939.1_pt1 | contig 23945 bp, 21 predicted proteins | sample 1517381 | NCBI WGS metagenome assembly OBKS01 (sample SAMN04571686, study PRJEB22368) | human gut metagenome | biome: human gut; material: stool | host: Homo sapiens | place: Luxembourg | collected 2012-08-03 | reverse complement strand
TATACATTTTAAGCCTGAGTGAAAGAGGCGCACATTTTTATATTAAATTTTCTTTTTGAATGTAGTGAAAAGGTACAATTTTCAAAAACATATAGGTAGCAATACTATAAAAAAATTCTACTGAACTGTAACAAATTTCTAGACAAATAGCCTAAAATGTGATAACATAAGTAAGAAAAAAATAAGAGAAAAAGGGTTCAGTCAAAAGGCAAAATTCTAAAAAGCAACCCCAAAAAGGAAAGAGGTAGAATAAATATGAAAGAAACATTTTATGTAACAACACCAATATACTATCCAAGCGGAAAATTCCATATAGGAACAGCATACTCAACAGTAGTAGCAGACACACTAAAAAGATATAACAAATTAAAAGGAAAAGAATGTTACATGTTAACAGGAACAGACGAACATGGACAAAAAATAGAAATAAAAGCAAAAGATGCAGGAAAAACACCACAAGAATATGTAGATGGAATGGCAGAAATGGCACAAGAATTATGGAAAAAAATGGACATACAATATGATGACTTTATTAGAACAACAGACGAAAGACACGTAAAAGTAGTTCAAAAAATATTTGATAAATTCATGGAACAAGGAGACATCTACAAAGGTGAATATGAAGGACTTTACTGCATACCATGTGAAACATTTTTTACACCAACACAATTAGTTGATGGAAAATGTCCAGACTGTGGAAGAGAAGTAGTGCCAATGAAAGAAGAAGCCTATTTCTTCAATATGAAAAAATACACAGATAGACTTTTAAAATATTATGATGAACATCCAGATTTCATCAAACCAGAATACAGAAAACAAGAAATGATAAATAACTTTATCAAACCAGGACTAGAAGATTTATGTGTAACAAGAACTTCATTTGATTGGGGAATAAAAGTTTTAAAAGATCCAAAACACGTAGTATATGTATGGTTAGATGCACTAACAAATTACATTACAGCACTAGGATACATGTCAGATGATGAAACATTATTTAAAAAATTCTGGCCAGCAGATGTTCATGTTGTAGGAAAAGATATTGCAAGATTCCACTTAATATATTGGCCAATTTTCTTAATGGCACTAGACTTGCCATTACCAAAAACAATATTTGTTCATAACTGGATAACAATGAAAGACGGAAAAATGAGTAAATCAAAAGGAAATGTAATTTATCCAGAAGATTTAATAGATAGATACGGACTAGATGCAACAAAATACTTCTTATTAAGAGAGATGCCAACATCACAAGATGGATTATTCTCACCAGAAGAATTTGTTGAAAGATACAATTTTGATTTATGCAATGATTTAAGCAATTTATTAAACAGAACTGTATCAATGGTTAATAAATATTTTGGTGGACAAGTACCTGAATATAATGGAACACCAAATGAAGTTGATGAAGAAATTGAGAAGAATTGCTTAGAACAAATTGAAAAATTTGAAAAATTATTTGAAAATTTCGAAATTGCAAATTCAATACAAGAAATTTGGACCTTAGTATCAAGAACAAACAAATATATTGATGAAACAATGCCATGGAAACTTGCAAAAGAAGAAGACACAGAAAAGCTAAAATCAGCAATGTATCATTTAATAGAAAATTTGAGAAAAATAGCAATATTGATAAAACCATTTATGAACGAAACATCTGAAAATATATTAAGACAAATCGGAATTACAGATGAATCTTTAAAAACTTGGGAAAGCCTAAAAGATTATGACAAAATTAAAAACGCAAAAGTGATAGAAAAAGGTGAACCAATATTTATGAGATTAAATGCAGAAGAAGAGATAGAATATATAAAACAAACTATGAAGAAATAAATATAAATTTATTTTTATAGTATTTTAAAAAGAAAAAAAGAAAATAAAGATAAAACCAGAAATAAAAAATAAAAGAGGAATTTAAATGGGAATATTTCATAATAGAGAGCAATACGAAGGCTATAATATTTATAGTATGAAAAAATATGTTGATAAGAAAAGAATAATATTTACGATAACTGCAATAATAGCAGTTATTGTAACATTATCATTAACAATTTTTTATCTATTAGATACAACAATAAGAGTAAAAAAATCAAAAGAATTTGCAAAACAAATTGAAGAATTTGAACAACAGCAACAAGAAGAACAACAAAAGAAAAAAGAGGAAGAAGAAGCAGCAAGACAAGCAAAAATACCTAAATTAACAGAACAAGGCAAAGAAAATTTAAAAAATATCTATCATTCAGAAGAGAAAGTTGCATATCTAACATTTGATGATGGCCCATCAAACAATACACATGAAATTTTAGATATTTTGAATCAATATAATATAAAAGCAACATTCTTTGTTTTAGGTAGCCAAGTAGAAGTATTTCCTGAAACAACAAACAGAATATATAATGAAGGACATTATATAGCAAATCATGGATACTCACATAAATATTCAAGTATATATCATTCACCAGAAAATGTTTTAAATGAATTTAATCAATGTAATCAGATTGTTGCTAAAACAATAAATGTACCAGAATATAATTCACATTTATTTAGATTTCCAGGCGGTCTAGTTGGTGGTAAATATGCAGAAATAAAAAAACAGGCAGAAGTATTACTTGAACAAAATGATATTTTACATATAGATTGGAACTCATTAACAGGAGACTCTGAAAAATCAAAACCAACAGAAGATTATTTGATGAATAATTTACAAAAGACAACAGCAGGTAAAAATAGTTTAGTTGTTTTGATGCATGATGCACAGGCTAAACATATTACAGTAGAAACTTTACCTAAGGTAATTGAGTATTTACAGCAACAGGGATATACATTTAAAAATTTTTATGAAATTATTAAATAGATAGTTATAATTTACAATATATTATAAAAAATGGTGTGAATTATAATAATAAATTATTTGAAAAATATGGAGGAGATACAAGTGCCTAGAAAAAAGAAAGAAAAAATAGAAGGAATATCAGATAAACTTGAATATTTAGGATTAGACTTAGATAAAATTCCACAAAACTTAAAAAAATTTGAACCACTAGAATATAGAGTAACAAGATTCTATGATGAAAAACAATACAGACAATACAGATACATAGATATAAAAGACATACAGATACTATTATCACCAACAAACAGACTAACAGACTTGAATGAAAAATATAAAAAGGCACGACCATTATATGAATATTTAGATAATCAAAATGAAGAAAACTTATTAAAACATACAAAATTCTTGGAAATGCTAAAAAATATGGACACAGATGAAATAGAACAAGTTGAAAAAGAACAAGCAAAACTAAGTAAAGAAATACCATTTAAAGTAAAATTTCAAGGAAATTATTTATGGCAAATATATTACTCTGAAAACACAAACAAATACTTTATGATAGTACCAACAGAAGATACTGATTATTCAACATTCTTTTATTTATTAAAAAGACAAATAGAAAATAAAAGAGTAGGAAAAATATTTGTACCTATAAGTAATGTAAAATATTCGAATCAATATCTAAAAAAATCGGAATTTGAAGATATAGAAAATTATTTATGGCTATTTACAAAAGATTGGCCATTAGTATATGAAGTATATAACAAAAAAGATGAATTATCAGTTCAGATTATAGGTGAAACAAATGTATATGAAAAAATAAAAACAACATACAAAATTCAATTAAATAGTGAAGCAGAAGCAAGCGAATTTTATAAATTATTAAAAGCATTATTTATTTTGCAAACTGAAATTCCAAACTATTATAATTTTGAAACAAACATAGACAATACAGGAAAACTAGAATTCTATTTAGGTGAGCAAAAAATAGAATATAAGCATATGATAGAATTTATAAGAGAACAATATAAAATTGGATTAAAAAGAAGAAAAGAATTGAAAAGCAAAATAAGAGCTTACAATAAAAGAATTAAAAAATTACAAGAATTAGCTGCATCACAAGAAATAGAATATCTAGCAAAAGAAAAACAAATATCAACATTTCTAGAATGTAAAAAATCATTTTTTGGAAAGGTTAAATATTACTTTAAATATAGTAAAAAAAGTAGTAAAAAGGCTGAAAATCAAGAAATTGAAGATGAAATTATAGAAAATGAAAGTCAACCAGAAGAAGTAATTCAAACAGAAGAACCAAGAAAAGAAAAGAAAAAAATACCAATTAAAAAAGTTTATACATTAGAGGAATTAATAACAAGTTATAAAGAACTAGAAGAACTCGAAAATCAAATGAAAAATCTTTTGATGGATATAAATGCTTTAAAGTTGAAAACTAAAAATTTAGCAAAGAAAATAGAAAATGCATCAAAATATATTGAAGAAATAGATAGCCATAAAAAAAGTATATTTGAATTCTGGAAATACAGTAATAAAGATGAAATGGAAGTATTACCAGAGGGAGAACAAGAAGAAGTTAATGTTATTAAAAAAATTGAAAGAACATTTAATTATGAAGAAGATTTAGAGGAATTTGGTAAAAAATTAGATAAAATACAAAGAAAAAATTTGGACAGAAATGATACAGATAGTGTATATATAGCAACAACAAATCTGATTGATGTATTAAATAAAATAAAAACGAATAACATATTGCCAGAAGATATAGAAAAAGCTTTAAGAGATTTGAAGGCAGAAGAAAAAGAATTGAAGTCTTTGGATGATGAGGAATATGATATTTTTGGAAATGTTATTGAAGATTCAACAAAAGTTAGAAAGATTAATAATAAGAAACATAGAGAACTACCAAAAGATAAATTTAATATTTTGGAAGTTAACAAAAATACAAAACAAATAGGATTTAAGCTTATTTTACAATCAATTGTTCAAAATGTTACGAAAGCATTGGAAAAGGGAGTAATACCAGAGTCTTTACCTGTGTACAAAGCTATTAATGAGAACTTATTAAATAACAAAGAAATAAATGTATTTAATATAAATCCAGAAATAGAGATGAAAGAAGCAGTTGAAGAATTTGGAGAAAATATTAATCTATATAAACTTCATATTAAAGAGGGAACAAAGGGAATTGGATTTACAAATATTATCTTTTATGATAATCAAAACAAAACTTTACCTGTCGGTATGGATTTGTCAACTAAAATGATTGTTGATACTTCAAAATTGCATTTAAAATTAATTGATAAAAAGTCTTTTAATATTGGTGATTTTGAGGATTCTGATGATGATTTTTCTGATTTTTCTGTTAAAAATGTTACTGTTTTTGATTACGAAATGGTTGAAATAGAAGATTTAGAAAAGGAAATTGTTGAAAAATAAAAATATAACCACCCGCAAAACGGGTGGTTATATTTTGAAACGAAATTATTTCTGAGTTCTTCTTCAATTTTTCTTATCCTCTTCAAGTAATTTCTGCCCATGATATTTTGCTATTTCCTGATTGATTTTGTATCTGCAGTTTAAAAAATATTGGTACCGATGGTGGGACTCGAACCCACATGGTCGTGTGCGTCTACCAATTCCGCCACATCGGCATAAGTATTAAATACTTACTTATATTAACATATTTAAAAAGAAATGTCTAGTAAAATAATAAAATTTTATGTATTTTAGCCAATTTCAATTTCATGTTCTTTATTATATCTTTCAATTATCTCAGAAATCTCAGTATAAGAACCAGATATTAATCCTTGAACAGAAGTCTTAGAAGATAATGAATCATCTGTTAAAGAGTTATACATATTTTGAGCATCTTGAATCATTAGATTTATTAGAACAACTATATTGTTAGGATTCTGTTTTAAAAAGTTATTTATTTTATTTTCTGATAACAATTTTGAATTATCATCGTATTTCATTCCGTTATGTAAAAATAACTCTGAATTACCATTTTTTATTGCACCATACAAGCAACTCAAAGCAGTCTTATCTTCATCAGACAAAATAGAATTAGAATCATAATTGTCTTTTATATATTCATCACTAAATTTAGAATAGTTATATTCTTCTGAAAGATCTTCAACTATTATATCTTCTCTTAATGATTTCAAAATATCTTCTCTTGTTTTTTCTGTTTTTATACCATTTACATCTATTTTAGTTACAAAATCTTTATTACTTTTTGAGTTATTAACAGATGAATTAACATCACTTAACATATAGTCTTTGCGACTTGTTTTTTTTAATAAATTTTTAAACCAATCTATAATTTTCATTATATTATCCTCCTATTAATAATGTATTTAAAGTATATCAATTTATGAAATATTTTGTCAATAGATTAGTAAAAAGATTGGTATCAAATTGATAATAAACTTAATTTACTATTAAGTGAATATTATTTTTATTTTTTGGAAATATTTAAAACAAAAGAAAAAATAAAGCAAAAATAAAATGGCAAGTTGAGAACGCAAAATGAGACAAAAATATATTACTATATGTGTCTCGAAAGGAGAAAAAATGATATACACAATAACATTCAATCCAGCGCTAGACTATGTAATAAAAGCACAAAACTTAAAAACAGGAAAAATAAATAAAAGTCAAGAAGAATATATTTTTCCAGGTGGAAAAGGAATAAATGTATCAATAGTATTAAAAATATTAGGACAAGAAACAACAGCAATGGGATTTATATCAGGATTTGTAGGAAAAGAAATAGAAAAACAAATACAAAAATATGGAGTAGAAACAGATTTTATAGAAATAGAAAATGATAATTCAAGAATAAATGTGAAAATATTAGAAGAAAATCAAGAAACAGCAATAAATGCAAAAGGACCATATATAGAGCAAAAATATCTTGAATTATTATATAAAAAATTGGAAAAAATAAAAAATGAAGATATTTTGATATTATCAGGAAGTGTACCAAATGGTGTACCAAATGATATATATGAAAAAATTTGTCAAAAAGTAAAAAATAAAAATATCAAAATAGTAGTTGATTCAACAGGAGAATTGTTAATTAAAACTTTAAAACATAAACCATATTTAATAAAACCAAATCAACAAGAATTAGAAGAAATTTTTGGTATCAAAATATCAAATCAAGACGAAGCATTAGAATATGCAAAACAGTTGAAAGAAAAAGGTGCACAAAATGTTATTGTTTCAATGGGAAGTGATGGAGCAGTACTTTTGGATGAAAATGGATATTCATATAAAATTAAAGCATTAAATGTAAAAGATGCAATAAATACTGTTGGAGCAGGTGATTCAATGGTTGCAGGATTTTTAGCAGGACATGAAATGTTTAATAATTATGAAAAGGCACTTCAATTGGGAGTTGCAGCAGCAACCGCAACAACAAATACTATATTTTTAGCAACAAAGAAGAAAATTGAAGAGGTTTATAGGCATTCCTTAAAAACCTAAATATAAAAAAAGAGGGTAAAATTATGAAAATTACAGATTTACTCACAAAAGAATCAATAGACTTAAATGTTAAAGCATCAAATAAAAAAGATGTAATAGAACAAGCAGTTGAACTTATGGAACAAAATGGAAACATAAATAATAAAGAAGAATATTTAAAACTAGTAATAAAAAGAGAAGAAGAAGGTTCAACAGGTGTTGGAGAAGGAATAGCAATACCACATGGAAAAGGGGGAGTTATTTCAGAACCAGGTCTTGCAGCAATGGTAATACCAGATGGAGTTGATTTTGAGTCATTAGATGGAAAACCAGTAAAATTATTATTTTTAATTGCAGCACCAAATAGTAAAGATAACTTACATCTTGAAGTTTTAAGCAGATTATCAGCTCTATTAATGAATGAAAAATTTAGAAAAGACTTATTAAAAGCAAAAACAAAGGAAGAATTTTTGAAGATAATAGATGAAGCAGATGATGAAAAATCAAATAATAAATTAGAAAATAATAAAGATAAAGAAAGTGCATCAACCAAAATGAATAAAGGCTATGAATTATTAGGAATTACAGCATGTCCAACAGGAATAGCACATACTTATATGGCAGCAGAAAGTCTAGAACAAATGGGAAAAGAACTAGGGCATCCAATAAAAGTAGAAACACAAGGTCAATCTGGAACAAAAAATAAGTTTACAGATGAAGAAATTCAAAATGCAAAAGCAATAATAATAGCAGCAGATGTAAAAGTTGATTTATCAAGATTTGACGGCAAAAGAGTTCTAAGAACAAGCGTATCAGAAGGAATTCACAAACCAAAAGAATTAATAGAAAAAGCATTATATTCTGAAAATGATATTCCAATTTATCATCATCAAGGAAATAAAAGAGAAAATGTAGAAATGGAAAAGCCAAAAGGAAATTTATATAACCATTTAATGAATGGTGTAACACATATGTTACCATTTGTTGTAGGTGGAGGAATTTTAATTGCAATAGCATTTTTATTAGATGACTATTCAATAGACCCATCAAATTTTGGTATGAATACGCCAGTTGCAGCATTCTTTAAAACAATAGGTGGAATGGCATTTGACTTTATGCTAGTAATTTTATCAGGTTATATAGCAATGAGTATTGCAGATAGACCTGGGCTTGTTGTAGGATTTGTTGGTGGAGCAATAAGTAAAGCAGGAACAACTTTTACATCACTTGGAAACCCAGAAGAAGTGCTAGTAAGTTCAGGATTTTTAGGTGCATTACTTGCAGGTTTTATAGGTGGATACGTGGTTTTATTTTTGAAAAAATTATTTAGTTTTATGCCCAAAAGCCTCGAAGGAATAAGAACTATTTTAATTTATCCAGTTGCAGGTGTATTATTAATTGGCATAATAATGTTATTGATAAATCCATTTGTATCAGCAATAAATACAGGATTAAATAATTTCTTATCATCAATGAGTGAAGTCAACAAAGTGATTTTAGGAGCAATACTTGCAGGTATGATGTCTGTTGACTTAGGTGGACCAGTAAATAAGGCTGCATATACTTTTGGAACAGGAATGTTGGCAGAGGGCCATTATGAGATAATGGCGGCAGTTATGATTGGTGGAATGGTTGCACCACTTGCAATAGCTCTTTTAGCAACATTCTTTCCAAAAAAATTGCCTAAAAAGGAGAGACAAGCAGGTTTACTAAATTACGTTATGGGATTGTCATTTATATCAGAGGGAGCAATTCCATTTGCATCAGCAGATCCACTTCGTGTACTTGTTTCTTGTGTAATTGGTTCAGCTGTTTCAGGGGCATTGTCAATGGCTTTTAATTGTACTTTAATGGCTCCTCATGGTGGAATTTTTGTCTTGCCTTTGATTGGTAATTGGGCTTGGTATGTTGTAGCTCTTGCAGCAGGTTCATTTGTTGCAATGGGAATTATGGCTGCTTGGAAGAAAAATGTTTGGGAGGAGAAATAAGAATGAAAAAAGCAAATGTTGTTATTGAAAATGAAACAGGTCTTCATGCAAGGCCTGCAACTGAACTAGCAAAACTTGCAATGAAGTATAAGTGTACTATTAATTTAATTGTTAATGGAAAGTTGATTGATGCTAGGTCTCCTCTTATGATTATGTCTGCTGGGATAAAGAATAAAACAAAGTTGGAGATTATATGTGAGGGAGAGAATGAAGAGATGGCATTAGAGGATGTAAAGAATTTTTTAGAAAATAATATTGGAGGGTAATTATATGCTTGTTGGAAAAGGAGTTTCAGATGGAATCGGACTAGGAAAAGTCGTAATTTTAAAAGAAAATGAACTAAAAATAGAAAAACTAAAAATTGAAGATATATCAGCAGAAAAGCAACTTGTTTATAATGCAATAAAAGAAGTAGAAAATGAAATAGAATATTTAATACAAAATATATCAGGGACAGAAAAAGAAATAATGCAAGCATATTTAATGATATTACAAGACCCAAATTTAACAGAAGAGATTATAAAAATAATAGAACAAGAAAAATGTAATAGCTCATATGCAGTAGAAAATGGACTAAATAAAATAATAAAAACATTTGAGAAAATGGATGATCCATATATGTCTGCAAGAAGTAGAGACATAGAAGATATGAAAAAAAGAATATTATCAAAATTGTTAAATATAAAAGAAATTGATTTATCAAAATTACCAGAAAACACAATACTTGTTGCAAAAGAATTATCAACATCAGATACTGCAAAAATTAATTTAAAAAATATTTCGGGAATTATCACAGAGATTGGTGGTGTTAATTCACATATGGCTATAATTGCTAGAACTAATGAGATACCAGCAATTGTGGGAATAAAGCATATTTTTGAAAACATAAAAGAAAGTGATTACATTGCTTTAAATGGAAAAACAGGGGAAATATTTTTAAATCCAAAGAAAGAAAAGATTGAAGAACTTACCAAAAATCAGGAGAGTTTAAAACAAGAAAAATTAGAATTAGAAAAATATAAAAATGAAAAAACTATTACAAAAGATGGACATCAAGTTGAACTTTTAGCCAATATTGGAGGACCACAAGATATACAAATTGTAATTGATAATACAGCAGAGGGTGTCGGATTACTAAGAAGTGAATTTTTGTATATGGATGCAATAGATTTCCCATCAGAAGATGAACAATTTATTGCATATAAAAAGATTGCGGAAAGTCTAGAAAATAAAAGACTTGTTATTAGAACATTAGACATTGGTGGGGACAAGGATTTAAAATATATGAAACTTCCAAAGGAGGAAAATCCATTTTTAGGTTATAGAGCAATACGTATTTATTTAGATAATGTTGATTTATTTAAAGTTCAACTTAGAGCAATTTTAAGAGCAAGTAGTTATGGAAATGTTTCAATAATGTTTCCTATGATTTCATCAGTTGATGAGTTACGAAAGTCAAAAGAAATTATTGAAGAAGTAAAAAAAGAATTGAATTCAAAAAATATAAAGTTTAATGAAAATATAGAAGTTGGAATTATGATTGAAATACCTTCTTCTGCTATAATGGCTGATGAGCTTGCGAAAGAGTGCGATTTTTTTAGTATAGGGACAAATGATTTAATTCAATATACTATTGCTGTTGAAAGAGGGAATGAAAAACTTACTAATTTGTATTCTCATTATAATCCCGCTGTTATTAGATTGATTAAATCTGCAATTGATGGTGCTCATAAAAATGGAATTTTGTGTGGTATGTGTGGAGAAGCGGCTGGTGATGTAAATTTTATTCCTTTGCTTGTTGGGCTTGGTCTTGATGAATTTTCTATGAATGCTAATAAGATTTTGAGTGTTAGAAAGCTAATTACAGGTTTAAATTTTGAAGAATGCAAAAAGCTTGCAAATAATGTTTTACATTTAGCTTCGACAGAAGAGGTAAAAGATGAGTTAGAAAATTTTAGTTAAGTTTAGTTTGTAATAAACTAAGCTTTTTTTAATGCAACAGAATAAAATGTAAAAAAGCATAAACTCAGAACCAGAACATATATTGTAATAATAAAATTTAAGGTGGTGAGCTTGTGAAAGATACATACACAGTAGCATTAGCAGGAAACCCAAATGTAGGAAAATCAACAATATTCAACAATCTAACGGGAATGCATCAACATACAGGAAACTGGACAGGAAAAACAGTAGCAAATGCAACTGGTGAAGCAATAATCAATAACAAAGAATTCACATTTGTAGATATTCCGGGTACATATTCAATAATGTCAAATTCAGAAGAAGAAGAAATTGCAAGAGATTACATATGTTTTGGAAATCCAGATGCAACAGTAATTGTAGTTGATGGTACATGTTTAGAAAGAAATTTGAACTTAGTTTTTCAAATTATGGAAATTACAGAAAATATAATAGTTTGTGTGAATTTATTAGATGAAGCAGAAAAAAAGAAAATAAAAATTGATTTAAAAAAATTGGAAAAATTATTAGGGGTACCTGTTGTTGGAACAGTTGCGAGAGATAAGAAAACACTGGAAAATTTAAAGAATACAATATACAAAGTTTGCGAAGGAGAAATACATCCATATGCAAATGAAGTTAAATATGAACCAGAAATAGAGGAAAATCTTGAAAAAGTAGCAGAAACTTTTAAGATGGATACAAATATAAAAGAATATTCAGAAAAGAAAAATATTGAAAGTGATACAATAGTTGAAGAAAAAAGAAATATATCAGAAAGATTGTATAGGTGGATTGCTATAAAATTAATAGATGGTGAAGAAAAAATATTGAATTCAATTCAAGAAAATTTAGAGTTAAATTTAGAAGAACAAGAAATAGAACAAGCGGTAATTGAAGCTAAGCAAAATTTAGAAAAAAAGGATATAACATCAAAAAATTTCAAAGATAAAATAGTTGCAGACATTATGAAAAAAGCAGAAGAAACAGCAAGAGAAGTTTGCACTTTTGAAAATGAAAATTATAGAGAAAGAGATTTAAAAATAGACAAAATTTTAACATCAAAAACATTTGGAATTCCAATAATGATATTGTTTTTAGGTATAATTTTTTGGATAACCATAGTGGGAGCAAACTATCCATCAGAATTTTTATTTAATGTATTCAATTGGTTCCAAGATAAACTAGTATATTTTGCAAATTATATACATAGCCCAGCTTGGCTTTCAGATATGTTAATAAATGGTGTGTATAAAACATTAACTTGGATAATTGCTGTAATGTTGCCACCAATGGCTATATTTTTTCCACTGTTTACAATCTTAGAAGATTTAGGCTATCTTCCAAGAATTGCATTTAATATGGATGGCTTTTTTAAAAAAGCTTGTTGTAGCGGAAAACAAATGATTACAATGTGCATGGGAGTGACAAAATGGTACTTTTTTTATTTGAGCAATATTTATGTCACTCAAATTCTTTATTTGCCTGAGTTTATCAGACATATCTATATTAATTAATTCTTTTGTACTTAATATGATTTGTAATTCTGATTTTTCATTGTTATCTTTAACAATTATTTTATCCAAAAATTTTTCAATATATTGTTCTAAGTTATTTTCAGTTACATCAAAGTTTTTTAAGATGTTTTCGTTTAACATATTTAGATATTGTTTTTGATTCTTCTTTTTAATAGTTTGCTTTTGAAAATATTCTAATTTTTCTTTTAAATCTATTATTTGATTTTCAATAAGTACATTCTTTGCTTTTAAATCTTCTTTGCTTAAAATACCATCTAAAGTTAAATCTAATAGTTTTCCTTTTTTACTTAAAAGATTATCAATTTGATTTTGTAATTCTATTTCTTTATTAGTAGTATTTTCATTAAATAAAATTTCACTGTAAAAAGAAAGTAGTTCTTTAGAAATTTCATCTTTATATTTTTCATAAGATTTAAAAACATTTAACAAAATATTATAAATATCTTGTTCTAAAATAAATGGGGTAGGGCAGTTCCTCCTACCTGTATTATTATAATCCTGGCATATCCAACGAATAATATCTCCTTTTGTTTTATAATGTTTAATTTTTCTAACAAAACCACATTGATGTTTTTCACAATATATTTTCCCAGATAAAGCATATTTACTTTGGTGTTTTTGATACGTGCTTGCAGATTTACTTCGTTCAAATAATTTTTTATTTGCTTTTTCCCATAATGATTTACTAACAATAGGGGGAACAGCAATATTATCCTCATAGACTTTCCATTCAGATGGCTTATTAAAATTTCTTTTTTTACTTCTATAATCTACAACTGTAGATAAGCCACCAGTATAAAAACCTTTATATTTAGGATTTTGAATAATATTTTTTAAAGTGTTTTGATGAATAGGATTACCATTTCTATTTATCATTCCTTTATCCTTTAAATATAAAGATAAATTTTTTAATCCTATTTTTTCATCATTTGCATATACTTCAAAGATTTCTTTTACAACTTTTGCTTCGTCTTCATCAATTACTAATTTTCCATCATTTTTCTTATAACCCCAAATATTATCTGTACCTAAGACTCTTCCTTTTTCAATAGACCTTTTAAAGCCAAATTTAGTTCTTTCAGATAATTTTCTAACTTCATCTTGTGCCATACTAGACATTATAGTAAGTCGTAGCTCTCCATCATTAGAAGCAGTTATAATGTTATCAGAAGTAAAATATACACAAACATCATACTCTAATAATTTTCTAGTATAAAGCAGACTATCAATAGTATCTCTCGAAAATCTTGAAACTTCTTTTGTCACTATTAAATCAAAATATTTATTTTTTCCATCTTCAATCATTCTCATAAAATTTTCTCTTTTCTTAGCAGCAGTTCCTGTAATTCCTTCATCAACATAACCATCAATATATTGCCAGTTCTTGTTTGATTGTATATATTCTTTAAAATATGTAACTTGATTATCTAGTGAATGTAATTGTTCTTCTTTATCAGTTGAAACCCTAGCATAATATGTAACTTTTAAGGGTAAATCAAAAATTGTTTTTCCGATTTGCTAATTGTTGTCTCATTTCATATAAGGTCATTTTTTACTCCTTTCAGGTGAAAATTATATAATTAAAACTTTTTTATAATATCATATTGTTTAAAGTTCTCCATCATTTTTGCACAATAATCTTAATAATTTCTCTTTAATAATTTTGTATGTATTTTCATCTATTAGACTATCATCATAGAGCTTTTGATTAATTATATCTTCAATGTTATATTTTATAAAATTCTCTTTCATAGTCCATATATATTAAAATTTTATATTTATTATTCATTATTTATTATTAGAATATATAAAAGTTTTAATGATTTATCTGGTATAAGAATTATCTTTGAAGAAACATATAGAAAAAGAAAAAATATAATAGACAAAAATAAAAGAAGATAGAGAAATTTCATCTTCTTTTAGCATAAATAATATTATATTTGAACATCTTTTAATAATTTATTTATTTTTATAGTAACAGTAGCGACAAATTTTAAAACATTATAATAAATCCATAGAGTTTTCATATCATTTGATTTTTTTAATATATTAGGTTCAAACATTACACCTGTATTAAACCTTATATATATATTATTATTTTTTAGTACTATTTCAAATTTGATTTTATAAGTATTATAAAAATATAATAATTCTTCCATAATATCATGAGTTAATATTTCCATTGCTAAGATTTTAGAATTGCAATATACATCAAAATACTTTTCAAAATCTGTACTATCCATTTTAACTCGATTATAGTTATTATTAAAACCATATTCATGTGTTTGAATTCTTATTTCGTCTGTTAAGTAACTATTTAATTTAGTTGCAGAGAATATTCCTTCATAAACCATATTTAAAAATTCACCTTTATTATTAACATTTTCTAAGGCAATATTACACATTTGAATACTAGTACCATTTTCATTGTATCCATCGATATAATCATCAGTTACAAATTTATTAAATTTATTATCATCAAATTTAGCATCTAGGTAATAACTAAGTAAATTTTTTCCAGCATATTGATGATAATTCAGATTATGATTTATATACTTTACAAAATTTCTAATAATTTTATCTTTATAATTTTTTATATATATGTCATTATATTTTTTATATTTATAATTATAGTATATAAGTAAAGGAATAAATGGTATGGCTAGTATTACAGCACCTTTTTTTGTATGTATTTTTAAGTTTGCTTTTAAAACTAAAAATAATAAAAATCCTATTATAAATAAAATTAAACAAATTATAATAGATTTAATTAGTTTTTTTCTAGTTACTTCAAGTTCATTTGCATATCTTGTCTCAATATAATGATAAATATCTTTAAAATTATCGCTTATTGATACTTTACTAATTTTTTTATATTTGTGTTTTTTATGAGGTTTTGCAACTCCAAATGATGTTATCATATTTTCTGTAACAAACAAGACTAGTCCGAACACAACAATTCCTAAAATTACAAATGGCCAAATACCTTTTGAAGTTGCAATTAAAGAAGTTGCAATTAAATATGAAATGCCAAATACTCCGTATAAGTAACAAAAATGATATTACAATCCATTTTATAATACTTTTTAAAATATCCATCTATTGTTCCTCCATTTCAAAAAATGCTTCTTTTTTAAATTGTAAAATTTTAGCTACTATGTTATTTGGAAAAATACTGATAGTTCTGTTATATTTTTCTACATCATTATTATAAATTCTTCTAGCAGCTTGTATTTGATTTTCCATTTTAGTTAGATTTTTTTGTAAAGCGCTAAACTGTTCATTTGCTTTTAATTCAGGATAATTTTCTAATATTAATATTGTTTTATTAATTTCCGTATCTAGGATTCCACCTTTTATTAATTCCTTATCATTAAAATAATCAATTCTTAATTTTGTTATTTTTTCAAATAAATTTTTCTCATAGATTGTATAGGTTTTTACACATTCCACTAAGTTTGGTATTAAATCAAATCGTTGGGATAAATATACATCAATTAATGATTTTGAATGTTGTATTGAAAGTATTTGTTTAATAATTACATTATATAATACTAATATATAAATTACTAATGTCAATATACATGTTACTACTATTATCAATTTTATAAACCACCTTTCTTTTTTTATTATATTAATTATATCATATAAATTTTATTTTTGGTTATTTTTTTTAAAAATACACTGAAATGTACGCACCATGCATAGTATCTGCTTTTAATAGAGTATTAGAAAGCTTGTCTTTCTAAATGTTTACAGGAAATGTTCTTCTTTACTTATCCTGCCTTAAAAAAATAAAGCGAAATAATATTGACATTTTAGAACAAATGTTTCATAATATAAATGATTTAGAAATTGAAAATTATAAAAATTCGAATAATAAATACACAAAAGCGAGATTATATGATAAAATATAAAAAAGAAAATAAATTTATATGTTTGAAGAATTAAATAGATTAATAAATTTTATATAAAAAGAATATATAGAGTTTAATGAAAAATGGAAACAAAGTGATTATTACTATAAATTTAATCTAAAAAATAATTTGGTATGTGATTTGTTAAACAATGAAATGATGTTAGAAACTATTTTTAACTATTGAGAATTTATAAATGAAAATAACATACAATTATTAATGGATTTTAAACAGTTTAATAGTGAAATTTCTAAAGTCAATATTAGAACAAAGACAAAAAACTCTATAGAATTTAAAATAAAAAATTATAATGATAATCATGAAAAGGGCAAAATACCTATTGAAAAATGTCTTAATGATTTGTTTGGAATAAGAATTATTTGTTCTCAAAAAACTTAATTATGATGAAATAGTAAATTTTATAAAAGAAAAAAATAAAAAACTAAAATGCATAGATTCATCTAAAAAAGACTATAAAGCAACACATATATATTTTAAACAGGATAATTTTAATTTTCAATGGGAATTACAAATATGGAATAAGGAAGATGAAACAAACAATATAAACTCACATGAAAAGTATAAACAAGACTATGTTAAGTGGGAAAAAGAGAATAAAGGAGGCGAAACTATATGGTAACACATTTTATTTTTATGAGCAGTTCATATTCATTAGGAACAAGAATTGCTTTAGACTATATAGTAACAGATAAAAATGTGCAAGAAGAATTAAAACAACATTTAGATAAAATTATTAAAGAATGTGGAAAAGATGTATCAATTTCAACTCATATGATACAAGCAGATGATGATACTTGGAAATCTGTTTGCGAAGCAGATCACTTTTTTAAAGATGTTAAAGTTATTAGCAGTATAGATAAATTCATACAGTTAATTCAAAAAGATAGAAAATTAGAAGGAATTGATGTTGCAAAATATATTTTATCAAAAATTAAATGCACTCAATTAAAATTACAAAAATTAGTTTATTTATGTTTTGCCGATTATTTATGTGATACAGGAAAAGAACTATTTACAGATAAAATTTATGCTTTTAAATATGGACCAGTAGTAGATACAGTATATAAAAGATATAAAGAATATGGATACAAACCAATAGAACAAGAAACAGAAGATATAGATAGTAAAAATATTTTTGAAATGCCAGCAAAAAGTAGAATAATATTTGCGGAAGATGGAACAGAAAAAATATTAAGTATAGATAAAACATTAAAAAAATATGGAGGTTTATCTGCTTCTGAACTAGTTGATTTAACACATAGTCAAGATGCTCCTTGGCATAAATGTTTTAAAGGAATCGAAAATTCTTATTCAAGTATGGAATTGGATATAATAAAACAATATCATAAGTTTGAAGAAATAACTTAAAATTTTTTATCTAAGAAAGCTATTATCAATAAATTAAATTGATAATAGCTTTCTTGCTAGATTTTTTACATTATTTGTGGTAATATATATTAGTAAATATATATTGTGTTTCAACGCCAATAAGTTAAAAGGAGGAAGTATTATGTTAGAATACATTTTAAAGATATTAAGAGAGGCACCTCATACTTTCTTGCATAACATATTATATGATAGGCTGAATGATAGAAATTTTCGGCAAAATATAACGTATAATCATAATTCAGATAAGTTTGAAATTCCATATTCAGAAGTAGATTCACAGATAAAATGGCTATTAAAACAACATGGATTTGGAACTACTGAAAAGGCACTTGAAGATACTAATATCTATATTGAAATATGGCCAGATACAATATCTTTTTGGCTAAAATAATTTAAAAATCCCTGTTGGCGTTGCAGGGATTTTCTTTACTATATATATTAATTGTATAAGATTCTTAATTTTTTATAATCTAAAATAAACATCATAGTCATTCCCATGTGCATGGGATTTGGCTGTAATGCTTGTGGTGTAACTGGGTGTAGAATAATAGATTCACCAAGAGAAAGAATAATTGCAATATTAACAAATAATTTTGTACCATGTAATGGAAGATTTCCATTTTTAATAACAATAGCGACAATATTTATAGCAGGAGCATTTGCAGGTGGAAACGGATTTTTAGCATCGATATTATCAACATTTGCTGTAATAGTTGTGATAATATTTGGAATATTTTTAACACTTGTAATATCAAAAATATTATCAAAAACAATATTAAAAGGAATGCCATCTTCAATGGTTTTGGAATTGCCACCATATAGAAAACCACAATTTGGAAAAATATTAGTACGTTCAATATTTGACAGAACATTATTTGTTTTAGGTAGAGCAATATCAGTTGCAGCTCCGGCAGGTCTTGTGATATGGCTTATGGCAAATGTTGGAATTAATGGTGAAAGTTTGCTTTCAATAATTGCTAATTTTTTAAATCCCTTTGCTAAACTTATGGGATTAGATGGATATATTTTAACTGCCTTTATTTTAGGAATTCCAGCAAATGAAATAGTTTTACCAATAATTTTAATGTGCTATTTGAAGGGTGGAACATTGGTAAATATTGAGGATACAATACAAATTGGTCAAATTTTAATTCAAAATGGATGGACTATGCTTACTGCTATGAATGTTATGCTTTTTACAATTTTACATTTTCCTTGTGCTACAACTTTGCTTACTGTTAAAAAGGAAACTGGTAGTTGGAAGTGGACATTGATTTCATTTGCAATTCCAACAATTTGTGGTGTTGTTTTATGTATGTTTACTACATTATTTTATAATGTGATTTCTATTATCTAGTAACTTATATAATTAAAAGTACAATAAAAATTGGTTCAGAACATATTTGTCGATTTATGTCGAACGATTTTTCTTGATTTTTTGTTTAAACCATGTTAATATAATGTCATGCAATTTATTTGACAATTGCATGACTAATTTTTTGAATTCAAATCAAATTAAATTATAAAAATGAAAAACAAAATTATTTTATCAAAATTCTAATTTTTTAAATTTAAATCTAAAAATTTTCCCCAACATTACATATATTTAATACTAATTTTTTATAGTCTACTATTGTCAAAAAATTACATAAAATAATAAATATTTACTAAAATAATAAATATTTACTAAACGGTATTGCAATCTGCCAAAAAATTTAGTATAATTAAGGAGGAAAAATTATGGAAAATGAAACACAGCAAACAAAGGAAAAAAAATATAATTTAAAAAATGATGTTATATTTCAAACATTTTTTGCAAGAAAAGGAAACGAAGAATTTTTAATAGACTTCCTAAATGCATTATTAAATAAAAATATACAAAAAATAGAAATTAGAGAAGAGGTAAATTTAGAAAGACTAACAAGAGAGGAAAAAGGAGGAAGACTAGATTTACAAGCAAAACTAGAAGATGGAACAATAGTCTCAATAGAAATGCAGATAAGAGATGAAGGCAATTTTAAAGAAAGAACAACATTATATGCTGGGAAAGTAGAAGCAAGAGAAACAAAAAAAGGAACAGATTACGAGGATATTAGTCAAATAATAATGATAAATATATTAGGTTTTAATTTGCTTGATGTAGATGATTATATATCAGAGACAGCAATAGTATTAGATAAACATAGAAACTATGAAGTATTAGATGGAATAAAATGGTATTTCATTGAATTGCCAAAATTCAGAAAGACAAATCCTAATATGAATGAAAAAATAAACCAGTGGCTCGCATTTATAGATGATAATAATAAGGAGTTGGTAGATATGGCTGAAAATAAAAATGAAACTTTAAAAAAAGCAAGAATAGAGATGAATCACTTAGCAGGAGATGCTGAAATAAGAAGACTTGCAGAATTAAGAGAAAAATGGGAAATGGATAGAATAAGTGCTATTAATTATGCCACAAAAATTGGAAAAGAAGAAGGAATAGAAGAAGGTAAAAAGAAAGAAAAGTTTGAAATTGCAATAGAAATGTTGAAAGAAAAAATGCCAATAGAAACAATTGCAAAACTAACAAAATTATCAAAAGAGGAAATAGAAAAAATAGAATTAAATTAGATATGGAGGCGAAAATATATCAATATACTAATGTAGTGAAAAAAGAAAAAAATTCAATTTATGCATAAAACATCTTCAACTAATCATAATATATTAAACAATTATCAAGAATATTTTATAAATCAAAATATTTATAATCAAAAAAGAGATAGTTTTATTAATCTTACAAAAGTCTATAAAAATCCATTTATAAATTTAAAAGAAAAATATATAACTTTAAAAATTCGAGACATAAAAAATATTCAAAAAAGAATTAAGATTCAAATAAATTGCAAATATCGAATAAAAGATGCATTTAATAGAAATATTAAAATGAAAATTATAAATATAGCTAATACAAAGGAAAAAGAATTTATAATAAATAAAAAGAATGAAATTAAATATAATTTGAAAAAACAAAGAAAGATAGAAAGAGAAATCAATTTAAATAAAAAGAAAAAAGAAAGCTTGAAAAAAAATAAAAAATAATGTATTATATTACCAGAAATAGAGGTGTAAAATGAAATCAAACTATTTTAAATATATATTCATTATATTTGCAATAGCAATAATGATATTTGCGATTGTAAAAATAAAAAAAGACGAGCAAAAAAAAGATGATATAAAATATGAAATAAGTCAAGAAGAAACACCAGAAGTAACGGAATTAAAACTAGGAGTAGCATCATTTGACAGTATAAACCCAATATTAAGTAAAAATAAAAATATACAAGATGTATCGAAAATAATATTTGAACCATTAATGACATTAACAAAAGAGTATAAACTAGAAACATGTCTGGCAAAAGAATGGGCAAAACAAAATGAAACAACATATTTAATAAAATTAAGAGATGATAAAAAGTGGTCAGATGGACAAAAATTTACAGCAGATGATGTAAAATTTACAATAGATAGATTAAAAGATTCAGATACAATATATTCTTCTAATGTGAAAAATGTAATAACAGTAGAAGTTATTGATTCTACAACAGTTAGAATTACATTAGATCAAGAAGTTCCATTTTTTGAATATAATTTAACATTTCCAATATTGTCAAGTAAATTTTATAGTGATAAAGTTTTTAGCCCAGATATAGTGCCAGTAGGAACTGGAATGTATAAAGTAAGTGAGGTTCAGGATTCAACATTAATTTTATCAAAAAATGAATATAATCAAGATTACGATAAATTAAAGCTAGATAAAATAATAATATCAACATATTCAAGTGTAGGGGAACTATATAACTCATTTAAAACAGGAGCAATAGATTTAATAAGCACGCAAAATAGTAATTTAAAAGAATATATAGGAACAATCGGATATCAAGCAAAAGAAATGAAGGGCAGAGAGCATGATTTTATAGCATTTAATACACAAGGAGAAATATTATCACAATTAAATGTAAGAAAAGCAATTTGCTATTCAATAGATAAATCGAATATTGTATCAAGTGTATATGGAGATAATTATTATACATCAAGTTTTCCATTAGATTATGGAACATGGATATATCAAGAGCAAGATGCTAGCGCAGGATATAATCTAGAACAAGCAAAACAAATATTAGTAAATGAACGGGTGGAGTTATAAATACAAGTATTGGCAAAAAATAGTGAATTACAGAACACAAAGAATATCTTTAAATTTTGTTGTAAAATCAACTGATGAAAATAAAGTACTAGTAGCAAAAAATATAAAAACACAATTAGAAAATCAAGGATTTAGAATAAATTTGATCAAAGCAAATGATAGTCAATATCAGAGCTATTTAACAAATAAAAATTATGATATGATTTTATGTAGTATGAATTTATCAATAAGTCCAGATTTATCAACATTTTTTGGAGATAATAATTTAGCAAATTATTCAAATGAAGAAGTTACAAATATCATGAATGAAGTTAAAAATATAAATGATGAAGAAAAGTTAAAACAAGACTATAAAAGATTAGGTGAAATATATAAAAATGAAATGCCATATTTAAGTTTGTACAATAATAAATATACAGTTGCATATAGTACTGAATTAGCTGGAACACTAGAACCAAACTGGTTTTATCAATTTTACAATATAAAAGATTGGCATAAATAAAAAAATTTAAAAAAGATATTGACAAAACAATTGTTTAGTGATATAAAGAATATATCAAACAGAAGTTCAATATTAAGGAGGAAAGAACAATGGCAGAAAATACAGAAAAGAAAAAAGCTCTAGAAGCAGCAATGAGCCAAATTGAAAAACAATTCGGAAAAGGTTCAGTAATGAAACTTGGAGAATTTAAAGCAATGGAAATAGAAGCAATTCCAACAGGAGCATTAAGCCTAGACATGGCATTAGGTATAGGTGGAGTTCCAAGAGGAAGAATTATAGAAGTATTTGGACCTGAATCATCAGGTAAAACAACACTTGCATTACATGTTGTAGCAGAAGCACAAAAAATGGGTGGAGAAGCAGCATTTATAGATGCAGAACATGCATTAGACCCAGTATATGCAAAAAAATTAGGTGTAGATATAGATAATTTAATAGTATCTCAACCAGATACAGGAGAACAAGCATTAGAAATAACTGAAAGTTTAATAAGAAGTGGAGCATTAGATGTAATAGTAGTAGACTCTGTTGCAGCATTAGTTCCAAAAGCAGAAATTGATGGAGATATGGGAGATTCTCATATGGGTCTTCAAGCAAGATTAATGTCACAAGCATTAAGAAAATTAGCAGGTGCAATAAATAAAACAAAAACAGTATTAATATTTATCAACCAATTAAGAGAAAAAATAGGAGTAATGTTTGGAAATCCAGAAACAACAACAGGTGGTAGAGCATTAAAATTTTATGCATCAGTAAGACTTGATATAAGAAAAATAGAAAATATCAAACAAGATGGAGAAGTTAAAGGAAATAGAGTTAGAGTAAAAGTTATTAAAAATAAAGTCGCTCCACCATTTAGAGAAGCTGAGTTTGATATAGTCTATGGAGAAGGAATTTCAAAAGCTGGAAATATTCTAGATATGGCAGTAAACATGGATATTATAGAAAAGAGTGGTTCATGGTTTAGCTATAACGGAGATAGAATTGGACAAGGTAGAGAAAATGTTAAGAAATTCTTAAAAGAAAATCCTGACATATTAGATGATGTAGAGAAAAAGGTTAGAGCTAATTTTGAAAAGGCTTTTCAAGATAGTTTAGGTGAGGAATTACCAGAAGTTGAT
>OBKS01000936.1_pt1 | contig 23968 bp, 10 predicted proteins | sample 1517381 | NCBI WGS metagenome assembly OBKS01 (sample SAMN04571686, study PRJEB22368) | human gut metagenome | biome: human gut; material: stool | host: Homo sapiens | place: Luxembourg | collected 2012-08-03 | reverse complement strand
TGTTTTCGACGTAGAGCTGCAATGTGTGCTGGCCGGTTTCTGCCTTCAGGACCAGCGTTTTTCGGTTGTCGGTCAGGGTTCCCTGAAACACGCCGTCGAGGTAAACCGCGGCATAGTCCCGCACGTTCTCCAGTTCGAGCGCGGCCTCCCCTGCGGGAACGGTGATTGCGGCCTGGTAGAGGACGTATCCGAATTCCACCCCCACATCGCCCATAGGAAGCAGTTCGTCGGACTCGCAGACCTCGCCGTAAATCTGCGTCAGAGGGGCGCATTCGGTCATTTTCAGCTCCTGCGCCCCTGCCCGGAACAGGCCGGGCAGCAGGCAGCAGAGCAGTAGACAGATCTTGTTCATAATCGTGCGGTTTTAGCGCATGAAGGAGGTGATGAACGACTCGTCGAGTGTGACCTCGGGAGCGAAACGGTCGCTGCGGACGTAGCGGTCGATGCTTTCGAGCAGCTGGCGCGTGGCGGGGCGCTGGTCCATCTTCTTTTTCGTGTCGACCGCCAGAACGAGCAGTTTGCCGCCGCCGACGCGGGCCTCGAAGCCGATGCCGAGTTTCTCGTTGTTGTCGAAGCTGTCGATCACCTGGATGAAGGGCCGCAGCTGGCGCGGGGTCTGCTGCATCTCGATCACCTTGGCGTTCTCCAGAATGTCCCACCACTGCCAGTCGGTGTGGTATGAGGTCGGGAAGTCGGCGAACACGGGTTGCTCGGCGTGAATCAGACAGCCGATGGTCATCGGCGCCCAGGCGAACATGATCGGGTTCCAGAAATGGTTGTGGAAGGTCGATTTGCGCCCCTTGACCTTGTTCGGCGCGGGGGTCAGGACGACTTTCTTCCCCGCGGCGAGGTACTGTTTGGCCTGCTCGCCGAACTCCGTCGTGTAGAGCACCTCCGTATCCGACTGCATCAGCTGTGCGTTGCGCGGATAGACCCAGATGTCCCAGCTGTTGCTTGTCTTTTCACCGACGTTCAGGTGCACGGTCAGCTTCTGCGGGCCTCGCACCTTGCCGAGCGGAGCGGAGAACTCCCCGACGGGGAACACGCCGTCGGTGCCTACGGTCTGCGATTTCAGACTGCCCTTGGCGATGGCTTTCCCGCTGCCGTCGGTGATCGACCAGCGGATTTTCGCATTTTTGAGCGCCGCCGCGCCGAAGTTGTAGACCTCGGCCTTTGCCGTGAAGGTTTCGTCTTCGAACCAGGCGCTTTTCGGGTAGCGGAGCAGCGCCACGGTCGGCGCGCAGAAGGCCCGCCAATCCTCGGGCGTCACCAGGCCCTTGGAGTCCCAGAACGGATCGAGCACACCCACCGGGGCGTAACCCTGGCCCGGGAAGTCGTTGAGCGACAGGAGCTGAAATCCGGCCGATTTGGACGAGCGGAGCAGCGCCTCGATCACGGCCTTGTACTCCACGACGGTCAGCGCGCCCGAGGCCCGGAAGAAATCGTGGGCCTGATCGCCCATGCCGTTGGCGGTGAGCATCTCGCGCCACAGTTCGAAGTTTCGGGCCTCGACCGGTCCCGTGTATTTCCCGATCTCGCGGAAGTCGGGATAGACGCACCGCTGGCCCGACTCGTGGGAAATTACCGGAACGTCCACGTCCGACTCCTTGCTGCGGTCCCAGTCGGTCGAGGGCCGTCCCTCGTAGACCTTCACGGGGCCTTTGTTGGTCTGCTGCGAGACGTAATACTGGTCGGACGGGACGCGCGTGCGGGCCGTCGAACCGCTGTACAGATGCCGCGTGTCGAGTTTGCGGCCGTCGGCGGTCAGCTCCTCGATGAAGTCGAAGTTGCCGGTGATCTCGTTGCCGTTGCAGTAGAGGACGAACGAGGGGTGGTTGCCGTACTCCTTGAGGATGGCGCGCATCTCGCGGCGGAAGAAGTCGTAGCGCGCTTCGTCCGGCTCGGCGTCCTTGCCCCACATGGGCATCTCGACTTCGAGGTAGACGCCGTGGCGGTCGGCCATGCGGAACGCCGCGGCGGGAGGGCACCACGAGTGGAAACGGATGTGGTTCAGTCCGTAGTCCTTGACGATGCGCATGATACGCTCCCATTCGGCGTCGCAGACCGGGGCGTGGCCCGTTTTCGGGAACACGGCGTTCTCGACGGTTCCGCGCAGGTGGAGCGGCCGGCCGTTGAGCAGGATGTGGTTGCGGCCCTGCGCCACTTCGCGCATGCCGAACGTCGCCGACTTCTTATGTTCGAAGGACTCTTTTCCGGCGCCGGTCAGCAGCGTGCACTCCACGGTGTAGAGGTTCGGGTTGAATTCGTCCCAGAGTTTCGCCTCCTTTCCCAGCTGGAGGGTCTCCTTCAGGCTGACCTTCTCCCCGTCGCCGCTCACGGGAAATTCGCGGGTAAGCTCAAGCCCGCTGCCCGTGACGGTGAACTGCGCCCGGCCTTCGAACGGCTTTTTGGTGTGGTTTTCAATCGCCATCTCCACCCTGACGCTGTTCGTCGCGAGGTCGGGATACAGCTGCATGTCGTCGATGTAAACGGGGTCTACGGCCACGAGTTTCATTTCGCCGAGGATGCCGTTCCAGTTGATCTGCGTGAACTCCGTGTGGGCGTGGTTCCATTTGTGGGTGTTGTACTGGAACCGGTTGTCGATGCACACCGTGATGCGGTGCGTCTTGCCCGGGGTGACGAAATCCGTCAGGTCGTGGTTGTGGGGGACGCTGATGTAGTCCAGTCGGCTCACCTCCTTGGTGTCGACCCATACCGAGCTGAGCCAGTGGGTGCGCTCGAAATAGAGGAAGATGCACTTGCCCTTCCAGTCGGCCGGGAACTCGATGTCGCGCTGATACCACGCCGGACCCATGTACTCGTAGACGCGCGTCAGGCGGTCGACATGGCGGTAGGGCGATTTGTAGCCGATTTTGTAGTCGTCGGTGATGCCGGGGAGCATGATGGTCTCCTGGAGTTGGTGGTTGTAGCGCGGCGAAAGCGATCCCCTGCGGAAATCCATCACGTCCGTCTGGAACCTCCACTCTCCCGAGAGGTCCATTTCGCGGGTCTGGGCGGCCGCCGGGGAGAGGGAGCCTAACAGCACGGCCGCGAGAAGCAGTTTTATAAACCGGTTTTTCATGTATGGTGTTGTTTTAGATTATCGTTTCAGGTGTTTGTCCGCGAATTTCACGAATTGCCGCCAGTCGTAGAGCGTGATGTCGTGGTCGCCCGAACGGACGTGGTGGCCGATGTGTCCCGACAGCACGGGCGCGTCGGTTTGGGGCAGTTCCGTTCCCGAAAGTCCCTCCAGGCCGAACAACTCGTAGACCGGCGTGGCGTGGACCCCCGCGAGGAACTCGCCTTTCGGATCGGCCCAACGGTCCTCGACAGCGCTGGCGATATACACCGGGCGCGGGGCTATCAGCGCAATCAGTTCGTGCTGGTCGACGGGCAAAGCCGCCTCGTTGCCCGAATACTGTTTGAAGTTCCCGCAAAACCAATGCGGGAAGAGGCTGTTGATCCTGGCTACGGTTTCGCCGTAACAACGCCGCGACAACGCCGCGCCGCCGCATCCCGAGTCGTTCGACACGGCCATGGCGAAGCGCGGATCGACGGCTGCGGCCCAAAGGGCCGTTTTGCCGTGCCGCGAATGCCCGATGACCGCCACGCGGGAGGCATCGACATCCTCGTCGGTTTCGAGGTAGTCCATCGCGCGGCTCAAGCCCCAGGCCCAGGCCGCGATCGTGCCCCATTCATCGGGGGCCGGTTTGGTCTGCCCCTCGCGGTAAAAGAGCGGGTGAACGCCGTTTTGGAAGCCGTCGTCGTAGTCGGGGTCGATGTCGCCGCGGTAAATCGTGGCGAGGCCGTAGCCGTTGGCGATCAGCATTTCGACCGGCCACCGCGATGCCGCCGCGGCGCGCGGGAACCCTTTTGCGCGGACTTCGCTGCCGCCCTCTTCGCGCGGCTTCATGCGCGAAACGGACTCCGTAATCAACGGGTCGTCGCAGATCGTGTGGTTGCCCTTGAAATTCAGCCCCAGAAAGACCGGAACGGCGTCGGTGCGTTTGTTGGGGATGTAGAGCAGGATGGTCATGAAATGTGCGTCGTCCTCGGTGAAGTAGACGGCGATCTCCCGGCGGGTGGCCATGTTGCCCAGCGTGTAGCGGTCTTCGGACAAGACCTCGAAATGCAGTCCCTCGGGGCGGTCGGGAGCTTTTCCGTAGACCTCGCTTTCGAACAGCGACAGCAGTTCGGGACGGCGTTCCGAAGTCCACGTTTCGGCGTCAGTCACCTTTTTGCCGGCGATGGTTGTCAGCGGGTCGGGCAGCGTGTAGGCCGGAACCTGCGATTCGTCGTAGTTTGTCGCGGGCATCTGCGCCCGGGCGCAGAACAGGGTCAGGCCGCAGAGCGACAGCAGCGCGTATTTTTTCACGGCGGTCATGGCTGCAATCGGCGTTTGATGCGCGTGAGCGCCTCCAGATAATAGTAGTTGGCGTAGGTGAGCGGCACGTCGACCTCCGAGGAGAAGGGATAGGCTCCCGTGCTGTGCCGGAGAATGAAGCCTCCGTTCTCACCCGCCGGAGCGGTGTATTCGGGCGAGGCCAGCGTGCGGATCTGCTTTTCGGCGAAAGCCATGTACCGCTCCCCTTCGGCTGCGGGCACGAAGCCGCTCAGCTCGACCAGCGCCGAGGCCATGATCGCGGCCGCCGATGCGTCGCGCGGCGTGGAGGCGAGGGCCGGCGCGTCGAAATCCCAGTAGGGAATCCCGTCGGCAGGCATGTTCCTGTGGTTGATGAGGAATCCGGCGATGCCGCGGGCCTGTTCGAGGTAGCGGGCGTCGCCCGTGAGGCGGTACATGCAGGTGTAGCCGTAGAGTCCCCATGCCTGTCCGCGGCTCCAGGCCGAGGAGTCGGAGAGGCCCTGATGGGTCTGCTTGAGATGGGGCTGTCCCGAGATCGTGTCGTAGGAGACCAGGTGGCAGGAGCTGAAGTCGGGGCGGAAATGGTGTTTCAGCGTCTTGTCAGCATGCGATACGGCCATGTCGCGCAGCGACTTGTCGCCCGAACGGTCGGCGGCCCACATCAGCAGTTCGAGGTTCATCATGTTGTCGATGATGACCGGATACTGCCATTTGTCGCGGTTGTGGTCCCACGAGCGGATCAGCCCTACTTCGGGTTTGAAGCGCGTCGCCAGCGAGCGCGCCCCGGTGAGCAGCACCTCCTCGTAGGACTTGTCTCCCGTGAGGCGCAGTCCGTTGCCGAAACTGCAATAGAGCATGAACCCCACGTCATGGTTGTCGGTGGTGTGTTTTTCCCGCTCGACGCGTGCGGTGAACATCCGGGCGTACTCCAGCACCCGGGGGTTGCGGCCGTTCTCGTAGACGTACCACAGCACGCCCGGGAAAAAGCCGCTGCACCACCAGCGCGAATCCGACGAGACGTCCTCGCCGTTCTCCCACGTGCGCGGCAGGCGGCCTTCGCGCGCACTGTACTTCTCGGCCATCAGCAGCGTCTGCCGCTCGGCGCCGGCCAGCGCCTTGTCCACGACGGTCTCCAGCGGTTCCCGCCCGCTTCCGGCGCAGCCTGCGAGCAGGACGCCGAGAAGCGTGTATGTCAAAAATTTCTTCATCTTCTTTTAATGTTTGTCGTAATAGGCTTTCATCAGATACCACGCTTTCTTGCGGTATCCCTGGTCGGAAACCAGCCCCTTGCGGTTCCAGCCCTCCTGGTTGGCGGGGTGGAAGCGGAACGGCGAGCGGAAGTCGAACAGAATCCACGGCGACACGCCCCGCAGGTTGGGGATGTTCTCGAACATGCGCAGGTTGTCGCGGTAGAGGGCCTCCTGATACTCCTCGCTCCACGAGCTGGCCACATCGGCCGGGCCGTGCTGGCCGTAGAGCGCCTCGCCGCCGAATTCGGAGATGATCAGCGGTTTGCCGCGCGCCACGTCCCACACCGCCTTATCGGGCGTGAGGGGCCACGGGTGATACCAGCCCATGTATTTGTTGATGGCCACGACATCCAGTTCCCCGATGAACGGGTCGTCCATGACGAACAGCTGCCGCTGGCGGTCGAAACGTACCAGATCGAACGCCGCAACGATCTGGCGCGTGTCGTCGATCTCCCGGCAGCATGCGATCAGGTGGCGCAGGAAGGCGTTGCGCGGCCCGGAAGGCTGCGTCTCGTTGGCCACGCCCCAAAACGTCAGGGCGCAGCGGTTCTTGTCGCGCGCGACCATCTCGCGGATCATGCGGCCCGCCTTTTCGCGGGTTTGGTCGTTGGCGAAGTCGATGCCCTGCCAGATGGGAATCTCCTCCCAGAGCAGGAAGCCCATCTTTTCGGCCAGCCGGACGATATGTTCGTTCTGCGGGTAGTGCGCCAGACGGATCATGTTGCAGCCGAGTGCCTTGGCCTCGCTGAGCAGCATCACGGCGTCGGCCTCGGAGTGTGCCCGGCCCATGCGCTGGGGGATCTCTTCGTGGAACGAGATCGACTTGAGGAACACGGGCGAGCCGTTGAGGACGATCTCTTCGCCCTCGGTGCGGATATTGCGGAACCCGATCGACTCCTCCACCCGGTCGCGGTCCGTGGAGACGATCACCCGGTAAAGTTTCGGATCGGCGGGGGACCAGCGTTGCAGTCTCCTGACCCGGAACGACGCCGAGGCCGTACCGGTCGCTCCGGCAGTGACGGTCCGGTCTACGTTCAGTTCGGGAATCTCGATCCGTACGGCCGTTCCGGCAGCGGCGCCCGCCAGCTGCACATCGGCGTCGATCCGGTCGTCGGAATCCTTGCCGAGGCGGATGAAATAGTCCCGGATAAAGGCGTCGGGCACGCTGACGAGCATCACGTCGCGCGTGATGCCGCCGTAGTTCCACCAGTCGAAGGCCATCGCCGGGATGGCGTCCGTGGTGCGGGTGTTGTTGACCTCCACGGCCAGAAAGTTGCCTTCGGGCTTGAGGCGGCCCGTCACCTCGATCTCAAAGGGTGTGAATCCGCCTTCATGGGCGCCGATCTCCTCGCCGTTGAGGTAGACCCGGCAGCGGTAGCTGACGGCTCCGAAATAGAGGAACTGCCGCCGGCCGGCCTGCTCGGGGGCGTCGAACCGCCGGGCATACCACACCGTGCCTTCGTAGTATTTCAGCTCGGGCATCTGACAGTTCCAGTCCGAGGGAACGTCGAGCCGCAGGCCGTTGTCGAACGAATATTCGTAGAAATCGGTCTTTCCCTCCGGCTTGCGGTTGAGGTAGATCTTGTTTTTGCGGCCCTGATCGTAGAGATCGACGATGGCGTCCCACTTTCCGTTGAGCGACTGCACGTCGCGTCCGTAAACGTTGGTGATCAGCTCCTGGGCTGCGATGTCGGCCGCCGCGAGCAGCAGCAGAGCAAATGACAGGATGAATTTTATCGGTGTTTTCATTGTTATCAGGATTTGTGGTTCGTCAGCGGATCAGTTCGTAGCGGTACATCGTGTAATCGTTGGGCGCGGGAAGTTCCACCTCCAGCGTTCCGCGGCGTCCGGTCTTCTGCACGGCGGCCTTCCCGCTCCCCAGCACCGGCGTGAGGCGCACTTTCGAGTTCTCGGGGAGCCATGTTTCGATCCGGGCCTTCCGGTCGGGGTTCTGCTCGCGGAAGAAGATTAGGTAGCCCCGCTCGCCGTCGACCGACTGGAATCCGGTCCACGAACGGCCCGACGGTTCGTCGCCCACGGGGAGGATCACTCCGCGGTGGAAATCGTGCTGCACCTCTTTGTAGCGTTCGATCAGCGCGCCGATGCCCAGCGCCTCTTCGGGCAGTCCGCTCGCCTCCATCCAGGCCAGCGGCTGTCCGGCCATGGTCGTTGCGAAGAGGTATTCGAAACTGTAATTGGCCGGGGCGAACGGGTCGCCGGCATATTTTTCCGTGTTGCGCCATTTGTTGAGGAACTCGATCTGGAGCTTCTCCGCGGGAACGTATTTGGAGAGCATCCACAGGTTGCGCAGCGTCCAGTAGGGGTAGTAGTTCTGCCAGTCGGTGTAACGGTTTTCGAGGAAGATGTTGCCGTACTCGTTGAACATGTGGTAGCCTCCGCGGCGTCCGGCCGTGGCGTCGAGGTTGAAGACCACTCGGCCGCCCGTCCGCTCCAGCACGCGGTCGAACAGCCGCCGCAGGTTGCTTTCGGAGCGTTTGTCGGGGATTGCCAGTCCGTCGATCTTGAACGTGCGGATGCCGTACTCGTCGTAGAGACCGACGAGGGCCTGCGCATCCTTCTCCCAGTCGGCATAGCCGTCCTGTACGCTCGGGTTGAACCAGAGGCAGATCTCCACGCCCAGTTCCCGGCCCAGCTCCACGACAGGGTGCAATCCCCGGGGGTATTTCTCCGGGTCGGGTTTCCAGTAGTCGGGATTGTCCCAGATGTTTTTGAACGACCCCTTCGCCACGGCGGAGTTGGGGCTTTTGCCCACCTGCCAGCCGTCGTCGATCTGGAAATGCGTGATGCCCAGATGCGCGGCCTTGCGGACCTCGGCCAGGCAGAACCGTTCGTTCACCTTCGTGTCCTGGCTGCGGTCGCCCCATGTGTTCATCATCACCATCTCGTCGCGTCCGGGAAGCAGCTTCCGTAAATTTTTCTGGTAGCTCCGCAGGGCCGTCAACTGTTCGAGTTCTCCGCCCGACCAGACTCCGAGGACGCATCCGTAGGCTTTCACCCACTCCCCTTCGCGGAGGTCCTTCTCCGTCACGCCCAGTCCCGTCACCGTGAAATCGCCGAACTCCGCCGTGAAGTCCCCGCCGCCATAGGCCAGTTGCACGCCCGAACCGGGGGCTTCCTTCAGGAAGAAGAGCCCGCGGCCGTTCTCGGCGTTGCGGGCGAAGAGCAGGTTGCCCCGGTAGCTGTTTTTCCGGTAGGGAATGACGTCGGTTTCGAAGACCAGGTTGTTGTTCCAGTCCGTGACGTCCTGGAACTCCACGATCCGCGTATGCCAGTGGAACCCGCCGGGGTTGAACCGGTCGAGGGTCGCGGCGACCGGCTGCGACTGCATGTCGGCGGTCGATTCGATGTTCTTGCGGTCGGCGGCGTTGACCGTCCGGCTGTCGGGAAGCTGTGCGGCGCTGCCTTTGAGGTAGGTGTCGCAGGCGATCGCCGGAGTGTCGGCGCAGATGCGGTAAATCCGCCGCACGTCGAGCGTTCCCAGCGAAAATTCCACGGTGATTTCCAGCCGCGCCGGATGGATGTCGGTTTCGGCGATCCGTTTCGTCGAGCAGCGTCCGCCGGTGCTTCGGGTATCGCCCGCGACCTTGAAGTCGGGCGTCAGGGAACGGGAAGTCCACACCTGTCCCGACGAAAAGTCGGTCAGGCTCTGCGTCATCAGGTTGCCGCCGTTCCAGACGAACCGGCGTTCGATCCGGGAGTTGCCGATCGTCAGGGTGTCGTTCTGCAAACGGCTGTAACAGCCCTCCTGCGGGAAGGCGGACGTGCCGCAGAGCAGCATCGTGAACAGTATCGGGAGTGTGTGTTTCATGGTCGGGATTCTATTTTGCCGGCAGGATTCTGCGCATCGTGTCGGTAAAGATCGCAGCCATCCGCTGCTGGATGTATTTGTCTTGGCCCCGCTGGGGATGCCACCCGTAGGCGACGCCTTCGATGGTTTGCGTGTCCTGGGCGTGGAGCAGGCTCTGCTGGGTCCCGGTGGCCGGGTTCGGAGTGTCTTTCGAGAAGCCGATGTTCCTGTCGAACTCCACGAGCGGCAGGCCCCACCGTGCGGCGAGGCGCCGTATGGCGGCGTTGTAGGTCGTCCGCGCGTCGTGCCAGTCGGTGCAGAGGACGATGACGGCGGGTTTACCCGATTTCGTGCCGTAGTACTTCGATTTCGGGTCGTCCTTCAGGGCGTAACACTCGCTTTGGTAGCGTTTGATGACGTAATCGAACGCCGCGGCGTAGTTGCTTCGGTCGAACGGCGTCGTGTAATCGGTGTACTTCTCTTTCAGGCCGCCCGTGGCCGAGACGTCGCGGTTGTGGACCTGCATGATGACCAGCGCATCCATCTCGTCCAGCTCCCCGGCGTTCCAGAGCGTGCCCTCGGCCATCCGGTTGGCCGTGTCGGCGATCGACTCGCCGCCGATGGCCCGGTTGATAGCCCGGGCGTCCAGTTGCCGGCATCCGATTTCGAACCAGCCGTTCTGCGGCGAGGCGAACGAGGCCCCGGTGAGGAGGATCGTATATTTCGCGTTCTCCTGCGCTGTGGCATGCCCCCATGCGAGGGGCAGCGCAAGCAGCAGTGTCAGTAGTTTTTTCATTGTCGTTTTCAGTCGTTGCGCAGTGCGCGGGGCGCTTTCAGAGAACCGCCCGTGTTGAATTTCTGGTTATCGGGAAGCCCCTCTTTTCTGCCGACGCCTTCGCGCATCAGCCTGCGGAGTTCTCCGAGGTGTTTCTGGTAGATCAGGCGGGGCGAAGCGTCGTATTTGCGGCACAGCGAGGCTGCCATGCCGACCACCTCGCCCATCATGCCCGTCGTGCGCATCACCCGCACCGTTCCGAGGGCCACGTGCGTCACGCTGATGTTCCGCCCGGCCATGAACAGGTTGTCCACATTGCGGGAGTAGAGACACCGGTAAGGCACGGCATGGGGATAGATGTGGATGTGTTTGGTCGCGGCCTTGAACTCCCGGCCCGGGAAGCGTACGGAGTTGAGCGAATCGGGAAAATGCAGGTCGATGTCCCACGTCGCGGTGAACGAGGCGTCTTCGTGGAAGACGTTCTTGTCGATGTCGTCCTGTTTGAGGACGTAGTCGCCCAGAAGCCGCCGCGATTCGCGTTTGCCGGCCACATAGGCCACCCAGCCCAGCTCGCGGTTGCGGTACTTGGCATTGTCTTTCAGGCCGTTCTTGAGAAAGCTCCAGTTCGAATAGATCACCAGCAGGCCGTAGTCGCGGATGCGTTCGAAATCGCGGATCTGGTCGAGGTTCATGCCCGTCTCCCATTTCCATTCGCCCATCGTCACCCGCTCGCAGTTTTCGGCGTTGAACTCCACGCCGTAGCTGAACGTCGGGAACGAGGTTTTGCGGCCCGTGTCGACCGAATACCATTGGACGGACGAACCCATCGTCATCCGGTCGGCGGTTTCGGGCGCCAGCGTTTCGCCGAATTCGTCGCGGCTCTCGCGGCCCATGCGGTAGTCGGCTCCGGCCAGGAATCCGACGGTTCCGTCGCCCGTGCAGTCGGCGAAAAGCGGCGCTTCGAGCGTCGTCTCCTCCCCGGTTTCGATGTGGCGGACGATTACGGATTTTATCCGGCCGCCCTCTTTGTTCACCGCTACGGCGCGGCAGCTGGAGAACAGCTTCACGTTCTGCTCCCCGGCGATGAACGCACTTTTCTTCGCGTCCTCGTAGTTTTCGGCCGGCCGGGCGTTGCCTTCGCGCGAGTGGCCGAATTCGCGGATCATGCGGCCCAGTCCCTCGTTGGGGCCAAGCTCGATGACGCCGCCCAGGTGCACGCGGATTTCGGAGCTGTTGTTGCCGCCCAGCACCGGGCGGTCGTTGACCAGAGCGACGCTGCACCCCAGCCGGGACGCCGCGGCCGCGGCGCACATGCCCGCGATGCCGCCGCCCACGACGACGAAATCGAACGATTCGGCGGTTTGCGGCGTTGCGGGGATGCCGAGCATCCGTTTGCGGAACGCTGCGAGTTCCGCGCTTCCGGACGGAGGGACGTCGCCCTCTTCGGTGGTGAAATAGACGGCGTCGCAGCGGCCGTCGAATCCGGAAAGGTCGGTCAGCGAAACGCTGACCGGACCTTTCCGGACGGAGACCTTTCCGGCGCACTGCCACATCCACTCGCTGCCCGTGCAGCCGAGCGTCGCGGACAGTTTCCGGCTGCCGACCCGGAGGGCGAACTTTCCGGGACCTTCCCCGTCGTACCAGGGGGCGACCCAGTTGAACGTCCGGACGTAGACCCGGTAGGTTCCCGTTTCCGGGAATTCGACCGTTGTCACGGCGTCCGCCACGGGTTTGCCCATGCCGTGCGCGATGAGGTAGGGCGAACCCATCTGGTCCATGAACTGCTGGTCCACGGCCCACCCGCCCTTGTCGCGGAAACTCTCGGCCTCGACCAGGACGCCGCTCCCGAAGGAGGCGGTGACGGACAGCAGCAGCGCTGCGGAAAGCAATGCAACCCTCTTCATGGTTTTTCAGGCGTTAGTTGATCTGTACTTCGTGCAGTTTCACCCAGCCTTCGGCCGTCTTTTCGTTGTTCACGGCGAGCTGGATGGCAGGCCGGTTCTCCTTCGTCGTGTCAACGATGGCGATGCCCCACGTGTATTTCCCCGCGGGAAGATCGACGGCCGGCGTTTCGAAGGTGTAGGAGAAGGGCTTGCTCTCGACCCAGGTCGAAGGCTCGCAGTCCTTGTCGACGAAGACCTTCTGCGCCTTGTCCGAAGCGTCGATCAAAGCGAAGGCCACCTTGTATTTGTAGTTCCACTGCGGCAGGTTGTTCGGGAAATAGCCCCAGCCCATGTTGCGCCAGCGCGAAGCGACCTTGACACGGCTGCCTGCGCTCACCTGGTCGGGAACGATCACCTGGTCGGGATAGAGACGGTAGCCGCCTTCGGAGACGAAGCGCTGCACGAGGCTGAAGGCATCGTTGAACCACGACTCGGTCTCCTGGCCGACACGGAAGTCCATCATGTTGACGCGGGCTTCGGCCGAGGAGTCGAATTCGCCCTGGCGGACATCTTCGGGGTGTCCCTGGCGGTAGCCGGCCGGGTCGTTCCAGTAGCTGTGGCTGCTGACGATATATCCGCCCTCCATGATGATGGGGACCTTGTAACGCCATTGTGCGGCGATTGCCTTCTCCCAGGTGCTGTAACCCCAGCTGGAGTTGTTCATGCCGAAGGCGTCGGAGCGGATGCAGTAGCCGTTGCTGATGGCCAGGGCCACGAGGCTTTCGCTGTTCGGGTTCGCCGTGCCCTGGCTCGTGGGATGGCCCAGTACGCGGTGGTAGTTGATCACCAGGGGAACCTTCGTGAAGTGTTTGGCGTAGAGCTTGGTGATCCAGTCGAGGACTTCGCGCTTCACCGTTTCCGTATTCTCATCGACAGCCGATACGTCGTCCTTGTTGTAAGCCACGCTGTGGCCCTCGCCCCACTTGCCGAGGCCGTAGCCGTCGATGAACGAGGTGTATTCCGGATCGTTGAACTCCTCGGCGAGGGCTGCGACGAACTTCTCGTAGTAGCGCTGGAAGATCGGGTCCTGCGGCATCGGGGTCTTGCGGTCGGGGTATTTCGGCTCCGACATCGCGTATTCGGCTCCGGCATCGTAGACGAACTGGGGCGTATTGGCGCCCTGGTCACGTCCGTCCACCACGACGCGGAAAGCGATGGGGAGTTTCAGCTCCCGGGCTTTCTGAACCAGTTTGTAAACCTTCGAATCGGGGTCTTTCCAGGCGTACTGCCCGTCTGCGGGATTCAGCACGGACCATTTCGTGCGGATATAGCAGGCCGAAGCGTAGTCCGCCACCCTTACGTTCTTTCCGAGCAGCGGTACGTAGATCTCCTTGTCGAAATAGGAGGGATCGTAGTCCGCGCTGACATACATCACCCAGCCGTTGAGCGGGTTGTGCAGCACTTCCGACTTGTTGTAGGCGGGCTTTACGGTCACACCGGCAACTTGGCCGCCTTCTTCGCCGCCGCCGTTGTCCTTCGAGCAACCGCAGGAAGCGGCGCAAAGAAATGCTGCCAGAAGACAGCCGGTCATCAGATTTCTCATGTGTATCATGTTGCTGTTTTTACGATTGATTGTCGTTGTAATGGAATATTGCCGTATCTTCCTGTCGGCCGGAACCCAGTCTCCATTCCGATACGGCAATATTTTTCAGTCGTGCGGTCCGGCGTTATTTGTTCCGGGCCAGGATCGTTCCGTGACGCAGATCGAAGATCAGCAGGTCGGAAGCGGGGATCGTGTAATACGAGTTGCGCGTCTCTCCGTCGGCACCTCCGTGCAGTTCGCCCACCTTGCCGAGAGTCAGCGTGAGGTTCTGCCTCTTGCCTTCTGCCGTCAGCGGACAGGTGAAGCAATAGGCATTGTTCTGGTTGTAATCCTTATCGCCGACCGAGAAATTCTTGGCTACGCAGAACTTCATGCCGCTGGAAAGTTTCGTGCCGTTGTGCTCTTCGGCGTCATAGATCAGGATCTGCGGGTCGGCAAAGCTCTGCTTCAGGTTGAGTTTGCGCACGCCCCAGCCCGTACCTGCTCCGTAGGCGTAGAGATCGAGCACTTCGATCGTTGCCTCGGGATTGGCTTCCGCACCGCTCGGGTGGAATGTGACGGACAGCGGCTTCAGGTCGGTCGCCGACGAGTAGATGCGCACCTGCTTGTTCTCCATGTCGATCAGCAGGCGGTAGTTGCCGGCGCTCGGGATATTCCACGAAACGGGGGTTTCCGTCATCTTCACGTCGACAAGCTCCCCGTCGCGGAGCGCGCCGTTGCCGTCGCTCGGAACGATGTAGTAGGTCTGGCCCTCCAGCTCGACGGGAATCTGCAACTCGCCGATGCTCAATTCGCCGTACCAGGCATAGAGGTTCGCATTCTCGACCGTCTTTTCGATCTCCGTCACGCTGCTGATGGCCGTGCCGGAAAGCGACACCTTGTCGGCATCGAAGACATCGACCTTGATCGGGGTTACGGTCACCTCCACGGTGCGCACTTCGGGCATTTCGTATGTGGGGCCGCCCGCATACTCCGCGATGACGCGGAACGCCAGCGTGAAGGTCTTGTTTACGGGCACTTTCCAGCGCTCGTTAGCCCAGTTGTTGATTTGCTCGGAGGTGTAGCTCCGGCTGAAGATGCCGTCGTCTTCGCTCGTCACGATGGCGGTGGACGAACCGAAGTTGTTGTTCAGCAGGTCCAGTTTGGTCGTGTAGGACACCAGATACTCGTCGGGCATCGGACGCGCGGGCGTCCAGTCGAAGGTCAGTACCGTAGCCGAAAGGTCGTTTTCGTCCAAAGCGATCTGGGAGGCGGAGGCGGTCAGCTCCAGAGTTTCCCGGACCGGGTCGCTGTCGTGTTCGTACGGGTCCCATTCACAGGCCCACTGGCCGAGTGCGAAAAGGGTCAGCAGCGACAGGTTGCATGCAAATTTTATCTTTTTCATAACTGTTTTTTTCGTGGTTGCTGATACGGTCCGGAATCTGCCGGACACATTCTTGTCTGATCCGCCCGGAGGCGGGGACGAAGGTTTTTAGCCTTCGTAACCTTCATATCCGGGATTCTGCGGGAAATTGCCGACATTCGCGTCGCGGATAGCCTGCGGAATGGGCCACAGCACGTGGAAATCCTGGATGAGGTCGCGCGCCTCGGGGTTGTACTTTCTCACGCGTTCGAGCAGCTTGCCCGTGCGTATCAGCGTGAAGCGGCGGCTCTCTTCGCCGTAGAGTTCGCGGATGCGCTCGTCGAGCAGGAAATCCATCGTCATCTCCTCGTCGGAAACGTCGGACACTTTGGCGCGGCGGCGCACTTCGTTCACGGCATCGGCGGCCTTATCGGGCATGTCCTGACGCAGGTAGGCTTCGGCCAGCAGCAGGTAGGTCTCGGCCAGGCGGAATTTCATGCGGTCCTTGTATGCGCCGGTAAGCTGGAGGTTTTCCTCCTTACCGAAGAAAAATTTCTTCAGCGCCGGGAAGAGCTGGGCCTGCGACCACGATTTGTCGTCGATGGGGCATTTTTGTCCCAGCTTGTTGGGCGTCAGCGGGTTGTTGTAGTACCAGTTGCGCTTGATGTTGTACTCCGAGTTGCGGATGTCGCCGTCTTCGAAGATGCCTTTTTCCTGAATCCCGGGGAAACCCTCCTTTTCTCCGGCCGTCGTGGCGTTGGTTCCTTTGACGCCGATCCACCACTTCAGCGGATAGATCTGCGCCAGGCCGCGGCCGCCGAGCGAGTCGGCCAGTGCGAATCCGTCGATGGCGTGGTACTGGGGATTCCAGGCGCGGCGGGTCCAGTCGTCGGAATTCGTGCCGCCGCCGACCGTGTTGTACTGGAACTGCATGACCCAGATACCCTCGGTGTTGCCGGCCGAACGGTTCTGATTGTTTTCGACGAACATGTCGCTGAAATAGTCGCCGGGATCGTTCTTGGCGTTGCCGAAGCGGCTTTTCATCAGACTGTAATACGGGCAGTCGATCACGTCCTGGGCATTCTCCTCGGCCAGCTTATAGTCGCCTTCGGCGCCGCGCAGCAGGTACATTTCGCTCAGCAGGTGGCGTGCGGCCCACGTCGTAAGCTTGCCCTCCTTCACGTTGTCGGGATTGTCGGGAAGGTACGTCTTGGCAAATTCCAGGTCTTTGATGATGTTGCCCTGCACCTCGATCTTGGGATCGCGCGAGAACGAGAGCAGGAAGGGCTTCTGGATGGTTTCGACCCAGGGCACGTCGCCGTAGAGGTAGACCAGCGTGCGGTAGGCGTAAGCCCGGAAGAAACGGGCTTCGGCCTGGTAAAGCTGTTTGTCGGTGGGATAGTCCCAGTTGTCGTTCTTTTCGGAATAGATCAGCAGTTCGTTGGCCGAAGCGATCAGGTTGTAAGCCCAGTTCCAGTACGAGCCGACGAAAAGCGTCGACGGGTTGAGCGTCATTTCGGCGAACGGAACCAGCGAACCGTCGCGGACGGTTCCCATGCGGCAGAGGTCGGTCGAAATCTGGAGCACCTCGTAGGCGCAGGCGCCGTTGTGCATGAAAGCGCCGTTTTCACCCCAGGTGTTGTATTCCGAGCGGGCGATGGCGTAGAGCCCCGTGGCTCCCACCTCGAAGCCCAGTGAACTGGTGTAAGTGTTGTCGGGGGCCAGCGAACTTTTCAGATCCTCTTCCAGGAAGGAGGTGCAGCCCGCAGCTATCGAGAGGATCGAACTCGCGATGCCGATCTTGATATAATTCATCGTTTTCATAGTCAGGTCTTGATTAGAAGGTTAAGGTTAATCCCAGTACGTAGGAACGGGCGGTCGGGAACGATGCGAACCAGGTGTTGTCGTAGTTCAGCATCTGGCGCATGTTGGAGAAGGCGCAGACGTTGTTCACGCTGAAATTCACGTCGATGGCGCTCAAGCCGATCCGGCGGACGAATTTCTGGTTGACACGGTAGCCCAGCGTGATGTTGCGCAGCTGCACGTAGTTGAGCTTCTTGTAGTAGCCGTGGCTGAAGGAGGCCTGGTAACCCGGCGAAACGACCTCTGCGTCGGGGGTCTCCGGCGTCCAGTATTTCACGCCGTGGATGTAGTTGCCCGAACCGAACGTATACGAGGAGATGTTGGCCACGTTGTCCGTCATCCACTTGCCGAAGACGCCGTTGAACAGGAACGAGAAATAGAGGTCCTTGTAGGAGAAACGGTTGCCCATCGACATCGTGAAGCTCGGCTGTTTGCTGCCGATCACCTTGCGGTCTTTGGAGTCGATGACGCCGTTGCCGTCGACATCCTCCAGTTTGGCGGCTCCGGGCGTGGCTCCGGTCTGGTGGGCCACCTCCTTGCCGTCCTTGTCGATGAACGTGAACTCGTCGCCTTCCTGCCAGATGCCGATCATGTTCCAGTCGTAGTAGACCGACAGCGGCTGGCCGATGAACCACTTGTTGTTGATGTCGTCTCTGCCGTCGCCGCGCAGCGCGACGATCTTGTCGCGGTTGAGCGAGAAGGTGAAGTCGGTCTCCCACCTGAAATCCTTCTTGCGGATATTCTGCGAATGGAGCGTCAGTTCGATACCCTTGTTGCGGGTCTGGCCGACGTTGTAGAGAATCTTGCTGTAACCGTTCATAATGGGAACGGTACGCGACATCAGCAGGTCGTGCGTGTTGGAGAGGTACATGTCGATCGTACCGCCCAGACGGCCGTTGAAGAACTGGAAGTCGATACCGAGGTTGGCCGTATAGGTGGTCTCCCAACGCAGGTCGGGATTGCCGATACCGTCGCTCGGCAGGTAGGCCGAGTTGGCGGCGTCGCTGTTGTCGCCCCAAATATATTTGACACCATTGGTCGAGTAGAGACGGTCGAGCGACTGATAACGTGAAATGGCGTTGTTTCCGTTGGCGCCGTATGAGAGGCGGATCTTCAGCATGTCGATCCAAGAGGCGTTGTCCTTGATGAAGCTCTCCTCGCCGAGATGCCAGGCAACGGCAGCCGAGGGGAAGAAAGCCCATTTGTGGTTTTCAGCGAAGGCCGAGAACGAGTCGGCGCGTCCGGTGAGTGTCAGAAGGTATTTGCTGTTGAAGCCGTAATTCACACGGAACATGCCCGAAACGAAGTTCTCTTTCCAGAAAGACGAACTGATGGCGATCTTGTTCTCGGCGCCGTCCATCCGGTAGAAGCTCGAGTCGTCGTTTACGAAGCCTTCGCCGCTTTGCGAAGCGGCTGTATACTGGGCCTCCTGCATGGAGAAGAGACCTGTGAAGTCGATGTGATGTTTGCCGAAATTCCGGTCGAATTTAAGCACGTTCTCCCACGTCCAGTCCGTCGTGTGGTTGTTGGCCAGCTCGGCGCGGCCGTCGACTTTCTTACCCGTTACGGTGTTGCGGCCGTAGTAGGTTCCGTTCATCTGGCTGCGGTAGTTGTAGCCGAACTGCGACCGGAAAGAGAGCCCTTTGACCGGAAGTTTGAGATCGAGGAACCCGTTGGCCATGAAGTTGCGGCCCGTGCGTTTCTGGTCGGCGTTGACGTCCTTCATCGGGTTGGGCAGGTTCGAGTAGTCCATCGGCTCTTCGTAGTAGGCGCCGGTCTCGTCCTTGTAGATGCCGTAGGGGCTTTGCTTGATGGCATGTTCGAGGTTCGGCGTCGCACCGCCGGTCTCACGGTTCACGAACTGCGTGGTGAGACCTACGGACAGCCAGTCGTTCATTTTCTGGTTGATGCTGGCATAGACGTTCGTGCGCTGGTAATTCGAATTGTAAACCACGCCGGGGTTGTCCAGGTAGGAAACCGAGGCCATATAGGTGGTCTTCTCGTTGCCGCCCTGGAAGCTCAGCTGGTGGTCCATCGTGAAGACCGTGCGGAAGACGTAGTCCTGCCAGTCGTTGGTGATGCCCTTGGCGTAGTTTACCTTCTCGCTGGCGCTGATAATCGAACCTACCAGCGGATCGAGCTGCTCGCCGCTGTAATTGTTCTTGAGCCGGCCCATGTCCTGTTTGAGGCGGATGAACTCGTTGGGACCCATGGTTTCGATGCGCTGCATCGGCTCGGCGATGGCGAGCTTCGTTTTGTAGGTGACATGGAAATCGCCCTGCGAACCCCGCTTGGTCTGGATCAGGATGACGCCGTTCGAGCCGCGCGAACCGTAGATGGCCACGGCCGACGCGTCTTTCAGCACCGACATGTTCTCGATGATGTTCGGGTCGAGGTCGGCCAGTCCGCCCGAGTAGGGAATGCCGTCGAGAATGATCAGCGGGTCGTTGCTGGCCGTCAGTGAGTTCTGGCCGCGGATCAGCAGGGTCTGGTTGCTGCCCGGCGCTTCGTTGCCGGTCGTGATGTTCAGACCGGCGACCTGGCCGACCAGACGGTCCATCAGGTTGTTGGTCGAGACCATTTCCAGCGTCTGTTTGCTGACGACGGCGAGACCTCCCGTGAGGTCTTTCTTTTTCTGCGTACCGTAACCCACGACGACCACTTCGTCGAGGGACTGGGCGTCTTCGGTCATCGTCACGTTTACGACATTCGATGCGCCGAGTTTCACTTCCTGGTCGGTATAGCCCAGACAGGTGAAAAGAAGCGTCGAGGATGCGGGAACTTTGATTTCATAAACACCTTGCGTATTGGATACGGCTCCGTTGTTGCTTTTGCCGTCCTTTACCACGACAACGACTCCCGCCAGCGGGGCGCCGCTTCCGTCGGTGATTTTACCGGTTACTTTGACGTCGTTCTGCTGGGCGAACGACGGTGTTGCAGACAGCAGGAATAAGAGGGAAATCGTCAGGCTGCCTATAAGCTTTTTGTACATGCTCATTATCATAAAAGGTTTCTTTTTGGTTAGTGCTTGTATCTCCGTTATAAAGGGATTGTCTGGAGGGGCGGGAGACACTTCGTCGCCTGGTGTGGTTTTCCGATCATCTTTTCATAGGTTTCAGGTTTTAATTTTTTAAATTTTTTTATGTATTTCGAAGGAAAAGCGGACGCCGGGGACTTCGGACCCCGTATTGCAAAGGTCAATAAAACGGGGCGACCGGATGGGCGTCGTTTATTCGGAAATGGTTCCATTTCGTACGGAGGGGTAAAAAAAAGGATCATATCCGGGCGCTGCGCAGACCTGCGAAGAGTCCCGTCCGGACAAAATGAAACCTCCCTGCCGGTCGCGCGGGGCGACGGCGGGAAGGTTTCTGCGGGCAGATGCGGACGCTGCTCCGGCGGATACGAAAGCACGAGATATTCATAGCCGGTTCGGTCGGCTCCTTTCGTGCGGTTTGCGTCAGGATTTCTTCTTAAATTCGGATGGGGTCAGTTCGAAATGCCGTTTGAAACAGATGCTGAAATATTTGGGATTGGCGAATCCCGTCAGGACCGAGATCTCGGAGATGGTCAGGTCCGACTCCCGGAGCAGCTGGGCCGACCGTTTCAGCCGGACGTCCATGATGAACTCCTTGATCGACATGCCCGTGATGTCGTTGATCTTCTGGTAGAGGAGCGTGCGTCCGATCGACATGTCCGACACGAACGAATCCACATTGTAGTCGCTGTTGTCCATGTTCCGTTCGATATAGTTCATCGCCTTTTTCAGCAGTTCCTCGTCCATCGACGAAATGGTGATCTTCGACGGTTCGGCGATGTACTTCTTGCTGTAACGCTCCTTGAGTTCCTGCTGGGTGCGGATGAGGTTGGCAACCTGTTTGAGCAGGAAATCCATATCGAAGGGCTTGTCGATGAACACGTTGGCTCCGCATTCCAGCGCCTTGATCTTGTTTTCGGTGTTTTTGCCCAGGGCCGAAAGCATGATCACCGGGATATGGCTGGTCTTGATGTTCGAACGCAGCGAGCGGCATACCTCGAAGCCGTCGGCTTCGGGCATCATCAGGTCGGTGATGACGATCTGGGGGCAGATTCTCTCCGCTTTGGCGATGCCTTCGCTGCCGTTTGCCGCGGTGTATACGTTGTAGTGTTTCGACAGCCGTTGTTCGAGGTAGCTCCGCAGGTTGGGGTCGTCCTCGATGACCACGATGTTGCACGCCTTGCGGTCGTGCCGGTCGTTGGGAGCCATGACGTCGGATTCGGTCAGCAGGTTGTCGATTTCGGAGACCGTGTATTCGTACGATTCGGCGGCGCTGTCGGTCTTTTCGGCGTTGAGCGTGAAGGGCAGGACCACCGTGAACGCGACTTTCGAGTTGCCCGAACGGAGGGTGATGGTTCCGTTGAGGTTGCCGACCAGCTCCTTGACGATGGCCAGTCCCAGGCCGCTGCTGCTCTCGAATTGGGGACGGCGGTCGGAGAGGTGGTTGAACGATTCGAAGATGGCCTCCTTCTTGTCGTCGGGAATTTCCGCCCCGGTGTTGGTGACCGTGAAGGCGATGTATTCGGTGCCGGCGGCCGGCGGAGCGGACTCCGGGCGCTGGTCCTGCCGCGCCGGGTAGATTCTCACGCCGACATAACCGTTTTCCGAGGCGTACTTGATCGCGTTGGAGAAGAGGTTCGTGAAGATTTTTTCGATCACGTCGTGGTCGAACTTGATGTAGAAACTTTCATACTGGGAGTTGAAGCCGGTTTCGATCCCCTTCTTGTTGGCGTAGAACTCGAACAGCGAGAAGATGCTGTCGATGAAGCGGATCAGATCGCCCGGCTGGCGGTTCAGGGTGATCTTCTGGCTCTCGATTTCGCGGAACTGAAGCAGTTGGCTGATCATGCGCTGGATGCGCCCCACGTTCTTCTCGATCAGGTGCACGTAGGCATTGCCCGGCGCATTGGCGGGCAGGTGTTCCTTGAGCTGTTTCAGCGGGTCGACGACCAGCGTGAGCGGAGTTTTGAGGTCGTGGGAGATGTTCGTGAAGAAGTTGATCCGGGCCTGGGTCAGCTGCTTCATGTTCTGTTCCTTGATCCGCTCCAGTTCGAGCCGCTGTTCGAAAATCTTCTTGTTGGTGAAATACCGCCAGATGAAGTAGGCCACCGCCGAGAGCAGCGCCGCATAAACGAGGTAGGCCCAGCGGGAGAGGAAGGGCGAGGGGTGCACCCTGAAGCCGAGCGCCGAAACCTCGTCGCCCCACAGGCCGTCGTTGTTGGCCGCCTTGACCTCGAAGACATAGTTTCCGGCGGGCAGGTTGAAGAACTGCACCGCCTTCTGTCCCTGCGGCAGCAGGGACCATCTTTCGGAGTGTCCCAGCAGGCGGTAGGCATACTGGTTTTTCTCGGCGTTCAGGTAGCTGTTCGCCGAGAAGCGGATTTCGAAATTCGACTCCCGGTGCGACAGTTCGATCACGTCGCCCTCGCCTCCGCGGTAGGAGAGCGTGGAAATGGCTTTCTCCAGAGGCGAGTTCTTGGCGCCGGGCACGGCCGGCCGGCTGTTGATAAGCAGGTCCGTAAAATAGACTTTTGGCTTCTGGTCGTTGTATTTGATCTTTCCCGGGGTGAAGAGGATGAAGCCGTCCGTCCCTCCGAACAGCATTTCGCCTTTCGAGGTCTTGTAGCAAGCCCGCACGTAGTAGGCCCCGCAGCGGTTCGGGATGTCGATCTGCGATTTGCGGATCACCCCGTCGGTATGGTCGTAATAGTAAAGCCCGTCGTTGGTGCTGAACCAGACATCTTTCGAGGGGGTGTCTTCGAGGATGCCGAAGACTGTTTTGCCCTCCAGCCCTTCGCCGTTCCGGTCCCTGAAATTGACGTAACTGCCGTTGCGGCGCAGCAGGTTGACCCCGCCGCCACGGGTTCCGAACCAGATGTCGGAGTCGGAGGTGACGCAGTAGGAGCAGAGGTTGTTGACCGAATAGGGGGCCTCTGCGATGTAATGGCGCTTCAGAATCCGCCGTGTGGCGGGATCGACGACGAGCCACAGGTTGCCCCGCTCGTCGTGGAACAGCGTTTCGATATGGATGCGGACGGCGTTTCCCTGTGCGTCTGTCAGCCGGACCGTCTCCACGCGTCCCGTACTCGCATCCTTGTACATCAGCTCGGCGTCCGGGTCGGTCAGCCAGATGCCCCGGTCGCCCTCCTTGGCGAAGTCATAGACGCTCAAAGGCTGTCCCGAGGCCGGATGGTTCATGTACAGGTCGGAGAAACGTCCCTGCCGTTCGTCGAAGACCCGCATTCCGCCGTTGAACGCCGAGACCAGCAGCCTGTCGTTTCCGTCGTGCCACAGCTTTTTGATCATGTTCGACGTCAGGCCGCAGCGGCTCTCCTGCGTGTAATAGACGAACCGGCCGTCGCGGCGGTCCCAGCGGTGAATTCCCCCCCCCCTCCGTTCCGATCCAGAGATTGCCCTCCGAATCCTCTTCGAAACAGCTGACGATGGGATGGTTCAGCCCGCCCGGCGTGGCTTTGAAATAGTCCACGCCGTTGTCCGCGAAGGTCATGTAGGCCAGTTTGCCGCCGTATGTGCCGACCCATATCCCGCCGTCGGGATCGGGGAAGATCGACCATACCGAATTGTTGGGCAGGGAGTAGGGATAGTGGAGGTCGGAACGCAGCAGCTGCGTGCTGGCGGTAAGCGGCTCCAGCAGCAGCAGTCCCGATTGCGTCGCTACCCAGATGATGCCCTGCGAATCGAGGTGAAGCTCCTTGGCGCCGGCGGATTTCTCGTATTCGAGCGGCAGTCGGAAATACCGTCCGATCCTGCCGTTGCCGTCGCATTCGTAGAGCCCGTCCATGAGCGTGAGGACATATACCGACCCGTTGCACTCCACCACGTCGCGGATCACGCAGCTGCCGCCGCCGACGGATGCGAAGAGGACGTATTGCCCGGTCTCCCGGTTCAGGCGGTAGAGATCGCCGCCCGACGCGGCGTAAACGTACTCCTTCGTGCACACCAGCGTCAGCGTCCGCCCGGGTGCGGACATCTCCGGAGGCATCGGATAGCGGGTCACGGCGGGCAGCCGTTCGGGGCTGAACGATT
>OBKS01000923.1_pt1 | contig 24184 bp, 19 predicted proteins | sample 1517381 | NCBI WGS metagenome assembly OBKS01 (sample SAMN04571686, study PRJEB22368) | human gut metagenome | biome: human gut; material: stool | host: Homo sapiens | place: Luxembourg | collected 2012-08-03 | reverse complement strand
ATAAAAATACCATTTTACTATTTATAACTATCTTTCCTAAATCAAAATACATAACCATTAATATTTAAATTAGTAATAAAAAAATCTAATAAATAGTTATACTAAATATTAGATTTTTAACGTATTATTTAATTATGAAAGTTACACCTTTCTTTTCATTTTTTACACTAATTTCATAGCCAAATAATTTAATTGTCTTTTTAACTATTGATAATCCTAATCCAAATTCACCTTTGATACCTTTTTTATACGGACTAAATATATCATTCAATATATTTTCATCTATATTTTCACCATCATTATAAAAACTTATACTCTTATCTTTGATAGTTATTTTAACCTCTTTAACTGCATATCTCATGAAATTATTTAAAATATTATCAATAATTGTTTCCCACATATCAACTGTTCCATTAAACGTAGTATTCTTACTAGTTATTATTTTAAAATTAATATCTGGTCTTTGTAATTTAAATTTAGCTACAGAATTATCTATTATATTTTTTAAATCGACTTGTTCATTTTTATAGTTGTTAGTATCTTTTAAATAATTTAGTTTGTTAAAGTATAGTAGGGAGTGTACTTTTTGTTCTAATTTATCAATTTGTTCTGTTATTATTCTCTTAGCATCTTCTTCATTTTCAATGCCATCATCGACAGCCTCTAAGTACGATTTTATGACAGTAAGGGGGGTTTTAAAATCGTGAGAAATACTCTGATACATTTGACTTTTATATTCTTCTTGTTCTTTTAAATTCTGTTTCATATTATCAATCGCATCAGATAGTATTTTAAATTCATCATCTGTTTTATATTGATAGCTGTCTAAATATTCATCATTATCTAAATTGTCGATTTTTTCTTTTAATTTTTCTATTTTTTTAATTAAGTTTCTTGACCATAGTAACATTACAACTGAAATAAGTAGGAGTGTTAAAAATATAATAGGAAATAAAGTAGAAAATATATCTAATTTTATTTCTTTTATATAATCGTTGTTTGTTATCGCTATTTTTAAAACATATTTTGTACGAGCAGTATTGTAATAATATGTTTTATCCAAATACTTAAATTTACCATAGTCTTTATTTATATTAACCAAAATTTGTTCAGGCGAAAGATTAGTAATCTTTGAAATATTATTAGAAACAATAATATCATTATTGCTAGTAACATATAAATACGCTACTTCCTCATCAAATTCAGCAACATCTATATCATTTTGAATAAGTTCCAAAGGATGCTCAAGATATTGATATATATTTTTTTCATAAATAGGAAGTAATACTTTAGGTAAAACAATACCTAAACTAATATATAAAATTAAAGTAGAAGTTAAACCTATTAATAATAATTGCTTTAATAATCTATTCTTTAATTTCATGTTAATCTATATCCAAATCCATATAAAGTATTTATTTTAAGCCTTGGCATCTTTTTTCTAAGACGTCTCACTAAATCATCTACTACCCTGTCACTTCCAAAATAATCAGTACCCCATACTTTAGATAATATATCCTCTCTACTAAATGACTTTCCTTTATTATTTATGAACAATAAAAGCAAATCAAACTCTAAAGTTGTTAAATTTATTTCTTTTTCTTTTTCAAGTACTGTTCTTCTATCAAAATCAATATCGTATGACTCATAAGTTGTTTTATTACTTTCTTTTACATAGACTCTTTTAATTATTTTATTTACTCTAAGCACTAGTTCTTTAGGGGAATATGGTTTAGTTATATAATCGTCACTTCCTAATTCTAAACCAATTATCTTATCCAAATCTTGATCACGTGCTGAAGTGAAAATTACAGGAACATCTGTATCAACTTCTCTAATTTTTTTTATAATATCATAACCACTTATTGAGTCACCAAGCATAATATCCAATATATATAAATCATATTTGTTATTTATATTATTCATAATGGATTCACCACTATAATATTGAGTAACAAGATACCCTTCTCTTTCTAAATATGATTTAATTAAATTATTTAAATCTACTTCATCTTCTACCAAACAAATTTTGTACATTTTTGCACCTCATTTTTAGTATATCATTATTTGTCTTTTTTTTCTACATATATCACAACCTTTCTTTTTATGTTTTTCAAATTATATCATATATCACCTCCATTTCATACTTCAAGTATATATTTAAAATATGGTTATATTTTTAAATCAATATGGGAAATTATGGTAAAAGAAAACAAGGACTAATTTCCTTGTTTAACTTGCCAGCTTTTAACAATATCAGCATTTCCACTGTATGGTTCAGGATTTGGCATAGACATTTTAATAATCATCGGTATCTTAAAAGCCTTACCGAATGCTACACAAGTACCTGGTTGTAAACTTTTTTGCTTTTCAATTATTTCAGCACTTATATTTGGTAACATTTTCTTTATATAATCAATATCTCTTGGATGTGTCATTTTAAATATAAAGAAATTACTACATTGTGATATTACAGTTTCTGATATTTCTACTGGTCTTTGACTAACTAAATCAAGAATTAAACCATATTTTCTTCCTTCTTTAGCTACTCTTTCAAATATATTGTAACCAAGTAAAAATTTATCAGTATCATTTTGAACATATCTATGTGATTCTTCTAAGAATATGTGAAATGGTATTGAGGCTCTATTAGCTAATCTTTTAGTAAATTCAAATAACAATCTAGCATAAACTTTAGTTATTACTTTAGCTAATGTATCATCTATATCTTCTAAGTTAAAGTTAATTATTTGTGCTTTTTTACCATCAACAGTTACTAAACTAGCAATATAATTTTCTAACTTAATATATTTAGGATAGTTAAAGAATCTCGAACCATCTGATATAACTAATGAATGAAGTCTTACTTTTAAAGTAATTGCTTCATTATAAGCTTTTTCATTTCTTAAAAGTCCTTCTGAAATAAGAGTAAAGTTAAGAGCTTTTTCAACATCTTCCAAAGTAAAATATAAATCATCTTTTACTTCATATCTATCTAAATCAGGATTTATAAAACTACTTACATATTGTGTTAATAAAATACTTTCAGAAAATTGACCAGTACTATCGATTAAAAAACATTCTCTAAATTTTCTTACATATCCTATTCCTTGAACAGGCGCTTCCAAATTAAATTGGGCTGTTGAACATGTATTTAAAATTGAAAATACATCATCTCTTTTACTAGCAGCAGTTTGATTTGTGTATAAAATAGTCATTACAGCACTCGCAATTAAATGATTTTTGTAATTGGTTGCTATTTCATCTTCTGATGCAAAAACACGAACTAGTTTTAACATTCTTTCAATTATGGGAAGTTGTGAATGCGTTTCAGCTCCTAATAATAAAGCAAAGTCATCAATATTTAATAACCAAGGTGGTATTTGAAGTTTATTATCTTCTTCAGCCTTGTTAGTACTATAAAATTTAAAATGAAAATTTGGATTTATTTTATTAATATCTTTAAAAGCATTATGATATTCCCCATATGCATCAAATATTAAAAAGTTAGATTTATATGGAATAAACTTATTATTTTCAAATACATTTTGAAGTAAACGTGCTACTCCACAAGATTTACCACTACCAGTATTACCAAAAATAGCCATATGATTACTAAATAAATCATTAATATTAACATTTATTGGATAATCATCATATAGAGGACTTACTCCCAAATTCATGGATTCAGGTCCATCTTCTCCAGTAATTAAACCAAATTCATCTTTAGTTATTATTCTTATATTGGCACTTAAAGTAGGTTTTCTAATAACACCACCAATAAATTTATTATTTACAATCTCTCCTAAAAGGCGAACTTTTATTAAATCCTTACTTATGTCTTCTACTTCACCAAGTATCTTTTTTTTATCATCTTCAAATATTATATGCATATTCATTAGGTTTTCCCCAACTGGTGTGCCAGCAGGAATTTCTATATGTGCAACATTATCATTTATATAAACTATATTGCCTAACACTATAACCACCTCATATTAATTCTTCTATTTTATCTTTTATCTCTTTATCTAAGTTTTCAATTATTTCTTTTATTTTTAATGACTTTTCATATAGATTTAATACTTCTTCAAAGTAATCTAAATTTTTTTCAGTTTCTTTTAACTGTTTATGGACAGCATTTCTACTAACTTCTAAATTCTCGGCAATTTCCGCTAATGTTAAATTATCAAAATAGTAATCTTCAAAATATTCTTTTTGCTTTTCTGTTAATAATTCACCATAATAATCATAAAGATTTATATATTTTAATCTATCAGTCATATTAGCCTCCTAATACTATATTAAATATAACGCAAAGTGAAGTAATTAAATAAAGAATTGTTATTATTTTTTTGTTTGTTTTTCTATTATTGTACGCTATTAAAATAAGTATAAGTGAAAGCAATATTTGATAAATTATTTTTGTTTCTTTCACAAAAATACTCATTATAAAAAACATTATTAACGCTATTAACAAAATTACTTGAACTAAATATAAACTATCATCTAACTCTTTTTTCATTTCATCATATCCTTAAATAAACCATATATATATTTTTCTATATCAAATACTTGTAAATCATCTTTAGTTTCACCTAAACCAATATATTTAACAGGTATTTTAGTACTTTCTTTGATTGCTAAAACTATACCACCTTTAGCTGTACCATCTAATTTAGTAAGTACTATACCTGTTATATTAGTTATTTCTTTGAAACTTTTTGCTTGACTTATACCGTTTTGTCCAGTTGTGGCATCTATTACAAGTAATGTTTCATGAGGAGCACCTGGTATAAATTTTTCTATTACTTTGTTTATTTTATCCAATTCATTCATCAAGTTTACTTTGTTTTGAAGTCTTCCTGCTGTATCTATTAAAACTACATCAAAATTTTCTTCTTTTGCTTTTTTTATGCCATCATATATAACACTAGCTGGATCAGCATTTTCTTTGTAAACTACTTCAGTTTCTGTTCTATTTGCCCATTCTACTAATTGTTCAGTTGCACCTGCTCTAAATGTATCACCCGCAACTAATAAAACTTTTTTACCTTTTTCTTTTAGTTTTTGCGCCATTTTCCCTATGGTTGTCGTTTTTCCAACACCATTTACACCAACAAATAATATTACTGTCGGACCTTCTTTAGCAAAATTAATCTTATTTACAATTACTTCATTATCTATATAAATTATCATTAATTCATCTATTATTACTTCAGTTAAATCAGAAACACTTTCAATATTTTCTTTTTTAACTCTCAATTTTAATTTATCGATTAATTCCATTACTGTATTGACTCCAATATCAGCCATTATTAAATTTTCTTCTAATTCATCAAAGTATTCATTAGTTATTTTTTTATACTTACTTGATAATAATTTAAATTTAGAATTAAATTCATTTCTTGTTTTTTCTAATCCCCTATCATATACTTCTACTTCTTTATCTTTTTTTATAATATTTTTTAATTTGTCAAATAATCCCATGTTTATCACCTACAAAAAGTATATCAAATAATACTTTTATTATCAATATTATTATTTTGATTTATTCTTCTTATCTTCTAAATTATTACTTTCACTTTCTGAACCTACTATACAAATTTTATTTACTTCTTTTATTATTTTATCAGCATTTTTTTCTAAATATTCTTTCATTTTGATAGTTTGTTCATCTCTTTTAATATTTTCCATAATAAACTCTCTTTCTATTTTGGTACTCTTACAATTGGTATATTAAAATCAATTGCAGCTTTATAACATTTTTCTTTTACTTCATCTATCATACTATCATATATAACCACATATGACGGTGTTAATTTAGGATCATTTCTATCAAATACGTATTCGTTATAGGATTTAGTTTGTTGCAATATATTGTCAGTACTATCATAATTAGGAGTTCTATGTGTATTTATTTCATAATTGCTGGAAGATGCTAAATCATAATTACCAATAAAAACCAGCGATTTATCACTCCAATCACTAAATCCAAATATTACATTATTCACATTTACTGGTCCTTTATCTTCTGAAATAAGACTTGTAGCTAAATGGTGACGTGTTGAATACTCTTCAGGTGCCGAAAAGAATATATCCTTATAATTATTTGTAACATTTTCCAATTCATTTTTTCCGTAAGCACTTAGTACATGAACAATCATTTTTGAATTTAATGGCAAGTCATACACCGGTATTAATATAGATACCCCATTTATACTATAGTCAATATATGTATTAGGTGTATAATCTTCAAGATGTAGTACATTTTGTCTCGTACGCGAACTATATTCATTTTTCAAATATTGTTCCATTATTGAAGTCACTTGATAATTTTTCAAGAAATCCGATTGTAAATTACTTATATCAAAATCTTTGGCATTAACAATTGTTTCTAATCCCTCATATAACTCTAGTATTTTCTCACTTTTAATTACATCTTTAATATTGTTAAACAAAGATAACACTTGATTGGCACTCTCGATAGGAATACCATATAGTAATTGGCAAACTAAATCCTTCTTTTCTAACAAATCATTTGTCAATTCATATTTTTCTTTAAATGTCTTAACTATTTCTTCAGATAAATTATAATTATTTTCTTTTTTAGCATTAATTATAGAATCTATTAAAAGACTAACTTTATTTGCATTTTTTGAAATCAATAACAAAATTGATGTCAAATCGCTTGTAGAAAAATTATCACCATTATTAATGACTATATCAACTACTTCTTGTATTCTATTATCATCTGATCCAAATAGTTCTAGCAAATCAGAAACTACATATTGATAAACAATGGCATCTTTAGCATCACTGCTTTGTAAATTCTTTAAAATTGTTTTAAACAAATTAAATTTAGGATGACTATTTTTTAAATCTAAAATTGATGCTTGAATATAAGGATATTTTGCCATTTCAACTATTCTTGGTATTCCTATATCAAGAATTTCTGAATCAAACATTTCTAAATTATCTATACTAAGTAACTTAGGATTTTCTCTTATTATGTCTTTTACTTTTTCTGATAAATTTTCATATTTTCTTTCTATATATTTATCTATAACTGTTTTTCCGTCACTACACACATGTTCAAGTACTGACGGTACTGCTGTTTTAACAAAGCCAAAATATTTTGCTGCTATACTTTCTTCTGCTGCTGATGCATCTAATGTAGCTTTATTAAAAATACCTAACATTTCTTTAATTGTTTTTCCATTATCCATTTTATAGGAAAGAACATTGTTATTTTCAATTTTATTTAAGAAAGCTATTTCTTCATGCTCCACAATTAATAATTTTGCTATGATTGGATTTAGAGATGCATTTTTCCAAATAAAGTCAGAATTATTTTTATATATTCTTTCAAACATTGCTTCACCATCTACTTCATGTAATAGAACTTTCTCTGTTGCATTTTCTAAGAAATTCCAATTATAATGCCTTATACATATCTCTGCAATATCTGGATTAGTCTTTGCTTGGGCTATATTCAAAGTATCATTTATTTTTAGAACTTCATCCAATAATGTTTTTCCATCTACTTCATGTAACAGAACTTCCTCTGTTGCGTTTTCCATAAAGTCAATAATTCCATTTTCTAAACAAATTTCGGCTATCTTTGGATTAGTTTTCGCTTGGTTTATATTCAAATTTTTCTTTATTTTAAGAGCTTTATCTAATAATGTTTTTCCGTCTACTTCATGCAATAATACTTCTTCTGTTGCATTTTCTAAGAAATTCCAATTGTAATGTTTTATACATATCTCGGCAATATCTGGATTAGTTTTTGCTTGATTTATATTCAAAATTATATTTTCTTCAAAAGCTTTATCTAATAATGTTTTTCCGTCTACTTCATACAATAATACTTCTTTTGTTGCATTTTCTATAAAATCAGTAATTTCATACTTTAAACATATTTCTGCTACTTGTGGATTAGTTTTTGCTTGTGAAACATCTAATTTTAATTTGTAACGAGAAGGAATAACATCTCTAATTTTCTTTATAGCACTTTCAAGAATTGTTTCTCCATTTACTTCTTGAAGTAATATATTGACATCAGTATCATTTATAATTTTGGAATAAACAGATAAATCTCTAGTTTTTGATTGTTCAATTTCATTTAAAATTTTATTCTTATTAATCAATTTAATTAAACCAATATTCTTAATTTGCTTAAACTGATTTTTTATAATACTAATACCATTAGTAGCGATTTCTTTTAAATTAGCTGATACATTTTCTATCCTTTCCATAATCTTTTTTGATTTAATATTTAAATCACTAATAATGTTTTTTATTGAATTATTTAATACATTTTTAACTACATTTACATCAGTTGTTTTATCTAAATCATTAATTACCTCATTAACATTTTCACTGTTATTATTTATAACATCTAAACAAAGTAAGTTAGATAATCTACTATAATTTTCTTTTCTTGTTAAAAATTCCTGTTCAGATATTTCGCCTTTTTCTAACAATTCAATATCAGTTTGTGTAAGAGTTGCTAGGACTTGATTCAATGATGAATCAGAAAAACTAGCTTGTTTTTTCAAATTTACTATTTGATTAGACAATGATAATCCGCCTGTAAGCAATGTATTCCAAAATGTTGAATTTATTGTACTAACAAAATTATTAATAGAAAATTCCGATAAATCTACATTAATACTTTTAAAATCTTTTATTCCTGTCAAAGCTCTTCCAAAATCAGTTCCTGTATGTAAAATAGTATTTCCGAATGGTTCTAATAAAGCTTCTTCAAAAACATTACCTATATAATCTTTGGGTAAACTTTTTAAAGCAGAAGTCAAAATACTTCTTAATCCATCACTAGCTCCACCCTTTAAGAAATTAGGATTTAATGGATTTGTTCCCCATAAATTTACATCTAACCAAGTTTCTACCCCAGCTTCACCAAATGCATCAGCATAATCCCATAAATTTAATGATTTTCCTTTTACCTTTTCACCTGAAAATGTGGTTGCTAAAGCTTCTTCATAATTACTCTTAGCTGTTTCATTTAAACTATTACCCATCATTGAAGCAAATGATAAAGCTGTTCCAACTGAACCAAAAGATAGTTTATTTAAGATAATTGGAATAACATTTCTACCAAATGAATTTGCACCTTGATACTGACCTAAATGAGTAAATTTCTCTATACTTGTTAAAGTATTATTATCTTGACTAGCGAACTTAGAAAAAAAATCATATTGTTCATCAGTTATAAAACCATTTTTATAGTCTTGTTCTACTTTAGCCATATCTATTTTTGATAAATATTCAGTTATATACATTTGTTTATAGTCATTCGCACTCATTACGCCATCATGATTTATTAATCTTCCAAGCCCATCGGCAAAATTAACAACACCATCAGTTGTTCCATTATTTATTGTTAAAATAGAATCCCATATATAATCTAAAAAATTAGAACTTGTTTGTTTAGTCGTAAGTGTTTTTAATAATGGTTTGGCTGCATTATAACCTTTTTGCATATTAAATTTATCTTTATTACTATCTATATATTTAAATGCTTCTTCTTTTCCCTTTTCGTTATAAAGATACATTATAAAAGCTTGTTCTTCTTTATCAGTAGCTTCAAAAGCTGTCTTTAGATCAACATAGGAAAGAACATTTGAAGAAGTATAATTAATAATACTATTATACTTATCTTTACTAGAATCTTTTGATATTGTATAAAGAAATTCTTTTATAGTATCATCATCTATTTGATTTCTATATTTTTCATTAAAAATTTTATCATTTCTTTTCATTAAATCATAATTTGCCGTTTTTAATTTTTGATTTAAATTATAATTCATTGCCATGATAGCTGAATTTATTTCTCTGTTTTCACTTATTTTAGATATTAATTCTTCTATTGGAGCGTTGCTTAATTTTTCAAATTGTTTAGATAAATAATAAGTTTCTGCTCTTTTTATAAGATACTGTCCATACCCTGTCTCCCAGTATGAATCATCTTCATTTACTACTTGCCAATTAGTTGAATCTGTATAATTACCTTCATTATCCATTTCAGTCTTTTTAATTATCATTTTAGGAATATCATTTTCATATACTATTTTACCGTCTTTATCATATACAAACTCTATAGAAACATCTCCTAAGTCAGAAACAAATACATTGTCTTTTGATTCCAAATATTCATTACTAAAACCCTTAAGAGACTCATTAAAGCCAATAAGTTCTTCATACGTCATTCTAAATGGCTTTGATTTTGGTTCATCAAATGATAATTGGTTATATAATTTTAACATTTCTCCAGATATTAAAACTGTACCATTTTTGTACCTTTCAATTAATGCTTCGTATTCTTTATTATTTAAATCATTACATTCACCAAACATTTTAATTACTTTGGATATTTCATTTTCATCACCAAACATTAAACTATATTGATAAATTAACGTTAGATATTCAGAAGCCTTATCACCATTTTTCATTGATTGTGGTATATCTTCTTCACTAAAGTTATATATATCATATCCTAATGCATAAGAAATATTTATCAAAGCATCATTAACACTATTAACATTAGTAGTCGCACTTCCTACTAAACTTCCAATATTAGGAATATGGAAAGTATCTAATGATAGTAATTTATTATACAAATTTTCTATATCAATCAAAGCATCATCTATCTTAGATTTACAATTAAGTAATGATTCTGGATTTATTATTTGTCTATTATCTATTTGTTTAAAAGGTATACTTCTTTCAGATTCTTCCTTCATACTATCAATCCTTACTATATAAAGTATAACATAAAATATAAAAATTAACTATTAAAAAAAGAAATATTTCTATTTCTTTTAAGCATTAAATGTTCCTTCATTATTTGAATAGATTTCAGAAGATCTGCTGATTGCAGCACCCATTGAACTAATTGAAGCATGTACTTTATTAAAATCAGCACTTAAATTATCAAATTCATTTTTGAATGCAGTTGCATTAGAACTTTGCCAAGCTTCTCCACCTATTTTTTCCATTTCCATTGAAACATCATTTAATAATTTTTGTATTTCATCAGCTATTTGAACTATTTCATCGCCAGCACTCTTTACCGCCTCAAATGAATCCATTCTTGCATTTGTATTAGCCATTTTATCCCTCCACTCTATATTGATTTGCACTAGCTTGAATCTTTTGGTCATAATCATCAGCCACATTGTTTAAAGCTTTACTTATATTTAATAAAGTTTCACCTAAACTCATTAATGGTTCTTTATTTTGCGCCATTATACTTGCAGCAGCATCATAATCTGGTGCTGACCAAATAGAAGCTAAATTATTAAATTTTTCATACAAAGTTGTTAGTTTTTCTTGATATAATGAAGCTCTTGCACCAATATCACTTGCTATATTTCTAACTTCTGATGTACTAATATTAAGCATTGCCATATTTTCACCTCCATTTAAATATTATTGCCTTCCTCCCACCCTTGTTTTAAATAATTATAAGTTCTGTACCATTTGATATATCAGTATCTGCTATTAATAAAGAACTATCATAAACATTTCCTGTTAATCTATTAATTAGACTATAATTTTTTACTTTAAACTCATTGTCTGTTAAATTACTTACAATACTACTAACATAATAAATAACATCTTTTACTCTTTTACTACTAGCAATCATAACATCAAATTTTTCTTCTAATAAAGGTATATAAATATTTACTAAATACTTATTCATCAAGCGCCTCTATTTCTACACTACTTTCTACTAATTTAGCATAAGAAGTTTTTCCATTAATAATTACATATCCAAAATTATCAGGTATTTCTTCTCGTAATTCCTTAGTCATTTTATTTAATAAAATAGTATATTGATTTACTATTCCATTTCCTATCCAAATACCACTATTATTATTTACATTAGCTTTATACCAAGCTTCATATTCTATTTTCTTTAGTTTTTGGTAGGCATCTACAAAGACGAAACTTAAATTATTAAGTTCTCTATCTAAATTAAATAGTTCAATTAGTTTATTTTTAGTATCACTACTTATCTTTCCTAGTAAACTATCTAAACCAATTATAATGCATAAATGATTATTTGTAAATTTATTTATGACAACTTCTTTATATAAGTTATTGATATAAATATCAAAATTATCTTTAAAACCTTCTCTTGTTATGTCTTCAGCATCTAAGATAAATAATGATGAGCTAATTCTATTTAAAATATCTATCAATCCATCAAGAAAATTATTCATAATACTAATATCTTGTCCAGTTATTAAACTAATACCCTTACCTTGAAAATTAAAGTATTCAATTTGTAAATTGTTTTTATTAACACCAACTGGGACTTTTCTTAAATCAGTTATATATTTTCTCAAATAATTAATATCTACTATACTTGGTAAAGTAGCAATCTTTTTAGCTCTTCCATTATAATGATTAGCAAGATTATTACATAAATTCTTTATATTAATGCTTAAACTTGCCTCTTCACAAGGATAAGCTACTTGATATTCAAATACATCATCTAATTTAACTAATCCTCTTCCTTTATAGTCAGCTAATTCTACTTTATCAAATCTACCAAATACACCATAATAATCATTACTATCAGATAATTGTAAACAAAGCTCATTTTTAAATGTTTGTCTTAATCTATATCTAATCGAATTAGGACCAACTGTACTCATAATAGTAATTATTCCATATTTAGTTCCTTCTCTAATTAAACCATTTAATCTTTCAAAATATGGTTCATACGCTTCTATAAAATTATCATAATTATTTAGAATTAGTAAAATAAGAGGTAATTTAGTTTGACTATTTTTGATATAAACATTATAGTCACCTGCATAATCAATAAACTTTTCTTTTCTTTCTTCTATTTCTTTTTCTAACATTTGAAATAGTTTATCTATTTTTTCATCATCACCACTTGAAACAATATCTCCTACTTGCGGTGCATTATTATACATTTTTAATAATTCTGTACCAAAATCAATGATATAAATATTTATTTCTTCTGGCGTATGATTTACTATTAATGAAAACACTAAAGTTGATAGTAATAATTCTTTTCCACTACCAGGAATACCATATATAATAGTATTACTTGTATTTGATAAATTAAGAGTAAGCAAACCTTGTCTTTGATTTGACGGATCATCATATTCACCTATAATTGGATTAAAACTAAACGGTTCTTCTTTGTGATTATATTTATTTTTTAAATCATCTACAAATATTATTTCTGGTAGTTTATCTAGCCATAGTTTATTTACTTCTTTACCATTACAAGATTTAATTATGTAATTCAATACATTAGATATTTCTTCTCCTTTATCTACCATTACTTCTTTTTCTTTATCAGCACTCTTTACTATATTACCAATGTTATCAATAAAATTAATTGAAGTATCTATTTTCTTTTTAACTTTTTCTTTTGGGTAATACTTAGCACCACACCAAGCACTTTGTCCTAAAGTAAATAGTTCATTATACCCAACCTGTAAATAAAACCTACCTACATTTGTTATAGAAGCTGCATCAGGAGTTTTAATCATTTCCATACTATCTTGTTTTTCTTGAACTTTTAGACATACTCTAAACTTAGAGTTACTCCAAATTTGATCATTAACTACTCCAGTTGGTTTTTGCGTAGCAAGTATTAAATGAACACCTAAGCTTCTTCCAATACGAGCTGTACTTATTAATTGGTCCATAAATTCTGGTTGTTGTGCCTTTAACTCAGCAAATTCATCACAAATTATAATTAAGTGAGGAATAGCTATATCAACTTTGCCTTCTTTATATAAGGTTTGATACTTATAAATATCTATTGTACTTTCATTATATTTATCACGGGCTATATTGAAAAGATTTTGTCTTCTTCTTAATTCTGATTCTATGGACGCTAATGAACGATGCATATCAGCTATATCTAAGTTTGTTATAGTTCCTGCTAAATGTGGTAATTTTATGCCAGTTTCTTTATTTAGAAAAGCTCCTGCTAATCCACCACCTTTGTAATCAATCAATACAAAAGCTACATCATCTGGAGAATAATTTACAGCCATTGAAAGAATATAGGTAATTATAAACTCACTTTTTCCTGAACCTGTCATACCCGCTATTAAACCATGAGGTCCATGAGCTTTTTCATGTAAATCCAAATACAATAATTCACCCATTTTATCAACACCAACTGGTGCCATTAAATTACTTACTGTACTATTTTTTCTATATCTGTTTTCTATATTTAATTGCTCTACCATTCCCACATTATACATTTCAAGGAAACTAATTGTTTTTGGCAAATTACTATCTTCTTCAATCAATTCAATTGGAGTATTAGCTAATACTTTAAAGCACTCATATAAGTTAATATTATTAATAAAATCAGCAGTAAATTCTTGTTGCGTTGAAGTTGTTACTTCACTAGCAAATATTCCTGATGTTTTTTCACCAATATTAATAAAGTTTTCACATTCATTAGGAAGCTCTGAAAGTTTATCATTTAATATTAAAAGACTAAATCCAGCATTATTTTTACTTGAAAGTATGTCTTTTACTATTTCTAAACTTCTAATATTATCATAATCATCACTTATTACTACATAATATGGTTTAAAATATTTATAAGAATCTTTATCTTTTTTATAAACTTCTGTTTCTTGTCTTTGTTTTAATATTCTTTCTAAATATAAAGATATTTCTTTGTTTTCATTTATATTTGTTCCAAAAAATCTAATTTGTTTATCATTACTAAAGATATGTGGTAATATTTTTAAATCCTCATATAAATAACTATTTTTTTCATTAGTCATAAATACTATTTTTACTTCATCATAAGCATAAAAAGATACTATTTGTAATATAAAATAATTTAAAAAATTGCGTATTAAATTTTCTTCTCCCACTATTCCAGAAATAAAATTATCTTTTAATGAATAACTAATTGGAACATTTTCTAAGTTCTTTGTTTCATTTACTAATTCTTCTGCCATTACTTTTAAAGAATCCTCTTCCATCATAAAATCTTCTTCATGATATTTAACACTAATATCTAATGGATGAGTTCCTGTTCCAACTCTAAGTGATAAAAAATCATCATCGGCTATTTCTCTATTCCATAAAGTTGTTTTCTTATTTAAAATAATACTAGCACACTCTACTGGTGATAAATAATTGTCTTTCAAAATTTGTGCTTGCATTTTCATCATTAATTTTATTTTATCTCTTTTACTTTCTATGTAATTTCTATATTTGTCTTGTCTTTTTTCTTCTCTTTTTATTCGTTGTTTTTTTTCATATTTTCTCGTTAAACTAGGCCATAATAAACAGCTAGAAAGCATAGCAATAGACATTACTATAGTTGGCAAAACAGTCCACAATGATTTACCATTATTAGTCATATTATTGATTGCGGATAAGGCAAAAACTACAGAAGTCATACTCATAGTAAGCATTGGCCCTATTGTATATAACAAAGGTACTTCTTTTTCTTCTACTTTAATAGGTGGTGCATCTATATTTAATTCTTCTTTTTCTATTAATGTTTTAAAGCGTGGTGATTTATAAAAATAATCATCTTTTGCATATATTGGTTTTATATTTTTTTCTTCATCATAATCATCTAATATTAATTCTTGATAGTTATTATCTAATAGTTTAAATCTATCATTATATTTTATTAAAGATGATATTTGATTTAGATATATATAATCTTTCATGACTATTATTTTTAAGCCACATATGAATATAACATCACCATAATTCAACGTCTTTGTTTTATAATTTATATTATTTACATATAAAAGATTAGAATCATTTAAATCAGTTACTATCCATTTATAATTTTTATATTCTAATTTTATATTTTTTATTTGTGAAGCATAAGTAATATCAGTATTATCATTTCCTATTAAATATTCTGAATTGTTTTCAACTTTTAATTTTACATAAGTATTATCAATAGTAGGTTCTGTATATAAAACTATGTTTTCTTTTTCTAAACTTAATACATAAAAATTATATAAGTTTAATGGTGTGTTATTAACACTATTTCCGTTATTTAAAATTTTAACATCAGCATTACTTTTTAATAACCAAGAACCATCTTTTGCTTCTACATTAATTAAACTTCTTTTTTTGTTGTTTTCATCATAATCAGTTATCCAATAACTACCGATTATTATTTTTGGAAGTGTAAAACTAATTAGTCTTTCTTTTTTCATTAATACTATTTTCATATAATCATCCTCTACTGTAGAACATCTTTTCTAGTCGTAATACCATTAATTTTATTTTTAATATTTTTTTGTTCTATTTCTTGCTTTGTTGGTTCATTTTTTAACTTCAATCTTTCTTGTTCTTTTCTTTTTAATTCATCAGCATATATTTTAGCTTTAGTAGAAGCTAAAGAAAGATTACTTTCTGCTGACTTTAAAATAACTATTTGATTATCTAAAGCTGCTGATATTGTATCTGGTATGTCTCCTAATTGATTTTCATTTACTGATACTTTAGCACTCTTTATAGTATTTATTACTGATTCTGTTGTAAACGCTAATTCTTTTAGATTGCTAGATATCTTATATGCTTCTGTCGATGTCATATTACCACCCTCTACTATATACATTTTACAATATTTTCTTAAATATTTAAAGTATTTCTGTATAATTTCAAAAATATTGTTTGTTTATTAAAAATAAGTTATAATTATGTAGAAGGTGAAGTTATGTATATAAATAATAAATTAGTAATAGCTAAAAATAATGATTTTATTTGCTTAAACCCTAATATGTTAAATAGACACGGTATTATTACTGGCGCTACTGGAACAGGTAAAACTATAAGCTTAAAAGTCATCGCAGAAAGTCTTTCTAGTCTTGGCGTCCCTACTATAATTACTGATATTAAAAGTGACTTAAGTGGATGTGCTAAAATAGGTGAAAATAATTCTAATCTAGATGGAAGAATAAAAAAATTAGGATTAAATAACTTTGAATTTAAAAAGTTTCCAGTTAGATTTTGGGATGTATTTGGGGAAATTGGTCATCCTATAAGAGTTACTGTATCTGATATGGGACCTACTCTAATATCAAAAATACTAGACTTAAGTGAAGCTGGTAAAGGAATCTTGAACATTGCTTTTGCAGTTGCGGATAAAGAAGGATTAGAATTAATTGACTTAAAGGATTTAAAAAGTATTTTAAAATATGTATCAAAAAACTCTAAAGAGTTAAAGTTAGAATATGGAAATATTAGTGAAGTATCTATCAGTACTATATTAAGAAAATTATTAGAATTTAAAGATGGTGATTTATTTTTTGGAGAGCCTAATTTAAATATTTTAGATTTTATGCATGTTTCCGAAGAAAGTGGTAATGGATATATTAACTTAATAGAATCTAATAAACTAGTTAAAAATCCTACATTGTACGCTACATTTTTAGTATGGCTTTTATCATCATTTTATGAACAATTGCCTGAAGTTGGTGACTTAGATAAACCAAAATGTGTTTTGTTCTTAGATGAGGCTCATTTAATCTTTAGTGAAATGAATGATAATATTATAAAAAAATTAACACAAATTATTAAATTAATTAGATCTAAAGGAATTGGCGTATTTTTTATTTCTCAATCACCTAGTGATATTCCAGATGAAATATTAAATCAATTAGGTAATAGAATTTGTCATTCACTTAGAGCATATACTCCTAAAGAATTAAATAGTGTTAAAGTTGCAGCTAAAACCTTTAGAAAAGATTCTAGTTTTGATTTAGAAAGTGCCATTTTAAGTTTAGGTATTGGTGAAGCTATTGTTTCATTTATTAATGAAGCTGGTGAACCAAGTATTTGTGAAAAAGCATTTATTTTGCCACCACAAAGTTATATATCTAATATTGATATAAAAGAGATTAAAAAAATTGTTTCCAATGGTGTAATGGAAATAAAATATAGAAATATAATTGATAGTGATAGTGCTTATGAAAAAATAGAAAGAATAAATAAGCAAAATGAAGAAAAAGAAAAAAATGAATTATTAAAATTAGAAAACGAAAAGAAAAAATTAAAAGAAGAAAAGGAAAAAGAAAAAGCGTTAAATAAAGCAAATAAAGAAATAACTAGAAATCTTAGAAAAGTTACTAATTCTGCTATGTCTTCTATTGGTAGACAAATTGGAAACGCTATTATGAGAGGTATTTTAGGTACTAAAAAATAAGGGTTGATATTAATCAATCCTTATTTTTAAAAGATAAAACTTCTAAACAAAGTTTAATCCATGTCTTCTAACATTTGATTAGATTTTTTCATGACTTTTTTCATAGTCTTTTTTGCTTCTTTCATTACTGGTTTTTCGTATTTCTGATACATAAGAACCATAGAAGCTCCTAAACCCATCAAGGCCATACTTTTAGCCATTTTCATAATATCACCTCTTAGTTAGAAAATGTATACGTATACAATATTATTGTAACTAAATTATTTAATTTTATTCAATTTTGTTAATAAATCTGTTTTTCTTATTTGTTCATTATTATTGTTAATAGATGAAATAAAAGCTTCTTTTTCACCAACAATAAATAATTTTTTCTTTGCTCTTGTAATTCCAGTATATATAAGTTTTTTATAAAGCATTCTTTGATATGATTTTACTACCGGAATAATTACATTTTCAAATTCGCTACCTTGCGACTTATGAATACTAATGATAAAGCCATGTTTTATTTTGTTAAAATTATCTTTTGTATACTTAACAATATTGCCATCATAATCAACACATAATTCATATTTTTTGCTTTCTGTTTCAGTTGGTTTTAATATGTCTACTACAAAACCAATATCACCATTAAATATATTATCTTCTGGCATATTAGTTAATTGTAATACTTTATCATTTACTCTATATATTACATCGCCATATTCTATTTCTTTTTTATCTTCTGATTTAGGATTAAATACTTCTTGCAAAACAATATTTAAATTATCTATTCCACATTCACCTTTATACATTGGTGCCATAAATTGAGTAGTTTTAATATTATAACCTTTTTCAAGCAATTTTTGTGCCAAAGATTTAATACTATTTTTTAAATTAAAACTATTACATTCTAAAAAATTGTAATCAGCGTGTTTTTTTAAATAATTATCACTTAATTCATTATTTTTTATTTCATTTGCTAAAGTATTTATATAAGAATTTTCATTTTGCCTATATAAATATTCTAATTCAATAGTTGGTATTTTCTTGCTTTCAATTAAATCTTTTAAAATTTGCCCTGGACCTACACTTGGTAATTGATTAGCATCTCCTACTAAAATCAATTTAATATTATCAGTTATTCCTTTAAAAAGACTAGCAAGTAAATTAATATCAATCATACTTACTTCATCAACAATAATTAATTCATGATTATTTTTATTATATTCATCTACACCAAAACTATTAGTTTCTTTATTCCATTTTAAAAATCTGTGAATAGTAGAAGCTGGTAAATTAGTTGCCTCACTCATTCTTTTACTTGCTCTACCAGTAGGCGCAAGTAATGCTATTTTTTCAAGTACTTTTGTACCTGTTATTTTATTTATATTTTGATATATTTCAGTTATTGCTTTAATTATAGTAGTTTTCCCTGTTCCTGGTCCACCAGTTATAATACTTATACTATTAGTTAAAGAAGAAATAATTGCTTCTTTTTGTAAATCATTATAAGTAATACTATTTATTTTTCCTAATTCATTTATTTCATCTTCAATATTTTTATATTTTTCTTTAGAATTATTAAGTAATTTTTTTATTTTTTTTACTATTTCTCTTTCATTCATATAAATATCATATAAATAGTATTTATATTCATCTTTGAAAAGTTGTTTTTCTTCTGCTAGTTCTCTTAAATAAACATCAAAATCATCAAATTCTATTTCATAATTTAAATAAGAACATATTGCATCATAGATTTCTTCATATTCTAAATAAGTATTACCTGTTGAATATGTTATATTGTTTGCTACATAAACAATTCCCGCTTTTATTCTTCTAGCATCTGTTTTTTCTATTCCTAATTTTAAAGCTATTTCATCTACTTTATTAAAGGTGATTAAATCAACTGACTTAATTAAATCATATATATTTTCTTCTAGTTTTATTTTTGTGTTATTTTTATAAGTATTATATATAGATAAACTATCTCTCATAGTAAAACCTATACTAGTTAAAAAAACAATTGTTTCATGACTTTCTGTATATCTATTTAATGTTTCATAAATAGTATTTATTTTCTTTTCTGTTAACTTAGGAACTAAATATAATGAGCTTTTATCTTCTAAAATTTTATTTAAAGCATCAAGCCCTAAAATATCAACAATACTTCTTGCCTGTTTTTCACCTATTCCTTTAAATAAATCACTACTTAAAAACATAACTATACCATCTTCATCTTGTGGCAAAACTTTTTCATACTCTACTACTTCATATTGAAATCCATATCTTGGATGAATTACTTGATTTCCATAAAAAGTATACGTATCACCAAGCGTTAATTCATGAAAATAACCAGTAAAAGTAAGTAATCTATCTATATAGTTTTGCATTTGTTCTATGTTTGTTTCTTCTACTTTGATTAAACCTATTACATAGTCATTTGATGTATAGATTGCTCTTTTATATGTTCCTTTTATATATTCTTTCATTTAATCACCAACTTATACATTTATTATACTACTTAAGCATAATAAAAAGCAAATAAATGTTTGCTTTTTATTCACATATATATCCTATACAATATGGATACTCAACTTTTTCTATTTTTACCTTAATTAAATTATTTAATTTTTTATCACTTTTTACTTTTACATTTAAATAATTAGTAGTATGGCCATAAAGATAACCATTCTTTATTGTTTCTGGCAATATGTACATTTCTTTTCCAACAAATTTATTCATGTACTCAATTTCTAAATCTTTACTAATATCTATTATCTTTCTAACACGTTCTTTTTTTACTCTTTCATCTATTTGATTAGGCATTTCGCTCGCTACGGTTCCTTTTCTTCTAGAATATGGAAAAACATGTATTTTGCTAAATTTTATTTGATTAATTGTTTCAATTGTTTCATTAAACAATTCTTCTGTTTCATAAGGAAAACCTACAATTAAATCAGTCGTAATAGATATAGTTGGTCTAGCAATTCTTAATTTATCTATTTTTTCAATAAAATCTTCTTTTAAATATTTTCTATTCATTAGTTTTAATATTTGATTAGAGCCTGATTGAAGTGGAATATGCATATGATCTACTAAAACATGATTATTTTTTATTAATTCAATTATGTCATCTGTTATTTCATTCATTTCAATTGAAGATATTCTAAGTCTTTCTAATCCTTTAATCTCAAGTATTTCTTTAAGTAAATCATAAAAAGAATAATTAGTTAAATCTTCCCCATAATGTCCAGTATGAATACCAGTAAGTACGATTTCTTTATAACCATTTTTTACGAGATTTTTAATTTCTTTTATTACATCTGTATGTTTTTTACTACAAACATTACCTCTAGAATAAGGAATAATGCAGTATGAACAATAGTTATTACAACCATCTTGTATTTTAACAAAAGCTCTGGTTTTATTAAAATCTATTATTTGCATTGGTTCAAATGATTCTTTTGTTAAATCTTTTATTTCCACTATTTGTTCTTTTGTTTGTAAATATTTTTCTATAAGACGTGGTATAAATGTTTTATTTCTATTTCCTACTATTATAGAAACTCCTTCAATACTTTTTACAATTTCAGCGCTTACTTGTGTTAAACACCCCATTACAACTATAATACCGCCATTATTTTTTATAGCGTGTTTTATTGTCTTTAAAGACTTATTATCGGCTGTATTTGTTACAGTACATGTATTGATTATGGTAATATCAGATTTATCTTTAGTATCTACTAATTTATATCCTTCTTCTTTTAAAATATCTATAATTGCATTACTTTCATAAGTATTTACTTTGCATCCTAAAGTATATATATTAAATGTCATAAAATCCCCCTAACAAAAAGTAAGGAAAATCCTTACTATAAATTACTCCTAAAGCTTTTCAAATCTTCCAGGAATTTTTCATTTTGTTTTGTTTCATAATCGATGTCATCCGTTTCTATATCGACGGTATTAAACCTAGAATCAGCCATTTCTTTCAGGTAATCTCTACTTATTTTTACTTCTTTATAATAGTTTGGATTATCATAATTAGTAACACCTATAGGTGAAATGAAAATATTATTTTTAAATTCATAATTAGGATTATCAAATGGTGTTTTAATTTCTACTATCTTAGGTTCTCTTTTTATAGTCTCAACTGGACTAACAACAGTATTTTGAATATTGTTTTCTATTTCTACAGGTTCTTCTACAAAATTATTATTTGTATCTATTGTAGTTACTTCTGTTTCTAATGTATTTTCACTTGGTTTTACGATAGCATTAATAGCGTTTTCGATAACATTATTAACAGGTACTTCATTATTTTCTGGTTCTTCAACAGGTACATTGATTTCCATTTGTGGAAAATCTTTTTTTGCTCTTCTTAATAATTCTTGATAACTTATGATAGCGTTTTCTTCTTGTTCTCTTTCAAATCTTTCTACGTTATCCATTTCTTCTTTTTCATCAAGTGTTCTTTGCATTTTTTGTAATACTTCTTCTAGGTCACTATTTATTTTTTGCTCTTTAGCATCTATTTCTTCTTTTTCTATAGCTTCAACTACAGGTTCAGCTGCAGCTGTTTCTACTTCTATTACACTACTAACTGGCTCAACTACTGCTGGTTCTTCTTTAGTAGTATCTTCTTCTATTTTTTCTACGCTTTCTTCTTTTATTTCTTCTACTACTTCTTTTTTGTTTTTTTTAGAAGATAAAATTAAAGTCAATAAATAACCTAGTAAAATTAAACCAAAAATAAATAAAACAATTCCTAGTATCAAAATATTATTATTAGCAAACACATCAATTAATTCTTCCATCTTTATCACTCCATATTTATATAATTCAGAATGCTTAGTACAGTTAAGGGAGCTGTTTCTACTCTTAGTATTCTATCACCAAGTGAAACACTTTCAAATCCGATTTGATTTAAGTATTTTTCTTCTTTTTCGGAAATGCCACCTTCTGGACCAATCACTATGTTTATTCTATCACACAACTTTACATTTTGAAAATACTTTTTGATACTATTTTTTGTTGTCGTACTACAAACGATTGACACTCCATTCATCTTTTCTAATCCTTTTAAATCAAACATATTTTCGATAGTTGGAACAGTTATTCTTTTGGATTGTTCTGATGCTTCTTTGCATATTTTTATCCATCTTTCTTTTTTCTTCAAAAACTGTTTTTCATCAAGTTTTACAAGTGTTCTTTCAGTTGTTATAGGTACTATTTTTGTCACTCCAAGTTCTGTACTTTTTTGCAAAATATAGTCCATTTTTTGTTCTTTTAAGATGGGTATTATAAGAACAATTTCTAAATTTTTTTCTTCAAATTTTAGTTCTTTCTTTACACTTATTTGGATATCAAATTTTACATTTACTATACAGCACAAATATAGCTTACTGTCAAAAACGACTTCTATTTCATCACCATCATTCATACGCATCACATTAGTAATATGATGAATATCAGATGGTTCTAAAATTATTTTATCTTGTTCTTTATTAATGGCAAAATATCTTTGCATCATATCCACCTTCTTAATTAGTTATGATATCATTAATTTAGATATTTAGCAATATTTTATGACAATAAAGTGTGATTTTTGTTAAAAATTTCAATATAAATAAAAAAACTAATAATTTTATCAAAATTTGATATTATTATTAGTTTTATTTTAATAATGGTTAGTCGCTTACGCTCCACGGATGACGGCACGGAAAGAGATGAACCCGCGCGCGAAACCGAAGCTACCTACAAAGTACCAAAGGCCTGCATTAGCACCGCCGTGGTAGTCGCCACCGCGACAAAGCCAAGGGTTAGCAGGATTTATGGAATAAGATCCATCATCATACCAACCGCCAAATTCTACAGTTCCATAACATTTTCCGCCATTACAACCTGTCATTAAATCTACTTTGGTATTTTCTCCTGTTATTGTAAATGAATCATAATATTTACTTTCTGGTAAAGCCA
>OBKS01000902.1_pt1 | contig 24523 bp, 19 predicted proteins | sample 1517381 | NCBI WGS metagenome assembly OBKS01 (sample SAMN04571686, study PRJEB22368) | human gut metagenome | biome: human gut; material: stool | host: Homo sapiens | place: Luxembourg | collected 2012-08-03 | reverse complement strand
TTTTGAAGTTCTTGTCATAAGTGTAGTCTCTCTTTCGTTTACACCTATACAATAAGTCTTAAATAGACATCATTAATGTCAGTTATATTAACAAGTCACCAATGTGTCTGTTAAGCCAAAATCATTCTCATCGATTTTATGAAATTCAGCTATTGAAGATCCATTATACGCTACCTTTTCTAACTTATACTTATTATCACTACTTAAAGTCTCATCATGCAAAATATGGAAACAAATCCTAGAATCTGTATGCTCAAGTATAGACTGCATTACAGTACCAACCCAAACACTATAATGACCATCCTTATCATGTAGTCCAAATCCTATATGAATAATATCCTCGTCCTGTTCATTTAACACTGATTCTTCCAATTGATCTACTGCATCTATTAAATACTTCTTGATATAGAAATCTGATGATAAAATGCTTGATGATTTTGAGTTTATTGAAAATTCATAATTAATATTATGCTTATAGAAAACATTTGAATAATTACGTTCTTTTAAAGAAGCATATACCTCATTACTTGTAGGCATAATTAAATCAGCAGCCTTTAATACATACTCATATTCAATTGTTTGATGTAAAAGAATACAAACCTTTGTATTATAAGCCTTGATTTTATTGATAAGTAAATTATCATAGTGTTCACCATTTCCAGTAGGCAATTGTACAAACACCAAATCATTGAATTGAAGTGATGAAATGATTCCATCTATTCTTTTCGACAATTCATTATCTGTATCTGTAGTTACATCAAAATTAAAGATTCCCATTTCTTTAAAACCCAACACATGAGCTGCAGCCGCATATAGATTTTGTTTCTTCTTTAATTCCTGATCTTGTATAAACCCATAAATATTTGTTATATGTACATTCATTACCCTTTACCCCTCACATAAAAAATGGACATGTCCACAACACATCCATTTTATCACACTATTCAATTAAGGTGACTCCCACTTTCCAGATCTGATTCAAGAAATTCAAATTCAATGTAGCCAAACGATTATGCTTATCATACTTAATAATATAATCATCCATATTCACAAGTGGACCTCTTGTCACATGAATCTTGTTATTGAGTAATACACCATAAGACATACGAAGAATCTTCTTGTCATCCATCAACATCGTAAGAATACGAATCTCTTCATCTGTTAATGCAGAAATATCCTCTTTATATTTTAGTTCATGAATAAAAACACTCTCCAGAGGAAACTTTCTAAAAATACGATCCACTTCTACCTGTGACAATTTACTCACCACAAATACATAACCACCGAATAAAGTTCGCAATTGAATCTGTTTAGAAACCCTATGATAAAACTCCATCTTAGGACTAAACGCAAAAATACCCTCGTTTTCATTCAAGTATTTACATACTTCCTCTTCCTTAGAACGTATGGTCAATAATACATACCAATGTTCATCCAAATTCATATATAAAACCCTTTCATTTCCTATACTAAAAGTATAAGGTGGTTATTTATTTGTGTCAAATCGATTAAAAAGGTAAATCAATCTCTGGTTCTTCTTCTTTTTCATCCACTTCTTCTTCAAAAGTCGGTAAATTCTCTAAATCCAATTCATCCAATCTATAGTAATCAAAAAAAGGCTCTTCCATAATTGGATCCCAATTCATACAATAGCTATATACATAATTTACTTGTGCATCCGTTAAACCACTTAGTAATTCATCAAACTCTTCTTCCTCACGCAATTCATACAACCACTGTAAATCATACGCACTATGACCTGCATCTACCCACATATGAAGTCTTTCCTTCTCTTTCTTTGTGAGTTTATTTTCCTTTTCAAATTTTCTTAATTCATTCTTACGAATTCTATATTTACTCTTCTTTTTCATACACCAAAAAATAAGGGTACACACTAAGTATACCCTAATATCTACTATAAACTTTTCAATTCTTCTGTGATTGCACGGATAGCTTCATCGACCTTAGAAGCATCCTTACCACCGGCTTGAGCCATATCTGGCTTTCCACCACCATTACCAGAACAGATTTGAGCCGCTTTCTTAACCAATTGACCCGCATGTACACCAGCCTTAACAGCCTCTTTACCTGCACCAGATACAAAGACAACCTTTTCTCCATTTGTGTTCACGAAGAAAACAACCATCTTGTCATCACTAGCCTTTAAGTTAGAAACAATATCCTTCAATGCACCTGCATCCATTCCAGAAACAGATTTAATCAATACATTTACTTTTCCAAAATCTTTAGCCTCTGTAGCCCATTCTTTAGATTTCAAAGTAAAGATTTGGTTTTTCAAGTTATCGATTTCCTTTTGCATATCGTGCATAGTCTTATAAGCAGCCTCAACCTTTGTATCAATATTCTTAATACCCTTTTGTTTAGCACTTACCGCAATATTTTCTAACATTGCATGTTCAGATGCAAAGTCTTGGTAAGCCGCAAACTTAGTCTTAGCCGTAATACGACGAGAATCCGAACCAATACTTTCCTCACTAATGATCTTACATAGACCAATCTGAGCTGTGTTTTCTACATGACATCCAGCACAGAATTCCTTAGATACATCCCCCATTGTTACAACACGAACTGTATCTCCATACTTCTCATCAAATAATGCAGTGGCACCAGACTTTTTAGCCTCTTCAATAGGCATTACTTCTTTCGTTACTGGATACGCCGCACTAATATATTCATTCACAATACGTTCTACTTCAGCCAATTGTTCAGCCGTAACCTTTTCATAATGATTGAAGTCAAAACGCAAATATTCAGGACAATTATAAGAACCAGCCTGGTGAATATGATCACCCAATACCTTAACTAAAGCCGACTGCAACAAGTGCGTACAAGAGTGGTTCGCTGTAGTTGCCAAACGATCTTTGACATTTACTTCACCATGTAAAGACATACCCTTTTCTAATACACCACTATTGATTTTAACTGTGTGAATATGCTGTTTATTACGCGTCTTTTGAACATCTAATACTTCTACTTCTACACCATCAGCCGTAAATGTTCCCTTATCGGCAACCTGTCCACCACTTTCTGCATAGAAACAAGTTTCATCTAAAATGATCATACCTTCATCTTCTAAAGAATCAACCATTTTACCCTCAGCATTAAATAACGCAATGATCTTACCATCACAAGTTAAGTGATCATAACCAATAAATTCACTAGGCTCATTGAAGTTCATCAATTCTTCATTTTGAGACGCAAAAGAATCCTTTACATTACGCGCATTACGAGCACGCTCTTTTTGTTTGTTCATTTCTGCATCAAACTCATCACGACTTACACTGATTCCACTTTCCTCGGCAATTTCTTGTGTCAATTCAAATGGGAATCCATACGTATCATACAATTTGAAGACAACTTCACCACTAAGCTTTCCATCCTTAGCCTTGCTGATTTCTTCGTCTAGTAAAGCCTGACCAACCTTTAAAGTCTTCTTGAAAGTTTCTTCTTCCACCTTAATCAACTTCTGGTTGAACGCAACATGCTCCTGCAAATAAGGATAGAAATCCTCCATTAAATCCGCAACAACAGGAACTAATTTATATAAGAATGGTTCATCCAAACCTAATTTTAAACCATAACGAACAGCACGACGAAGTACACGACGAAGCACATATCCACGACCACTATTTGAGAAGTTAGCACCATCACTCAACGCAAAAGTCACTGTACGAACGTGGTCCGCAATAACACGGTATGCCATCTTATATTCACCTTCATAAGGATGTTTCGCCATAGCTTCTGTTGCACGAATAATAGGCAAGAATAAATCGGTATCGAAGTTTGTTTCTCCATCCTGAACTAAGGCAACTAAACGCTCAAGACCCATACCTGTATCAATGTTCTTCTGAGGAAGTTCCTTATAATCTTTACGATCTATACTTGGATCACAATCATATTGAGAGAATACAACATTCCATACTTCTACATAACGATCATTTTCCATTTCATCAAAGAATAATTTTTCTCCCAATCCCTCAGGATCATATTTTTCTCCACGATCAAAGAAAATTTCACTGTCAGGTCCACCAGGTCCCTTACCAATTTCCCAGAAGTTATCATCTGTCTTTAAAATATGACTAGGGTCTACACCACAAATTGTAGTCCATACTTCATAAGCACGCGCATCATCTGTATATACAGACACATACAATCTGTCCTTATCAATACCCATCCATTCTTCGCTTGTTAAAAATTCCCACGCAAACTGAATCGCTTCATCCTTGAAATAATCTCCAATTGAGAAGTTTCCTAACATTTCAAAGAATGTGTGGTGACGAGCTGTACGACCTACATTTTCAATATCATTTGTACGAATTGATTTCTGTGCATTCGCAATACGATTTGAGGCCGGTTTTTCACTACCATCAAAATATTTTTTCAAAGCCGCAACACCAGCATTGATCCATAATAATGTTGGGTCATTGTGCGGAATCAAACTTGCGCCCGGCTCAATCATATGCCCTTTAGATTTAAAATAATCCAAGAACATCTGACGAATCTGATTACCAGTTAATTGTTTCATCTTTTCTTTCCTCCAATAAAAAAACGCTCCTATTTCTAGGAACGTATAATTACGCGGTACCATCCTAGTTCATTTTCCAAAATCGAAAAATGCCCTCAATTCACTCGTTAACGCCGACTACGTTTCAACTCCAAAGTAGCTTCAAACTAAAAGACTCGAAGAGCTTTCACCAAACGCCCTCTCTCTATACACAAGAACTTTTAATTCTACTTATCTTCTTCACTGTCGAATCGATAAAATTTTAACACTCTTTCCATATTTCTGCAAGACGAATCACACCATCTAACATCAGTTCTTTACTCATACTCGCAAAAGACAATCCAATACGCCCATTTAAAATACTAATTGCGACACTATGCGATTCACACAAATCCCTAAAGCGTGATACATCCACATCTAAATTTAACCAATACGCCATATACGTCTCATCCAAAATATACGAACAACCAATATGCGTATCAATCAACTTCTTTAAATACAAATGCTTCTCCTTATACTCATGAATAAGCTTTCTTAAATGCTTCTGCAAATACCCATCCACAATATACTGTGTAAAAGCCACCTGCTCAATTTTACTCGTCGTTGGACCAAAATAAGAAGCACTATACTTACGCATATACTCCTCATTTAAAATCATATACCCAATACGAAGACTCGGTAATAATAGTCTTGAAAACGAAGAAAAATAAATCACATTCTTACTTTTTGAACACAACGAAGTCTTGATTTTAGAAGCATACACAAGCTCCCCATTATAATCATCCTCAAGAATCAAAACATTCTCTAAAGAAACCAATTCCTCACGAACCCTTTCACTCATAGATTGCCTATCCGACGTAAAACAAGTCGTATTCACATAGACAACATCCACATTCAACCTTTGAATATCCTTCACAAAAGAATTTGGATTTAAATATTCCACATGAAAACCATACGACAAAAACACCTGCTTAGCCTGATCATCCACTAAAGTACTTAAACCAATCACCTTTGACTTATCCAACATTCCACAAAATATATACAACAAAGACTGATAGTTTGAACCAATCACCATCTGCTCAGGAAAACACAAAATATTCCGATTCTGATACACATACTTACATAGAGCCTGCCTTAATCCATACTCACCCTGCGCTAAACCATAACTTGACATCAAACGCTTATCATTCAAAACACCCTTCATATATCGTTTCCAAATCGTCGTTTCAAACGAATCAAAAGAAACCAACTGAATCCGAAAATCATAATCATACGATTTTTCTTTATGACTCGAACTATAATCCAGAATTTCCTGATGCAGTAAGATACGCTCCGGATTCATGCTCACCACATAACCCACTTTTTCTTGACTCGAAATAAACCCATCCAACACCAACTTATTATATGCATTTTCCACCGTGGTCTTAGACACATTCATCTTCTTTACACATTCACGAATCGAATCCACACGATCCCCATACTTTAAGATCCCAGAAAGAATCGACTCCTTATACAAATCATAAATTACTTGATATTTCTTCATGCAACTGTCCCCTATTTATTTTTTATAATTGTATATTTTTTTATATACAGAAACAAGTATAATAGTCACTAAGTTACAGAAAGAAGGAAAGATTATGAAAAACAAACAAACATACGAAATCGTACTAACAGGACTAGGCATGGCATTAGTCTTTGTCGCAACCATGTTTATCAAAGTACCAAACGCATTAGACGGATACTTCAATCTAGGAGACGGATTCATCCTATTATTCGCAAGCTTTTTAAATCCATTTGAAAGCTTCTTGATTGGAGGCTTAGGAAGCGCACTAGCCGATGTAGCCGGAGGATACGGCCACTACTTCTTCTTTACCCTAATCATCAAAGGACTAGAAGCTATCGTAGTATCCCTACTTATGAAAAACTACTCTAAACCGAAACAAATCTCAAGCTACGTATTAGGAGCTGTCATTATGGTATTTGGATACTTCATTGCCAAATACATATTAAAAGGAAGCTGGATCGTAGCCGCAAGTGAAATTCCAGCCAACATAGTCCAAGGAGTTGCAGGTATTGTGATTGCACTTATTGCCTATCCAATGGTAAAGAAAATCGTACAAGATAAATTAAATTAAAAGAGAAATCAAAATCGATTTCTCTTTTTATTTACATCGAACTGTCACTCTATTTTTCGCATCCAAAGTACACGTAAATAAAGTCAAAGGATAATCCGAAGAAGTCATATCCTCAACACTATCTGGCGTTAAAGACTCAACCACTGCAACATGATACACAAATTGATTTCCAAGCGCATCCGTAAATACGACCTTACTACCCGGATCTAAACTATGAATTCTACCAAAATGAAACCAAGAATTATGTGCCGCAATCACCATATTCCCCTTATATACACTACCCGAATATCGACAAGGCGCCAATTTCATCAAATCATACGTAAACTCACTCGTAACCGGAAGCTTAATGTCCAAAGAAGGAATCTCAATCGTTCCAATACAAGATAATCCATCTAGTTCTACTTCAGGCATATCCATATCTGGATCAATCCATATATCTGGATCCAAATCATTCTTCAAATTATAGGCAGCCAATATATCTTCTTCACTCTTTCTAGCCCGAAACGTATCATACACATTAAACAAAGTGAGTCCCAAGGCCAGTACAATGCAGATACAGCCAATATGCTTTAGAACTTGCTTACGCATATACATCCAAGTCCCACAAACAATAATACAGGCACAGGCCACCATAATTGACCTGTCAAAGGAAGATTTGATTCTGATTTCTTAGAATCCACAACCTTATTCAAACTATTCTTTAACACAATATGATTCCCTTCTCGATAAGAACTTACACTATATCCAGAAGGAACACTTGTCTCAACACAACTCCACCTCATATCACCCGACAAATCTTTCCAAGCATATGTCCAATGATTTTCTTCACTTAATACCTGATGATCCACAACCTTGCCATCGCCAAGTAAATCTACACCAATAAAACTTGGACGATTCTTCTTGTCGTCATCTTTCCATACTTTTTGAACACGCAAAGAAGTCGTTTCAACTCTAGGCTCATACTTTAATTCAACATCACAATCTTTATCCACATAAACAACAGAAACCGACATTGTATACTCCGTATTATCTAAAGCCTTTACTAAATAAACACCTTTAGTTAAATGAGAAAATAAAGCCTTACCATCTGAATCTGACTTAACTTCATCATCCCATTCAATATTGTCACGATCAATATAATCGCCAAGAATATTCCAATCCTTTGAAACTGAATAGGATTTAAAAGCACCCATCAAATTATAATCCGCATCCGCCACTCGATACAATCGAACATCGATATTGGAAGCAGGACAAGTCACTGTTAAACTCGAATAATCACTTGCGAAAACAGGAGTACATACAAGAACAAAAAGAAATATACACAATACACTACGAATTATTTTTTTCACGCCCTCTTAACCTCCATATCTTCGAAACAATAATACCAACCAACAAGAATACAACACCAACACAAGAAGCCACCACTAAAGTATCCACCCTAGCTGCATCTGAAGTAATATTCGATTCATTATACAAACTATCCACCACACGATGACCACGAACCATCAAACGCTGCGTATTAATACCATACGGCGTACACGTAAGTAACGTACAAAGATCCTTACCTTCTTCAATCTCTAAAGGACCATAATCCTCAGGCTCTACAACCGAAATCTTATCCACCTCATACACCAAAACCTTGCCATACACATGCAGATAAAATAAATCCCCCTTTTCAAGACGATCAATATCCGTAAACAAACGAGCACTCGGAAGCCCTCTATGACCAGAAATAACACAATGCGTACTACTACCACCAACAGGAAGCGAAGACCCTTCTAAATGACCAACACCCACCTGTAATACAGAATCATCCACACTATGATAAATAGCTAGCTTACAACGAATCTCAGGTATTGTGATATATCCCATCATACCTGTACCATCCGCATTTAATAGACTCTTATATACAGACAACTCTGAATCACTAGGCGTAAAACGACCACTATTAGAAACCAACCCTGAATTATAGGAAATAGCCGAATCTATCGCAGCCTGCTTATCCTTGTCATCCATCTTAGCTAAAGTATCCGTATAATTCGCCACAACAGCCGTTTGATGTTTAGAATTCCAATAATTACTTACCGTTGGATACAACAATAAGGAAAGGCCCGTAATAAAAACAAGTATCGCAATTATAGTTGAAATATGTTTCTTCATTTTACAACCCTCTCCCTATCATTAATCGAAAATCAATTACTATTTATTCTTAACTCTTCTTTTTGTAGCTAATACAACACCTGAACCCAATACAAGTACAGCACCTACTAGATAGATCATTGTAGTACCAGCACCACCTGTACTTGGTAGTACTGTTCCTGTTTTGTTCTCTACTTTAACTGGATTAGCTTCAGATTCACCAACTTTAACTAATCCAGTCTCATCAATTACTACAGTTACTGGACCACTTAATTTATTGTATCCTGCAGGTTGTTTAGTCTCTGTCAAATAGTAAGTACCAGCACCTAAACCTTGGATTGTGAATCTACCATTATCAGGAGTAATTACTTCTGTAATAGTATTTGTTTCATCTGTTTTAGCAACACGATAAGTATTTGAACCTTTATCAATTAATTTGATTGGATCTGTTCCATTTTGATTTTTACTTAATGTAAACTTCGCATCAGCAAGTCCTTTTTCAGTATTTGAATCATTTTTATCTATATAGAATTTAAACACATTCATCTCAAATGTTTTTGTATCTGTAGTTGGATGAGTTGTTTCTAAATTATTATTTTCACCATACTTTAACCAAGTTTCATTCTTATTTTTGTCAACATTTCCAATTACGGCTTTTTCATTTAACACTGCAGAATAAGTAACAGTAATTGTATCATCAGCCTCTAAGCCATCGCATAATTTTTTAGAAAAATTAATATGGAAAGTACATTTTGGATCTGTGCTTTCTAAATTAGTTGTTTCAACACTATAATCTGTGGTTTTAGAAAGATCTCGATCAGTGTTTTGTGCATTTTTATGTAAACTAACATTTACTGAATTTTGATCAAAAGTTAACCCCTCTGTCATTTTATCATGTAACACATAGTTTTGAGCTCCTGGTTGTGCAGTAATTGTAGTTTGGAAATAAACAGTATCATCAATGCTTGCAGAGTTAGACTTTCCATTAGCAAAAACAACTCCACCAGAAGTAATAATTTTGTCTACTGAAGGAACACCATTCTTTTCATCGATTGTTACATTTGGTTGTGATGATGAAAGACTGCAAAGAGTTCCAACACTCGAATCTAATAAATAATAACCTAAATCTAAACTATCTTTTGTGATAGTAGTTTGTCCTGTTGTAGTCGTAAAAGTCTCTACAGGCGTTATTTTTTTATTAGTAGCATATTCAAGCGCTTTTTGTGCAAATTTGCGTAAATTATCTTCAGCATCCATACCTTTTTTAAAAGATATATACCCATTTTCATTATTTTCCATGTAAGTGGCACCTTCACCACCGCTTTTAAAGAAACCTTCCCATCCTGTTGCTATTGTATAGGAATAATTATCACCACTAAAACTCTCTAAATCCAAAATCTTATAAAGTTTATACGTTTGATTTTCCTTAACATAATTAATTGTTAAAGTTCCAGTTGTCTCTGGTGATGCTCCTTCAACAGCTTTTATGTTACAACCCATTGATACTACCATCATGAATGCAAACATAATGGCAGCAATTTTCTTAATTAGTTTCATTTCTTTCTCCTATTCTTTGATTTGTAATTTAAATGATTCTTTTTATTTATATTTGTCAGAACTATCAAGCTTGCTAAAACCAACATTGCACCTGATATTCTGTAAATCAGAGTTCCATAACTACCTGTAGAAGGTAGTTGTTTAACACGGCTTTGATTTGTCACGGTTACCGTCGCACCGTTTTGTACTGCATTATTAGTACTATAAGATGTAATGTATTCCAATCTATTAATGACATGAACACCAGAATCTTTAATTGGATTGTTTTGATCATCTAATTCATAAACGTAATAAGTTTTACCCAAATCTAGATTAATAAACTTTTCACTCTTGGTATCTGTTGAACCTTCATCATATTGAATCGATATTGTTTGAAGTAGCTTCTCCGTACCGTCTTTATTTTCATATAAACCAAAATGATATATTCCTGTTACTGGATTCATATCGTAATTACCAGGGTTTTTAAACTTCTTTTCAACAGTAATCTCACCCTTATGGTTCAATACAGTTAAAACATATGTTTCTTGATACTGCACTTTTATTCGATCATCCTGAATGCATTTTTTAACATAATCTGAATAATCAGTTTTTCCAGACTCAACCCTTGGTACCATTATGTACAATTCTTGATTACTATTAACATAACCAGTTGGTGCTTTTGTTTCTGTCACTTTATAAATAGTGTTATATTTCATTACATGATCAGTTGCTGAACCACTACCAAAACTTAAAGTTCCATTTACATCTGTTGTTCCAGACCAATTAAAGGTGTTATCTTTTGATTCAATTGTGTCATCATTCAAACGTACACATTCAACCATTGTAAAATCAGCACCAGATAATGAAGTAGATAAATTATTTTGATCTTTTTTTAGAATATTCAACTTGATATTATTACCACTAGATACAGTTCCACCTGCCGAATATGAATACCCTTTTTTTTCAACCTTAACACCTGTTGAAGGTTTATATCCTTCCCAATAAGCTTCATTAGAAAAATCTACCTTTTGTCCTGGAGGTGCATTCACTGTTGCTTCATAAGTAATTATGATTGCCTTATCATTTGGTATCTCAATTTCTAGCGTATTGTCATCTTTTAATACAGGTTTAAGAACTACTGCAACACCATTTTTATCAACCGCATTTATTGATTTCGTATCTAAAAGCAACGAATTACTCAATTTATCTATAAGCTTTAATGTTGTTCCTTCGCTAACAGGAATTTTTTGTCCAAGAGGATTCGCTTTAATTGTGAATTTTACTTTTTCATTAGCCGGTTGATTAGACGTCATCGACTTTTCAAGATTCTGTCCCTTCAAAGTTGCGGATGAAGTCGCATTATTCATCTTTTGTCCATCTGCTGTTTGTAATTCAACTTCATTTGTAAATGTTTTTTCTATTCCATGTAACACATCGGAATCTTTTACTTTACAAACCACCTGCACATCCACAGAATAGTCATCTCTAACTTGTCCAGCTATAAAATCACCCAATTCAATAAGAGCCTGATTTCCGTTCACATAATATGTTGTTGTCTCTGTTCGGCCATTATTATCTGTTGGAGCATCTTTTGTTTGTTTCTTTGCCCATTCAGAACCAAGATTTGTAATTTCCTTTGATTGAATTGTATCCTGTTTAGGTCCAGTCCATTTAACACGAATATACGCCAAATCCATACCTTCAGGAATTTTTTCTAATACACGATATGTTCCTGATAATTCACCAGCGTAATTCAGTTTAAATACCCAAGAAGCATATAATCCAGGTCCAGCATCAGATAATCCATCCTTAAATATCTTTGTCGTATCTCCTTGATCTCTTCCTGGTTCAATATTAGTTAGCGTACTTCCATCATATGTGAAAGTTTGTCCTAACTCTTTTAGAATATCTGCACCTCCACACAGTGTTTTTGTTGCTGAACCCCAACTAATATCATTTTCACCATCATCATTTGTACTAATTTGATTTTCATATTCATTGTAGTCTCTATAATCTGTCGGCAATAAAGAAGGTTCTGTGGCAATAATCATATACAACTTTTGATCTTTAAGTTCTATATTCTTATTTGCGGTAATACTTAACTCAGAATTATTTGTAATCTTAAGATTAGAGAACTCGCCTTTTACATCAATTAAACCACTTGTAGTATTTAACTCTTCCAAATCTTTAAAACTTGTTATTGATTTATCATCCGATAATTTACCTTTGTAAATACCCACTAACGAATCATCATACAAGTAAGAATTTGTTTTATCTTTTGATACCGTATCTTTAAAGATTGTATCTTTTTTTATTGCAGTTCCACTAACTTCTACTACCCAATAAATCTTTCCTTTTGCCCAATTTCCACTATCCACTTTCGGACTTTCATAATACCAAGATGATTTTTTTACATTCATCTTATAATTACCTGAAATTGCAACTTCCTTATTTGAAGCTATATCTGAAATTTTAAACGGTATACCATCTCTTCCAACAACATTACCAGTTAAAGTAAATGTATTTGTTACTTTTGTACTGCCATAACTATCCTGATTTACTGGTTTTGCATAATAAGTAAATCTATATGCATATTTATTATTGTTCCAGCCTAAATCACTTGGCTTTAACGTAAAGCCTGTTTCTCCATCAATCCTTACCCATTTTACTTCTTTTGGTTTATATTCTCTATCTAGAGTATTTATATGCGCATTCCTATCTCCCGTCGAACTTAAATTATTTGCCTTTTTTGTTTCTTCTAAAGCTTCAATTTTTACATAACCAACATACTGCATCTTATTCGAATTTAAGTTATCAGTCATTTGTACACTTGTCGCATCCCAATCGCCTAACGTATCATTTACCATTACAGTATATTTATAACTTCCTGTAGCCACTTTAAATGTATTCTCAGTTGAATTATCGATACTATAGTTACCATTGTTTTTTATATACCTGTTTCCAGACATCTCTATAGTAGTATCTTTAGTTGTTGCACTTTCAACCGACTTTTCATCCCACTTATAAGTATTGATTTGTTCTGTACACCACACTCGATCAAACGCGTCTCCAAATTGTTTTTCAACATTTGAAGCTGACAACAAAAATCTATTCTTTATATCTATACTATCTTTTTTTACTTCCGCAAAAGCCCCAGGTTTTACTATCAATGTATAAGTTACATAATAAGAATCCCCAGGATTTACAATTATAGGATTACCCTCTTTACCTGCAAGTTTGAAACAAGTTGGATTATCTGTACCATTCCATTCTGTCACATAATTTTGACGGTCATTTGACCATTGAACAACATAATTTGATTTATCAACTTCAGAGTAATTCGAATCCCCCTTTTTCTGTACAGAAAGATTGAAACTATTAGAATCATATTTCACATACTTTAATATATTTGAATCTGTTGAAAAAACATCTTCATAATTTAAACAATCAAAAAATACTAAGTCTTTTACTGGATAATTACTTTTACTTTCGTTTTCATTCAATTTAAAATACAACTTATAGTCTATCTTGTAGGATCCATCATTTTGTCTAACAACAGAACCTACTCTTTCTTTACTCATATCATAATCTACATTTGGAGTAAACTTATTATCACTATAAACACGCTTGATAGTATTTGAATATACTATGGCCTGATTATTGATAGTTTTACCATTCAACGCAACACCATCTTTTAACTTCGCAAAATAAGTTAAAGTACGTGTTTCATTTGCTGACATTGCACCTATATCCCAAACAAGACTTCCAATTTCATCATCACTTTTTGTATTTTCTGAAGGTATAGGATTACTTTCACTTGAGGTTGATCCTAGATATATGCTTCCATGAGTTTTGCCTGTTTCAATAATTTCACAAGGATCTTGCCCATTCTCTTTACCTAAAAGGGGTGTTTTTGTCTTATTTACATACATATAGCTAATCAAATTAGAATTAGCTAAAAAAGTATCAACCACTTTTACGTCTGGACAACCATCCTCACGTGCATTCACTGTAATTGTATATTTAATATAATCACTATTTGGATCTGTTTTTTCGCAAGATTTATTCACATCTACTTTTCCGTAATGTGCAATTGGATTCTCACCAAAATTCAATGTATAGTCTTTTCCTGCTATTGTAATCGTTGTTTTTCCTTCATTAGGTATATTACTTAAATTAGCCTCTCCAGTAACATAGAAATCACCATCAATTGTTGTCTTTCCGCCGCTTATTAAGCCATTTAAATAATCTTCATTAAATTGAACCTTTACTTTTCTATTATCTACAGTTACATCGCCAACTTTCGTTGATCCTGACATAACACTGCCTTGTGCCACTGCATTTCTAAGAATATTTGGTAAATCAAATAATAATGTACGATTATAATTTGTTTTTAAATAGTCAATCTGTATCCCTTGATAACTAACACTTATTTTTATTGAAGCATCACCAGGAATTTCTGTATTACCAGCCACATCAATCTTAGTTTCATGACCATCTTTTATATAATACCAATCGATAGAACTGATTTTACTTGCATCACTAGTTAAATCAAAACCTTCTGAAGTAACTTGAGTTGATTCCTGTTGTTGTTCTTCTTCATTACTCTCATCTTGTTTATTATCTTCTGATTCTGTAGCTGCTTGTACTTCTTCACTAGGTTCTGTTGTATCTGGTTGCGTATTCTCTTCTTCAACAGGCTGTTCTTCTTCCTTTTCGTAACAATCTTCAGTATGTTGATGTTCTTCTTTATCACAAATTAACTTGTCATCTTGATAACACTCTTCAGTATGAGTATGCTCTTCCATTCCACAAATGGTTTTACCCTCTAAAGTAATGGCCGGAAGAGTTAGTGCATAAACCACGCAAAAAACAACCACGCAAGAAAGGGCTAAAGTAATCCTTTTCCATTTCTTTAACCGTGCTTTATCCTTAAGTAGTTTTTTTATATAATCCGAAACCATACTCTCTCACCTACTTTACACTTCCCATTTGATCAAAAGGCCAAATTCTAAAAATAATCTGCCCCTCTATTTGTTCTTTCGAAATATCTCCAATTGCTCTACTTCTAGAATCTATAGAAGTATCCCTATTATCACCCATTAAAAACCAATGCGATTCAGACACCTGATGTGGTAAATCAATATCACAATTTCCCAATGCTTTTTCATTAAGATACTTTTCATCCAACGCTTTACCATCCACACTCACATTGCCATTCACATCAATATCTACCCATTGACCAGGACTGGCAATAACACGTTTTACCAACAACTTATTTCCTTGCCAAAAAGCTACAATATCTCCCGACTTTAATTTTGTATCCTTTACAGAAACAACATACTGCCCCTGTTCTAAAGTAGGAGACATACTATAGCCGTAAATAGATAATACGGGCATCCATAAAGTAGCTACTAAAACAGAAATGGCAGCTACTACAACCAATATACCAACCGTACCCTTTAAAGTTTTACGATATACAACCCTATCCTTTAACCGCTTCTGCTCCGATTCTATTTCTTCCATTGTTAAATCATTTGAATTTGTAGTATCCTTTTTCATCTCGCAAATGACATCCACCAACTCACTACGACTCAAATGCTTTAAATCTTTCTTCTCCATATCTAACCCCTATATTTATTGGTAGCGCTTACTTCAAGTTAGTAAAAAAAGTCTACCTTGTAAACCACTTTAGTAAAAAAATATTGCACAAATTATTAATAATGTATTCATAAATACATCAAATATCCCTTACCTATCAAACATTTTAAGATTCCCTAACTTTTAACAACATAAATATTACGCGCCTTAAAGCATTTTTTCAAACGGCAAAATAACCATGGTTATATTTATTTATAGTTATATATAGCTTCACATCTATATTTAACAGTTATTTTTACTTTTGGTTATATATATGCCCCCCCCCCCGAAATAAACTCGATTAAAAAGTGCAACAGAATTGTTAAAATGTACAAAAGAAAAACAGAATTCATTACGAATTCTGTTCTTTCCTATAATTCAATTGTAAGGTATTTTAAACCACCATATTTAACTTGATAACGATAAATATTATACATAAGTTCTAACCACTCTGTATCTGTAATCTGCTTTTTGCCAATACAATCAATCATCATGTTTTCAGACTTTTTTAAACACTCCATATTCTGAACCCACTTTTTATAATTCTTACTATTCGGCTCCAGTGCCATGTCTATGAGATCATCATACTTCTCATTTACAGCCTTATATATAACTCGAATATTCTCAATTGTAGGCTTTTCGATAGTATCAATGTAATCAAAAAATCTCATATATATTACCACTCCTTTGCATCGAACTACCCACATTATAAACCGCAAATATATACCTTGTATAGAAAAAAGTGTCAATTAAGACACTTTTTTGAATATGTTTATGATCTGCTTTTCCAATACATTCACATCAATTGGCTTAGAAATATGCCCATTCATACCTGCTTCCATTGCCATTTTCTTATCTTCCTCAAACGCATTGGCCGTCATAGCTAGAATTGGAATACTTGCCTTTTTTACATTCTCAAATTGACGAATTCTTCTAGTTGCCTCATACCCATTCATATTTGGCATTTGAATATCCATCAAAATCAAATCATACAAATCTGCATCTACTTCAGACAACCGATTTATACAAGCTAAACCATCCTCAACACGATCCAACACTAGACCACTCTGTTCAAGTATGGCCATCGCAATCTCGGCATTTAATTCATTATCTTCCACAAGTAATACATGCTTACCTTCTAAGATGGATTTTTCATCCAGAACATCCAATTCTTGATTCAATTCTATAGAATCCTCATCCGATATTCTATGCTCAAAAGTAAGAGTGAAACAAGTACCCTCACCCAGCTTACTCTTGACACAAATCTCTCCATCCATCATATCCACAAGATTCTTGACAATCGCCATGCCTAGACCTGTACCCGACACTTTTCCAATCGTTGTATTGTATTCTCTAGAAAAAGAATCAAACAAAGTTGGAAGATAGTCTTCACTCATACCAACACCCGTATCTTTAACTTGCGTTTGAATTCTGACATAACCAGATCTTGTACAATTCAGTTCCTTCACATCAATCGCAATATGACCACCCTCAGGCGTATACTTAAACGCATTGCCCACTAGATTCATTAAAATTTCACGAATCTTAAAACCATCCCACAACACATGTGTATGATCAACATCCACACTCGTTGTAAATACGATATTCTTTTCTTGTGCACTCGACTCGAATACGTTCTCGATTTCTTCAACTACAATCCCGATTTGCTCGGCTCTTTCTTCGACAACCATCTTACCACTCTCAATACGCGCCATATCCAGCACATTATTAATGATTGAAAGTAGTAGCTTACCACTCTGCTCAATCTTATTTTGATAATCCACCAGGATTGGATCTGTCAAGTACTGCTTCATCAACTCATTGTAGCCAAGAATCACATTCATAGGCGTACGAATATCATGCGACATATTGTTTAAAAAATCTGTTTTCGCCTTATTCGCCTCTTCCGCCACAATATATGCCTCTTTTAATTTTGCCTCCTGCATACGTTCCTTCTTGATCAAATCATCAATGTTTCTTGTACCAATCACCGCCACACGACTACGATCCTTTTTATAAACATACGCAATACGTGTCTGATGATAAAGAATACGATCACCCATTTTAAATTCATAGGTCATTGAAAAATCATCTTGATTTGAACATAACGCATCTAACGAAAGCTGATCTAAAAAATTTTCACGACTTTCATCCGTCACAATCTCATCGGCATAAGCCGGCAATAATGCACACCACTGATTTTCATATTTACGACAAAAATCCGCAATACGCTTACCATTCTCACCCACTTCACGATATGAAAAGATTTGACCACTATCCAACTCCAACAATAATACGGAAAAATATTCTTTACCAAGACCCTCAATAATCTCTCTTTGAAGTTCTAATACTTTTTCCCTCTTTACAATTTCATCAATTGGACGAAAACCCATTATAATCTTAAAATGATTCAAATCCTCATATAGAAATACTGCCCTTGCCCCCAAATTCGAAATTCCATTCTCATCCGGAACAATTTGAAAATGCCATTCTAAAGAACTCTGTTCCTTTAATGTACGCATTAAAGACTCATTTGATAAAAGTTCCATATAATTTGGACAAGAATCCTTCATCAGTACATTATCATAGAAATAATTTAAACTCTCACTATAACTATGCCAATTCATTTCAGCACAACTCGCATCCTGCTTAATCACTTCCACTGTATCTTGTTTCAAGTCACAAAGCACTAAAGAAGTATAATCCATAGTCAAAGCCGATAAGATATTATTCTGTTCTTTTTCACGAATAAATTCCGTTACATCCGAAATATGTCCATGCAGTATAGAATTTCCCTCTTTCTCTACACTCTCACTTACATAGTGATATCCATCTTTTCCTAACAAACGAAAAACAGAATTGAATAAATCCATCTCTCTATCCTCTGGATGCACCATATTCATTAATTTATTATCAAACCGAGTTTCAATCTCTTCTTTTGACCAACCAAAAATCTCTTGAAATTTTAAACTCACATATAAAAAGGGATATCCATCCTCCAATGAACACCGATGATATCCACCGATACGCCCACACACTTCTTGAATTGTCAAATCATTATCTATTATCTTCATAGCCATTCCCCTAATAGTACTAACTCTATCAAACTCTCAATCCTATTTCAATCCACTAAAAACTATGGTTATATTCCTATTAAATAAAAGTAAACTAATTTAACTATATAGTAACACAAATTACGTTTAAGTTAGTTGTATGCGTTTACACCTAATTAAAAAGTACAAATTGTACTAAAAAGTGCAAATAAAAAAGGTACATAAAGTACCTTAATTGCTTCTACGCTTTTTACGACTATGAATATTCTTAGACACACTACGAATATTTAATAGTGGAGCCAAGAAAATGATAATTGGATATATTTCCAAACGACCAATCAACATCGCAAAAGATAAGACAATCTTCGAAAAATCCGAGAACATGGAGAAGTTTCCCATTGGACCACAAAGACCATATCCTGGACCTACATTGCCAATACAAGTCATTACCGATGTAACCGTTGTCTCAAAATCAAAGTTATTAAACGAAACCAAGAACAACAAGACACCAACAATAATAATGAAACTACAAAAATAAGCCATGATCTGATTGACCACCTCTGTATCCACTACTTTACCATCCATTGTGATAGCTTCTACTTTTTGTGGATGCAGTAACTTTTGAATATCCAATTTGATTTTCTTCACAATAATCAAAAGACGACTTACCTTCACACCACCACCAGTCGAACCAGCACTCGCACCACAGACTGTTAATAAGAAGAGGATCATCTTACTAAATTGTGGCCAGACACTATAATCACAACTCGAATATCCCGTTGTCGTTATAATTGAACCCACTTGAAAACTTGCCAAACGAATGGATTTGAAAACATCAAAATTATACATGGATAAAATATTCAATGTGATACAAGTAATTGAGAATAGAATAATACCTAAATATGTACGCAACTCTTCATTTTTAAAGACTTGTTTAAAATCTTTGATCAATAAAAAGTAGTACATATTAAAGTTCACACCAAACAAAATCATGAAAATCGTAATGATCACTTCATAATACGCATTGTTGTAGGCACCAATACTCGTGTTTTTAATCGCAAAACCACCGGTACCCGCCGTACCAAACGTATTACATAACGCATCAAACAATGGCATCTTGCCAATCAATAGTAAAATGACCTGAATGACAGTCAATCCCATATACATGGTATATAAAATCATAGCAGACTGACGCATACGAGGTACTAATTTACCAATAGTTGGGCCAGGCGCTTCCGCACGCATGATATGCATATCACGATCATTTGACTTTGGAAGTAAGGCCAAAATGAAAACCAAGATACCCATACCACCAATCCAGTGCGTAAAGCTACGCCAGAAGAGTGTGGCATGCTTCAAATTCTCAACTTCCGTTAAAATACTTGAACCTGTCGTTGTAAATCCAGACACCGCTTCAAAGAAGCAATCCACAAAAGAAGGAATTTCACCCGACAAATAGAATGGTAATCCACCAAAGAAAGAAACAACAATCCAGGCAAGACCTACCGCAAGCATTCCGTCTTTGGCAAAATAAGAATTCGTTCTCGCCTTTTTACGCATTAAACCATAGCCTAAAGCCAAACAAATCCCAATTACGATCAAGTAAGAATCATATAATCCTTCTTGATAAATCAAATCCACAATGACCGGCAACACCATTAAACAGGCTTGCGCAATAAGCACCATACCCAATACGTTACCAATCATAGTCCAGTTGAGTTTATGTATATTATGCTTAAGATAGTAAATCATTGATATCCCTCAACCCTGCAACCTTACTAATAATAATAACCGTATCCGATAGTTGAATACGCATATCACCCGTTGCTACTTTAGAAACACCTTTATGTGTTACATACGCAATGATAATACCCTTACGAATATTTAGATCCTTAATTGGCACATCAATAAAACGACAATTGTCACGCACTCTAAATTCTAAAGCCTCTACCTTGTCATCCACGAGCTTAATCAAAGATTCAACGTTTGATCCAACCGTATTCTGCATAGCACGAACATACTGCACGATTTGGTTTGCGGTAATAAACTTAGGCGTAATTGAATTTTCAAGACCCAACTTTTCCAACAAGAAACCTAAAGAAACACGATTTACCTTAGGAAGCACATGCGTAACACCATGACTTTGGGCAAACATGGAAATAATGACATTCTCCTCATCATTATCTGTAAGAGCGATAAAGGCATCCATTTCCTCTAATGATTCACTCAATAATAATTCGTGATCCGTTCCATCTCCATGAATCACTGTTGCCTGTGGGAATTTTTCAACCAAGTTGATACACTTCTCTTTATTCAACTCAATAATTTTAACGGCCATACCCAATTCAAGTAACATGCTCGTCAAATAATATGTGATACGACCACCACCAACAATCATAACCTCATTGACTGTACGATCACTTAAAATACCAATCTTAATAAAGAAACGCTCTAATTGCGTTGTTGAACCCGTTAATGTAAGACGATCATTTTCATAAATCACCGTATTTCCATTTGGAATGATGACTTCACCATCACGCAAAATCGTCACAAACAAGACTTCTGTCTTAAAACGACGATTGATATCAACCACACGCATATTTATAAGTGGGGAATTTTCTGTTACCTTAACTTCAGCAAGCTCAATTCTTCCCTTCGCAAAAGACGATACTTTAATGGAATTTGAGAAACGAATCGCACGCAAAATTTCACGAGCCGCCGCCTGCTCTGGATTGATACTCATACTCAATCCCAATTCATCTTTAATCAAACGAACTGTGTTATTGTATTCTGGATTACGAATACGAGCAATGGTATGTCTAGCACCCAATTTTTTTGCCAATAAACAACAAATAATATTCACTTCATCCGTTGATGTAGCCGCAATCAACAAATCACTCGAAGGTACACGTGCTTCTAATAATGTGTCTAAACTAGCCCCATTCCCTTGCACACCAACAATATCTAGTTGATTCATTGTACTTGATAATACATTCGCTTTATTTTCAACCACTGTAATATCATGACCCTCTTGATTCAATTGTTTCGCAATCGCAAAGCCAACTTTCCCATCGCCAACTACAATAATTTTCATATTTCCTCCAAAAAAAATAAATTCCGATACGGAATCTATCTCAAGTATAATACAAATCAATATTAAAAACTAGTAATACAGAAAATATGTTCAATCTCCTTGCATTTTCAATTCATAGTGATATACTAGGCTATGCTGGATAATCAAATTACCCTTTTACCGCTTATCCAGCGTTTCCTATTTCTTGAGCTGATTTACCCGATCAGCTCTTTTTTTCGTTTTAACAATCGAGTATAATGCCCTTAGAAAGGTGCATGGTACGATACAAATGGAAAGTAAAGAAAATATTGGTACAAGCTTTAGGATAATTCTTCCTTTACAAATAGATCCAAACCCATTTGTTACAAGATCTAGGGTTTGATGTATCGACTGCTCAAAATGGACAAGAAGCCCTTGATCAATTCAAAAAATCTAAGCTTTACACTTTTGATTATATTTTTATGGATATTATGATGCCAATTAAAAACGGTCTTGAAGCCACTCGAGAAATTCGTGTTTTGCCACGAAGAGATGCGAAAAGCGTACATATTCTTGCGATGAGTTCCAATGCATTTGAAAGTGATATTCAAGAATGCCTAAAAAGCAGGTATGGATGGACATATCGCAAAACCAATCACTATGGAACTATTAAAAGAAAAATTAGCAAAATGAAAAGGGTGAGACAATCACCCTTTTAGTCTGCATATGGCTTTAAATAATCTGCATTCAAAATTAAAATCTTATTATCGACTATACGAATTACATTCTCTTCTCTTAATCCTCGCAAAATACGGTTGACGCTGTTTCTGGTAGAAATACCACAGAATCCTGCAATATCATCATTTGTGACCTGCATATCAATCAATATACCTTCCTCATTTTCTTTTCCAAACAAAGAAATCAAATTATAAAGAAAGGCATAGATAGCGCCACTCTTTCCATTCATTGTCATACATTTTTGGCGATACAAAGCTCTTTGTAGATTCTCACGATAATATGCCTCAACATACTCTTTTAATTTTTCATCTCGCTTTACAGCCCTTGAAAAATCTTCTCGACTTACCAAACAAAAAGATGCCTCTTCACTTTAAACACGAATTCTTATACGATACGCAACATCTTCACGAAGTGTGTCGCACATTAACGAAAGAAGATTGGGTCCTTTGGCATAAGTTATATTATATTCACGTCCATCCTCTAAAATGGAACTCACCTTTACGACACCTTCCTTTAAGAAAATCATCTTTTCTAAACCGCACATTATAATATCATGGTTCTTTTTTGAAACAATTGGGACTTCCATCTTTTCCAGATATTGAAGCACATAGTCACAATTCATCTTCGTCACCTCTATCATTATTTCCATTGTATCATAATTCAGTAGAATCTTGTTAGCAATTGATATTTATTATATTACGTGTTCCTTATATATACAATTTTGGATAATTGTTTTTGTATAATACACAACAAGATGATATACTTATTTTTGCTGGATAGCGTGTCCATAAAGTAATTTGCATATCCAGTTTCCTATGAATAGAGCTGAATTATTTGCCACATCATCTAGTTCAGCTCTTTTTTCATTTCAAAATCCATGATATAGTAAACAAAACTGGTTGTAACCAACTCATGATAGTCTTTCTTATAATGACCAGTTTTAAGAGTCGACATCCCACATTTTAAGTCGGCTCTTTTTATATTGCATGAAAAAAGGCGGATTATGCATCCACCTTAACATCTACAAATTGTTTTAAATACTCGACATCCAAGACCATGATTTTATTATACAATGTGCGAATAACATGTTCTTCTCTTAAGCCACGCAAAATACGATTCACGCTATGTCTTGTAGAAATTCCACAGAAACCAGCGATGTCATCGTTTGTGATCTTTAGGTCGATCAAAATTCCATCACGCGCTTCTTTTCCAAACATTGTAACCAAATAGTATATAAATGCACATACAGCACCATTCTTGCCATTCATCGTCATTAATTCTTGTCTTGAAATTGTTTCCGATAATTTTTTACGATAATACATATTCACGTATTCCACCAATTCAGAATGTTCATTTAATAATTGATTGAATAATTCTTTAGAAACACAATAAAAACTAGCTTCATCACTCTCAACACGAATCATCAATGAAGAAAATTTACAATCAACAACTGCATCTTTAAACATAGATAAAATATCAAAGCCTTTTAAATACGCAATATTAAATTCACGTCCATCACGCATTAAAACACTGACCTTCACAACACCTTCTTTTAAAACATATACATTCTCATCATCCATATTTAAAAATGTATGTCTTCTTTTACGAATAACAGGCACTTCGTGCTCTGTAAAAAAGTCTAAAAATAATGAATATATAAAATTGGATAGGGATAAATCAACCTTTAAAAGTCATAGGGATTTTT
>OBKS01000901.1_pt1 | contig 24526 bp, 28 predicted proteins | sample 1517381 | NCBI WGS metagenome assembly OBKS01 (sample SAMN04571686, study PRJEB22368) | human gut metagenome | biome: human gut; material: stool | host: Homo sapiens | place: Luxembourg | collected 2012-08-03 | reverse complement strand
CGCCTGGCTTCATTGAGGCGTAGCCATTTCTGATAGCGGAGTGGACTCATTCCCGCAAGCTGTCTGAAGTGTTGATGAAAAGAGGGGGTGTTCATTTGCACGCGGTTTGCCAGCCTGACTCTTCAACGCAGGGAAGATGCGGCAAACGGCAAACCTGCATACCAGCCAGCCTATATCCGGTATGCACAGGCCAATCATGAAAGAGGAGAGGCTTTATGTTCTGGAACCCTGAAGTAATAACGACGACCGGAAAATCGCTTCGCATCACTCAAATTCAATTTAACATAATATACATTATGCGCACCAACATAAACCAAGGGAGAATCCAGTCGTTGGCGGTCATGATTGTCCTGCTCATTAACAACGACCAAAACCCCATATCTTACTTAATACCGTATTCTCGGCTTAACCGGTCGTGCAACCTCAACACATTGGTTTCAACTACATCTTATCCGCTCTACGGGATAAACGCTGCGATATCCGCGATCGCGGATAAAAAGGAGGATTTAAAAGTCGTTTGAAGTCGGCAATATTAAGCCGCATGCCATCTTCGACATGCGGCTTATACGGTTTACCAGCTATATGAAGATTATTGCCGGTATTACCCCTGCTGATAGCGGTACGCTGGAGATTGGGGGCAACAACTACGTCAGATTAACGCCAGTTCATGCTCATCAGCTGGGCATTTATCTCGTTCCCCAGGAACCGCTGCTTTTTCCAAGCCTGTCGATAAAAGAAAACATCCTGTTTGGTCTGGCAAAAAAACAACTCTCCATACAGAAAATGAATAACTTGCTGGCGGCGCTGGGCTGCCAGTTTGTTTATTCGCTTGCGGGAGCTGCTTGCTACTGGCGTGGGTATTGTTTTTATCTCGCATAAGCTGCCGGAAATTCGGTTGGTTGACGATAATTCTGGTGGCATTTATGGCCTGGCTGCTGGCAAAGACGGCGTTTGGACGCAGTTTTTATGTCACGGGCGATAATTTACAGGGCGCTCGTCAACTGGGCGTTCGTACGGAAGCCATTCGCATTGTGGCATTTTCGTTGAACGGCTGCATGGCGGCACTGGCGGGAATTGTGTTTGCTTCGCAGATTGGTTTTATCCCCAACCAGACCGGTACCGGGCTGGAGATGAAAGCAATTGCAGCCTGCGTGCTGGGCGGCATTAGTTTGCTCGGCGGTTCCGGCGCGATCATCGGTGCGGTACTCGGCGCATGGTTCCTGACGCAGATCGATAGTGTACTGGTGCTGTTGCGCATTCCGGCATGGTGGAATGATTTTATCGCGGGCATGGTTCTGCTGGCGGTGCTGGTGTTTGATGGACGCCTGCGTTGTGCGCTGGAACGTAATCTGCGGCGGCAAAAATATGCCCGCTTTATGATGCCACCGCCATCCGTTAAACCCGCTTCGTCAGGTAAAAAACGGGAGGCCGCGTAATGCGTATTCGCTACGGTTGGGAACTGGCTCTTGCCGCACTGCTCGTTATTGAGATTGTTGCATTTGGTGCAATTAACCCGCGGATGTTAGATCTCAATATGTTGCTGTTCAGCACCAGTGACTTTATCTGCATTGGCATTGTCGCCCTACCGCTGACGATGGTGATTGTCAGTGGTGGGATCGATATTTCGTTTGGTTCGACCATCGGCCTCTGCGCCATTGCATTGGGCGTACTGTTTCAAAGTGGTGTGCCGATGCCGCTGGCGATTCTTCTGACCTTACTGCTCGGCGCATTGTGCGGGTTGATCAACGCCGGATTAATTATCTATACCAAAGTTAACCCGCTGGTGATTACGCTTGGCACGCTGTATCTGTTTGCCGGAAGCGCCCTGCTGCTTTCCGGGATGGCCGGAGCGACGGGGTACGAAGGTATTGGTGGATTCCCGATGGCGTTTACAGATTTCGCTAACCTGGATGTGCTGGGACTCCCCGTTCCGCTGATTATCTTCCTGATATGTCTCCTCGTTTTCTGGCTCTGGCTGCATAAAACCCATGCCGGACGTAACGTGTTTTTAATTGGGCAAAGCCCGCGTGTGGCGGTTTATAGCGCGATTCCGGTAAACCGCACCTTGTGTGCGCTCTATGCCATGACGGGGCTGGCGTCTGCGGTCGCCGCTGTGCTGCTGGTATCGTATTTTGGTTCAGCACGTTCCGATCTTGGTGCGTCGTTTCTGATGCCCGCCATCACCGCCGTAGTGCTCGGCGGTGCCAATATTTATGGTGGTTCTGGTTCCATTATCGGCACCGCCATTGCGGTTTTATTAGTGGGATATTTGCAACAAGGTTTGCAAATGGCAGGAGTGCCAAATCAGGTGTCCAGCGCCCTTTCCGGTGCGCTACTTATCGTCGTTGTCGTAGGTCGTTCCGTTAGCCTGCATCGCCAGCAAATTAAAGAGTGGCTGGCGCGTCGGGCCAATAACCCATTTCCATAAAGGATATCTTCATGACACTTCATCGCTTTAAGAAAATCGCCTTACTTAGCGCGCTTGGCATTGCCGCAATCTCTATGAATGTGCAGGCCGCAGAGCGTATTGCATTTATTCCCAAACTGGTTGGCGTGGGATTTTTTACCAGCGGTGGCAACGGCGCACAACAAGCTGGTAAAGAGCTGGGCGTTGATGTGACCTACGACGGGCCGACAGAACCCAGTGTTTCTGGTCAGGTACAGTTGATTAATAACTTTGTCAATCAGGGGTATAACGCCATTATCGTTTCTGCGGTTTCGCCTGATGGCTTGTGTCCGGCACTGAAACGCGCCATGCAACGTGGTGTGAGAGTGCTGACCTGGGACTCTGATACCAAACCGGAGTGCCGCTCTTACTACATTAATCAGGGAACACCCGCCCAGTTGGGAGGTATGTTGGTGGATATGGCGGCGCGTCAGGTGAATAAAGACAAAGCCAAAGTCGCATTTTTCTACTCAAGCCCAACCGTTACGGACCAAAACCAGTGGGTGAAAGAAGCGAAAGCGAAAATCGCCAAAGAGCATCCAGGCTGGGAAATTGTCACTACGCAGTTTGGCTATAACGATGCCACTAAATCGTTACAAACCGCAGAAGGAATATTAAAAGCCTATAGCGATCTCGACGCCATTATCGTCCCCGATGCCAATGCCCTGCCCGCTGCCGCACAAGCCGCAGAAAACCTGAAAAATGACAAAGTTGCGATTGTCGGATTCAGTACGCCAAACGTGATGCGTCCATATGTGGAACGCGGCACGGTGAAAGAATTTGGCCTGTGGGATGTGGTTCAGCAAGGCAAAATATCAGTTTATGTCGCGGATGCATTATTGAAAAAAGGATCAATGAAAACGGGCGACAAGCTGGATATTCAGGGCGTAGGTCAGGTGGAAGTCTCGCCAAACAGCGTTCAGGGCTATGACTACGAAGCGGATGGTAATGGCATCGTACTGTTACCGGAGCGCGTGATATTCAACAAAGAGAATATCGGCAAATACGATTTCTGATGTGCATTACTTAAACGGAGTACGTTATGGCAGATTTAGACGATATTAAAGATGGTAAAGATTTTCGCACCGATCAACCGCAACAAAATATCCCTTTTATCCTGAAAGGTTGCGGTGCACTGGATTGGGGAATGCAGTCACGCTTATCGCGGATATTTAATCCGAAAACGGGTAAAACCGTGATGCTGGCCTTTGATCATGGTTATTTTCAGGGGCCGACTACCGGACTTGAACGCATTGATATAAATATCGCCCCGCTGTTTGAACATGCCGATGTATTAATGTGTACGCGCGGCATTTTGCGCAGCGTAGTCCCCCCTGCGACCAATAAGCCGGTGGTACTGCGGGCGTCAGGTGCGAACTCTATTCTGGCGGAATTAAGTAATGAAGCCGTGGCGTTATCGATGGATGACGCCGTGCGCCTTAACAGTTGCGCGGTAGCGGCGCAGGTTTATATCGGCAGCGAATATGAACATCAGTCGATCAAAAATATTATTCAGCTGGTCGATGCCGGAATGAAAGTGGGAATGCCGACCATGGCCGTGACAGGCGTGGGCAAAGATATGGTGCGCGATCAACGTTATTTCTCGCTCGCGACTCGAATCGCCGCTGAAATGGGGGCGCAGATTATCAAAACTTATTATGTCGATAAAGGTTTTGAACGGATTGTTGCCGGATGTCCGGTACCCATTGTTATTGCTGGCGGTAAAAAATTACCGGAGCGCGAGGCGCTGGAAATGTGCTGGCAGGCTATCGATCAGGGCGCTTCTGGTGTGGATATGGGGCGTAATATTTTCCAGTCTGACCATCCGGTGGCGATGATGAAAGCCGTACAGGCGGTGGTTCACCATAACGAAACGGCTGATCGGGCATATGAACTCTATCTGAGTGAAAAACAGTAACTGCGGATTTAAGGAGAAGAATTATGCACGTCACACTGGTTGAAATTAACGTTCATGAAGACAAGGTTGACGAGTTTATCGAAGTTTTTCGCCAGAACCACCTGGGCTCTGTACAGGAAGAAGGCAATTTGCGCTTCGATGTCTTACAGGACCCGGAAGTGAATTCGCGCTTTTATATCTACGAAGCTTATAAAGATGAAGACGCAGTGGCGTTCCATAAAACCACGCCCCACTACAAAACCTGTGTCGCAAAACTGGAAGCTTTAATGACCTGGCCGCGTAAAAAACGTCTGTTCAATGGGGTGATGCCGTGAGGCGAATTTATCAGTTTTATCTACAATTGGGGTAACGCGCTGACGGGAGTAAAAAAATGTCTGACTGGAACCCCTCTTTATATCTGCACTTTGCCGCTGAACGATCGCGTCCGGCGGTGGAGCTGCTTGCCAGGGTGCCGCTGGAGAATATCGAATACATTGCCGATCTTGGCTGTGGCCCAGGTAACAGCACCGCCCTTCTACACCAACGTTGGCCTGCTGCCAGGATAACGGGCATCGACTCATCTCCGGCGATGATTGCTGAAGCGCGCAGTGCTTTGCCAGACTGCCTGTTTGTGGAAGCAGATATCCGCAACTGGCAACCGGAACAGGCACTCGATCTGATTTTTGCTAATGCCTCGCTGCAATGGCTGCCCGACCACTACGAATTGTTTCCTCATTTGGTTTCGTTACTCAGTCCGCTGGGCGTGCTGGCAGTACAGATGCCAGATAACTGGCTGGAGCCGACCCATGTGCTCATGCGCGAAGTTGCCTGGGAACAAAACTACCCGGATCGCGGGCGTGAGCCGCTGGCTGGCGTTCATGCTTACTACGATATTCTGAGTGAAGCCGGATGTGAGGTCGATATCTGGCGAACCACTTACTATCACCAGATGCCGTCGCACCAGGCGATTATCGATTGGGTGACCGCCACTGGATTACGTCCGTGGTTACAGGATCTGACCGAGAGCGAACAGCAGCATTTTCTTACGCGCTACCATCAGATGCTGGAAGAGCAATATCCCCTCCAGGAGAACGGACAGATATTGCTGGCATTTCCGCGTCTGTTTATTGTTGCCCGCCGTACGGAGTAATTATCACGTCAGCTGGTAATGGCGATCGGGAAGAATTTTCGCTGGAATTTCTGCTTCATCGTTCATCTGTAACAGGTCAATTTCAATAGCGTTGCAGATGGCATCCAGCGGTAAATCATTGTTTTCAGTACCGAAGGGATCTTCCAGTTCTTCCGCCAGACAATCCAGCGAAATAAAAGTGTAGGAAATCAGCACAGAGATAAAAGGCGTCATGTAATGCAGGTCCACGACCAGCGCAAACGGCAGCATGATACAAAACAGATACACGGTGCGATGCAAAATCAGGGTGTAGGCAAAGGGAATTGGCGTATAGGCAATGCGCTCGCATCCTGCCAGGACCGCTGAAATATCATTAAGCCGATCGTTGAGGCTAATAAACAGGATATCTGAAAGTTGTCCATTGCGTCGCTGAACCGCCAACCACTCCCCCATTATTAACAAGATACGGTTAGCTGGAGAGTTCGAAGCCAGTACACGCTGAAGATCTTCAGTCTTGAGATAATGAGCCAGCACTTCCGCCTGTGGCTGTTTGCGTAATGTCATGCGTAAACAGTGGGCGAAGGCGATTTGCAGCCGGGCAAACTCCCTTACACTTGCCGAATCCGGCAATGTCGTTTTTACCTCGCGCAGTAACGACCGCGAGGCAATCATCAACTGCCCCCAAAGTTTTCGCGCTTCAACGTAACGGGCGTAACCGGCATTATTACGAAAACCAAGAAAAATGGCGATGGCGACACCGAGAATGCTGAACGGTGCGAGGGTGAATTTAATGCCCAAATGCGTGTACCAGGGCAGCATGAAAATAACAGCGATAGAAAAGAGAAAATTGAGTAGTAAGCGCGAGGATATCTTGGATAATACTGAACCGTGCCAGACAAAAATACGGCGCAGCCAGTGTTGTTGTGGACGAACAATCATGGTTATCTTCAGGCGTGGAAAAGTCGCCCTATTAAACGTGATTACGATCACATTCTCAAGACGCTACTTACAAATTACCTACAAGCTTACAACATTAACAGGTGCTGCATGTGGCACCTGTTAATGATAAAGGCACATAGGATGTTGTAACTAATATAGCGAAATAAGAAACCCGGTCGAAACCGGGTTCAGAGTATTAGCACAACGGGCGTACAGCTTCGCGCATCCCTTTTTCGAGAATCGCATCCAGGTCATTAGCAACCTGCTCGACCAGACCAGGCACTTGCGTCAGGTCCTGCTCCCAGTGGTCTTTTTCTGCCAACACAATCGCTACCAGTTCCTGGGTCCCGATAACACGGTCACGATACTGGCTCCAGAGTTGCTGATAACGTTCCAGCCAGTGTGCATCGTCCTGTACCGGATATGTTTCTCCATTACGCTCACCGCGATAGAACGCAATCAATGCCGCTAATGCGAAAGTAAGGCGCGCCGGAAGTGTGCCGTTTGCCTTCTGCCCTGCCAGCAGCTGCGGCAGGATGCGTGTGCGGAACTTGGTCATACCGTTGAGCGCGATAGACAGCAGTTGATGCTTGATGTACGGGTTACGGAAACGTCCGGTGACTGCACTGGCGAAAGACTCCAGCTCATCGCGTGGCAAATCCAGTACCGGAATAATTTCTTCGTAGATGGCTTTTTCAACGAATGCGCAAATTTCAGCATCGTTCATCGCTTCACCTACGGTATCCAGCCCTGCCTGGAACGCCACCGGCACCAGCGCGGTGTGCGCACCGTTGAGGATTGCCACTTTGCGTTCTTTATACGGTTTAATATCGTCAACGATCAGCACGTTGAGCGGATATTTGTCCAGACGAAGTTCAGTCGCTAAGGATTTCGGCCCCTGAATCACAAACAGGTAAAAGTGTTCAGCGGTGTCGAGGAAACCATCGTGGTAGCCCAGTGCTTCTTCCAGTTTAGCCACTTCATCACGCGGATAACCGGTAACGATACGGTCCACCAGCGTAGAACAGAAGCTGTTAGCCTGATCCAGCCATTGAATAAATGCTTCTGGCAGTGCCCACTCTTGCGCATAGCGCAGCACCAGTTCACGCAACGCGTCGCCATTATAGTCAATCAACTCACACGGGATGATGATCCAACCTTTATCCAGCGCACCGTTGAAATGGCTAAAACGTTCGAACAGCAGACGGGTCAGTTTTGCCGGATAACTTACCGCTGGCGCGTCATCGAATTTATCGCCCGCATGGTAGCTGATACCCGCTTCGGTGGTGTTAGAGAAAACAAAGCGCATTTCCGGATTGTGAGCCAGTTTCAGGAATTCATCGTATTCACTGTAGACGCTGATTTCACGATTAACCGAGCGAATCAGGCGCGCGTCGCTGACCGCTTCACCCTTCTCATTCAGGCCACGGATAATGGTGGTATAAAGACCATCCTGCGTGCTCAGTGACGGCGGGAATGAAGTTTCAATCGGACGAACAACGACCACGCCAGAATTCAGATCGGTGTGCTCATTCAGGAGATCGATTTGCCAGTCAACAAAGGCGCGCAGGAAGTTACCTTCACCAAACTGAATGATACGTTCTGGATACTGTGCACCGGGAAAATCGCGACGATTTAGTGTTTTCACAATGGGTTCCCTTCTGATTAGTCATACAACCTGTTTGAATTGGTACGACAGGTTAGCAAACTTTAATACGCCGAACCCTTGTTTTGATCAACTACTGATGATTAATGAGCAGTTTTATGAGAAAAGTGTGGCGCGGATCATGGTTTAATCGAGGAAACAGGCCTTTTCTTGGATCATAAAGTGGTAGAACACATTGCATTTAATTCGCTCTGAGTAAATAAAGATGTCAGACAACTTCCTCACCGTAACGCATAGTGCTGGTACGGTTGCGCCCATCTTTCTTCGAGCGATACAGACACGTATCGGCTTCGACCATCAATTTATTAAAGTCATCGGTCAGCGTTCGGTACGATGCGCAACCACTACCGACGCCAATACTTACCGTGAGATAAAGCGTTTTTTGTTGCCAGGTGAACGGTTGAAGTTCTACGCCTTTACGGATTTTTTCCGCCATTAGCAGGCCATCGACAGGATTCACCGACGGCACTGCAACAGCAAATTCTTCGCCGCCCATTCGCGCCACCAGCCCCTTATCACCGACAATCTTCTGAATATGCTGGGCAAACACGCTTAACACTTTATCGCCACATTCATGTCCATAGTTATCGTTAATGCTTTTGAAATAGTCGATATCAAGCAGCATGACCGTCAGATGTTGTGTCTGTTTCAGCGATGGACTTTTCAGCGCCTCATAAAGACCAGACCGTGAGTAAACCTGAGTCAGAAAATCAAAGTCGGCTCGCAGCGCAACTTGCTTCATTAGCGAATTGATCGCTGCCACGCTAAAGGAAACCATAATTGGGCATATCGCCATCGTGGCAATACCGAGACGTGCGGAGAACATTTGCGGAATAGAGAACGGCGAACCGACCGAGATATCAATCACCGAATTTGCCACCAGTACGACTTCCACCGCACCGGTGACAAAGGTCAACAGACATGTTACCTGCGGCGTATAGCGCACTGCACACCAGATTAATGCAGGGAGCGGAAACGCCAGACTCCCCGCTCCGCCAATGACTACCGAGGCAATAACCGACACAATAAGCGCGATAGCAGGCATCATCTGCTCTGCTTTAAAGCGCGGCAGTACTCCAGGAATTGCCAACGTCAGCATACAAGGCACGATCAACACGCCCGTTGAGAATTGCTCACTAAACCAGTCGGCAAGCAAAGGCCAGAAATCCAGACTATCAATACTGACCGAACCAATCGCCCCGACAATAGCGCATAATAATGCGGCAAGCAGACAGTAATTAAATAGCCGTAAGGCACTTACTGGCTCATACTTATTTTTTCCCAGACGCTTATCCCGCGCGACCAGTAAGGCGACGGTAACAATAAACATCATATTGGAGAAATTGATAGCCAGTGAAACCAGCCCCCATTCGGTGGTTATGGCATCATAAACCAGCATCGCCACATAACTGATCGCATAGTAATGCAGTCGATTAAGCCAGACATAGCGGGCAAACACCCCCGCCATTACGCCATTCAGCGGCCAGAAAAGAGAAAGTTCGTGAACCAGCCGTAACTCTGCACCAATAAAATAGAACAGCGTGGTTAGCACAAAAATAGCGATGCTATTACGTAGCAGATGACCTTCCTGGAACAAACGGAAAGTTGAAATGGGCTGTACATGCATTAATTATCTGTCCATACAATTGCGGGTGGCAATTATCTCAACGCAATAAGTAAATTCTTAGAAAGGATAGCATGTTCGCTGACAACGGCGGCAACTAAAGATACCTAATGAATGCCATTTTATCGATTTCCGTAATTATCATGGCTGATTCATCTGTATAACCAGCCAGTGGTAGATTACCGTCACAATATAACGTTGTTGCTCCTCACTTAACGCTTCCCCCTGAGGAATGTTATGCCACTTAGCCAGACAACCGCGACAACAGGTCGCGGTGGCGTGTTGAGCGATAAAAACCGGATGCCCGCGCATGGGGGTTTGCTTACCGTCGTTAGCCGGTAATGCCGGAGCAAGACGTTTAGCGACAAAATCCGCCGCATGTTGTTCAATGACTGGCGCGCCTTTCTCCAGACAATACTGACGCTCTTTCACACCCAAACGAAAGCGAGAGCGAAATTTTGAACGGGATAAACGCGCGAAGAGTGGATCGAGAGACTGCATTAATAAACTGAACGCCCTAATTGTTTCGTCAATTGTTCAAGGACGGCAATGCCCGCAAGCGAGTTACCGGCATCATCCAGTTCCGGACTCCAGACTGCGATGGCCATTTCATGCGGAACAATCGCCACAATACCGCCACCAACGCCAGATTTTGCCGGTAGTCCCACCCGCCAGGCAAACTCCCCCGCGTTCTGGTACATACCGCTGGTCGCCATCAGCGCGTTAATTTGCCGCGCCTGCATTGGCGTCACCACAGGTTCATCAATATGAATAGCTTTCCCCTGATTCGCCAGAAAGACAAACGTCCGGGCCAGCTCTACACAGCTCATTTTCAGAGCGCAGTAATGAAAGTAGTTTTGCAGAACGGTTGTCACGTCATGATGGAAATTGCCAAACGACTTCATCAGCCAGGCGATAGCCGCATTTCGCGCGGAATGTTCAAATTCGGAACGCGCTACCACCGTATCGTAGGAAATATCAGACACACCACTTAAGCCGCGCACGACTTCCAGCATACGTTGCCGAGGAGCGCTTAATCGCCCTTGCAACATATCGCAGACCACCAGCGCACCGGCATTAATAAACGGATTACGCGGAATACCCTGCTCCATTTCCAGTTGCACTAAAGAATTGAACGGCGATCCAGACGGATCTTTGCCGACGCGTTGCCAGATTTCCTCTTCGGAGTAATGACGCATGGCGACAACGAGACTCAGCACTTTGGAAATAGACTGAATGGAAAAACGTTCTTGCGCGTCTCCGGCCTGAAAAAGCTGTCCGTCAACGGTACAGATAGCAATCCCCAATCGGGAACCGTCTACCGTAGCCAGCGCCGGAATATAATCCGCGACTTTACCCTGACCAATGAGCGGCCGCACTTGCCGCAAGATGTTTTCTAAAATTGCATTATCCATGGCGACTGCCACTTTCTACTCCTGGACCGCAGGTCTGAAAAGACCTGCGAGTATATCAGAGCTGAATATGTAGCGTCAGTTCCGGTCTTTCCACACCGTCTGGATATTACAGAATTCGTGTAAGCCAAAATGGGAAAGCTCACGCCCAAAGCCACTCTTCTTCACGCCACCAAAGGCGACTCGCGCATCGCTGGCACAATAACCATTGATAAACACCCCACCGCATTCCAGACGTGCCGCCATCTGTCTGGCCTGTGTTTCGTCGGTGGTGAAAATGGTCGCTGAAAGGCCGAACTCACTATCATTAGCCAGTTCCAGCGCATGTTCTGCATCTTTCGCAATGGTGATTGCCGCAACGGGGCCAAACATTTCTTCCCGAAACGCGGTCATTTCTGGGGTAACATTCGCCAGAACCGTTGGCGGATAGTAGTTACCTGCCCCAGCAATCTTTTCCCCTCCCAGTAACAAACGCGCACCCTGCGCCAGTGTTTTTTCCACCTGATGATGCAGCTCATCACGTAAATCAAAACGAGCCATTGGTCCGAGAGCGTTCTCTTCATCACGGGGATCGCCCATTTTCAAGGCTGCCGCAGCTGCCACAAAACGTTCGGTAAATGCCGAAGCAATTCCCTCTTCGATGATAAAGCGTTTTGCCGCTGCACAAACCTGTCCGGTATTCTGATAACGTCCGGCTACCGCCGCTTTCACCGCCAGTTCCAGATCGGCATCGTTAAGCACAATAAACGGATCCGAACCACCCAGTTCCAGTACGCATTTTTTCAGTGCCGCTCCAGCCTGTGCGCCAATAGCCGCTCCAGCACGAACACTTCCGGTCACTGTGACAGCAGCAATGCGCGAGTCTTTAATCATCAGACTGACACCGTCGTTGTCGGCATTCAGCCAGCCATATACGCCTTGTGGGATACCCGCATCTTTAAACACCTGGGCAATGAGCTGTGCACAGCCCATCACATTCGGCGCATGTTTAAGTAAGTAGCCGTTACCAGCAAGAATGATGGGAGCAGCGCCACGCATCACCTGCCATAACGGAAAATTCCACGGCATAATCGCCAGAATCGTCCCCAACGGTCGATACTCAATAACCGCCTGCTGATTTTCCACCAGCGTAGGTTCTGCCTTCAGCATTGCCGGACCATGTTCTGCATACCAGTCACACAAATTCGCCGATTTCGCCACTTCAGCGCGCGCCTGGTTGATTGGTTTGCCCATTTCACGGGTGATCATTTGCGCCATTTCTTCGCTACGGGCGCGCAGAGCCTTACCGATATCACGCAGTTTTTCAGCACGATAATCTATATTTGTCTCGCGCCAGTCGCGAAAGCCTGCTGCCGCCAGCTGAAGCGCGTTTTCGATATCGTCAACACCAGCCCACGGCAGCACAGAAAGTTGTTCACCGGTGGCAGGATTTATCGAAATTGCATGAGTTGCCGGAGTAATGGTCATCGGGGTATCTCCTTTATGAGTCATGGTATGAAGATACGCAGATTTACTCTTGCTTTAAAATGAATAATATTAAGCCACTTATTCACGAATCGAGAATGCTATGGATCTGACCCAACTGGAGATGTTCAACGCGGTTGCCGAAGCTGGCAGCATTACCCAGGCTGCAGCAAAAGTGCATCGCGTGCCGTCGAATCTCACTACCCGTCTACGCCAGCTGGAAACAGAACTGGGGGTTGATCTGTTTATTCGCGAGAATCAGCGTTTACGTCTCTCGCCTGCCGGGCATAACTTTTTACGCTATAGCCAACAAATTCTCACGTTAGTGGATGAAGCGCGGAGCGTTGTCGCTGGCGATGAGCCGCAAGGTTTATTTTCTCTGGGATCGCTGGAAAGCACCGCTGCAGTGCGCATTCCGGCCACGCTGGCGGAATTTAACCGTCGTTATCCCAAAATTCAGTTTTCACTTTCCACCGGCCCTTCCGGCACTATGCTGGAAGGTGTGCTGGAGGGAAAACTGAATGCGGCGTTTATTGATGGACCCATTAACCATACTGCCATTGACGGGATACCGGTATACCGCGAGGAACTAATGATCGTCACGCCACAAGGACATGCGCCAGTAACCCGTGCCAGTCAGGTGAATGGCAGTAACATTTATGCCTTCCGCGCCAATTGTTCGTATCGTCGCCACTTCGAAAGCTGGTTTCATGCTGACGGTGCCGCTCCGGGAACTATTCACGAGATGGAGTCTTATCACGGGATGTTGGCCTGTGTGGTCGCAGGAGCAGGCATTGCGCTTATTCCACGCTCTATGCTGGAAAGTATGCCGGGGCATCACCAGGTTGAAGCGTGGCCGTTAGCTGAGCAATGGCGTTGGTTAACAACCTGGCTGGTCTGGCGTCGTGGTGCGAAAACGCGTCCGCTTGAGGCATTTATTCAACTGCTGGATGCGCCTGACTCGGCAAAACAGGGTTACCAATGAGCTATTTTTGATAGTTCATGCGGATAATATGCTCTATATAGTGATGTTCCGATGACTTATGACTATATGGGGCAAATATGGTTACGCCAGTAAGCATCAGCAATTACATATCTCTTCCTGATGATTTTCCCGTTCGTAATATTGCACCTCAAGTAAAAGAAGAACAGGCCCCCTTCCTGATCGTCATTAAAATGTGATGTTAACAACTCTCTGATGCGTGACAGAACAACCGTCAGAGAGATGGAAATGCGATCCAGATCACAAATGCATTGTATTCACATCATTAACCGTTTTAAGATCATTTCATCACTTTTTCGCAACTCACCCGATAATCTGTTATGACAACAAACACTGTTTCCCGCAAAGTAGCGTGGCTACGGGTCGTTACGCTGGCAGTCGCCGCCTTTATCTTCAATACCACCGAATTTGTCCCTGTTGGCCTGCTCTCTGACATTGCGCATAGTTTTCACATGCAAACCGCTCAGGTCGGCATCATGTTGACAATTTATGCATGGGTAGTGGCGCTAATGTCATTGCCTTTTATGTTAATGACCAGCCAGGTTGAACGCCGCAAATTACTGATCTGCCTGTTTGTGGTGTTTATTGCCAGCCACGTACTGTCGTTTTTATCGTGGAGTTTTACCGTTCTGGTGATCAGTCGTATTGGTGTGGCTTTTGCACATGCGATTTTCTGGTCTATTACGGCGTCTCTGGCGATCCGTATGGCTCCGGCCGGGAAGCGAGCACAGGCATTGAGTTTAATTGCCACCGGTACAGCACTGGCAATGGTATTAGGTTTACCTCTCGGGCGCATTGTGGGGCAGTATTTTGGCTGGCGAATGACCTTCTTCGCGATTGGTATCGGGGCGCTTATTACCCTTTTGTGCCTGATTAAGTTACTTCCCTTGCTGCCCAGTGAGCATTCCGGTTCATTGAAAAGCCTCCCGCTATTGTTCCGCCGCCCGGCATTGATGAGCATTTATTTGTTAACTGTGGTGGTTGTCACCGCCCATTACACGGCATACAGCTATATCGAGCCTTTTGTACAAAACATTGCGGGATTCAGCGCCAACTTTGCCACGGCATTACTGTTATTACTCGGTGGTGCGGGCATTATTGGCAGCTTGATTTTCGGTAAACTGGGTAATCAGTATGCGTCTGCGTTGGTGAGTACAGCGATTGCGCTATTGCTGGTGTGCCTGGCACTGCTGCTACCTGCGGCGAACAGTGAAATACACCTCGGGATGCTGAGTATTTTCTGGGGGATCGCGATGATGATCATCGGGCTTGGTATGCAGGTTAAAGTGCTGGCGCTGGCACCAGATGCCACCGACGTCGCGATGGCGCTATTCTCCGGGATATTTAATATTGGAATCGGCGCGGGTGCGTTGGTAGGTAATCAGGTGAGTCTGCACTGGTCAATGTCGATGATTGGTTATGTAGGCGCGGTGCCTGCTTTTGCTGCGTTAATATGGTCAATCATCATTTTTCGCCGCTGGCCAGTGACACTCGAAGAACAGACGCAATAGTCGAAAGGCCCATTCGGGCCTTTTTTAATGATACGTTTTAATGATTTCCAGGATGCCGTTAATAATAAACTGCACGCCCATACATACCAGCAGGAATCCCATCAGACGGGAGATCGCTTCAATGCCCCCCTTACCCACCAGCCGCATAATTGCGCCAGAGCTGCGTAGACTTCCCCACAAAATAACCGCCACCAGGAAAAAGATCAGCGGCGGCGCAACCATCAGTACCCAATCAGCGAAGGTTGAACTCTGACGCACTGTGGAGGCCGAGCTAATAATCATCGCTATGGTTCCCGGACCCGCGGTACTTGGCATTGCCAGTGGTACAAAAGCAATATTGGCGCTGGGTTCATCTTCCAGCTCTTCCGACTTGCTTTTCGCTTCCGGTGAATCAATCGCTTTCTGTTGCGGAAAGAGCATCCGAAAACCGATAAACGCGACGATTAAGCCGCCTGCAATTCGCAGACCGGGAATCGAAATGCCAAATGTATCCATCACCAGTTGCCCGGCGTAATACGCCACCATCATGATGGCAAATACGTACACCGAGGCCATCAACGACTGACGATTACGTTCAGCACTGTTCATGTTGCCTGCAAGGCCAAGAAATAACGCGACAGTTGTTAATGGGTTAGCTAACGGTAGTAACACCACCAGCCCCAGGCCTATTGCTTTAAACAAATCTAACATTGGTGGTTGTTATCCTGTGTATCTGGTTTATCAGCGAAAAGTATAAGGGGTAAACAAGGATAAAGTGTCACTCTTTAGCTAACCTTGCATCGCATTGACCAAAACTTGAACCGATTTAGCAAAACGTGGCATCGGTCAATTCATTCATTTGACTTATACTTGCCTGGGCAATATTATCCCCTGCAACTAATTACTTGCCAGGGCAACTAATGTGAAAAGTACCAGCGATCTGTTCAATGAAATTATTCCATTGGGTCGCTTAATCCATATGGTTAATCAGAAGAAAGATCGCCTGCTTAACGAGTATCTGTCTCCGCTGGATATTACCGCGGCACAGTTTAAGGTGCTCTGCTCTATCCGCTGCGCGGCGTGTATTACTCCGGTTGAACTGAAAAAAGTGTTGTCGGTCGACCTGGGAGCACTGACCCGTATGCTGGATCGCCTGGTCTGTAAAGGCTGGGTGGAAAGGTTGCCGAACCCGAATGATAAGCGCGGCGTACTGGTAAAACTTACCCCCAGCGGCGCGGCAATATGTGAACAATGCCATCAATTAGTTGGCCAGGACCTGCACCAAGAATTAACAAAAAACCTGACGGCGGACGAAGTGGCAACACTTGAGCATTTGCTTAAGAAAGTCCTGCCGTAAACAAAAAAAGAGGTATGACGATGTCCAGACGCAATACTGACGCTATTACCATTCATAGCATTTTGGACTGGATCGAGGACAACCTGGAATCGCCACTGTCACTGGAGAAAGTGTCAGAGCGTTCGGGTTACTCTAAATGGCACCTGCAACGGATGTTTAAAAAAGAAACCGGTCATTCATTAGGCCAATACATCCGCAGCCGTAAGATGACGGAAATCGCGCAAAAGCTGAAGGAAACTAACGAGCCGATACTCTATCTGGCAGAACGATATGGCTTCGAGTCGCAACAAACTCTGACCCGAACCTTCAAAAATTACTTTGATGTTCCGCCGCATAAATACCGGATGACCAATATGCAGGGCGAATCGCGCTTTTTACATCCATTAAATCATTACAACAGCTAGTTGATAACGTGACAACGTCACTGAGGCAATCATGAAACCACTTTTATCCGCAATAGCAGCTGCGCTTATTCTCTTTTCCGCGCAGGGCGTTGCGGAACAAACCACGCAGTTCGAAAGCATTTGAATCCCATCTCGGCAAATAACTGAATATCTGTTTTATAGCGATGATAAAAATCAATTGCTTCATGATTGGGATAATTAAGTCCGTCGATAACGCCTTCTGTCACTTCACGCGGCACACCGTGAGCGCCAGCAGTCATCACATCAGCGATACTGATGCCTTTTCCTCCTTCATTCCAGCCACCTTCCAACTGATGCGCGGCTACCGCGCCGCCCCATAAAAAACCTTTTTTAAATCCTGACATACACAACTCCTTAACTAAAATAGATTACCACCAGACTTCCGCCTGGATGCCGGCCATAAACTCGTCTTTGCTGTTCTCATTAAACTTAAAATTCGATAATTCGTTATCCAGAATATTGATATACGTGCCATAGAAGCGAATTTCTGGTCGTGAACCTAAAATGCTTTCACCCACTTTCAATGCATGCCAGAGTGTCGTTTTATAAGCCGATTCATTTAGTGTTACACCCTGCTGTGTTTTGTTCTGTTGCTTAAACCAGCCTAATTCAAGCCCCGTCTGATTCCATGTATTCCAGATCCAGGCCGGTCTTACTACGGTGCGAATACTGTCAAAATCACTATGAGCGCCACTTTCATAACTATAAACATCTTCGCCATGAGAATAGACAAGCGCGTTAGCCATAATAATATTGTCAGTAAGATACATCTCGCCCTGAGAGATTAAACGCCAGGCGATCCCATTGGTATGGTCACCATAGTAATAGCGACCATGCGCCATCGTGTTACTGGCATCTGAGAAACTGGCAAAACTGCTGGCATAGGAATTATTGGCAACCTGTAACGTAAATTCATTAAACGTATCGCGTTGCAGGTTTTGCCGTAAAACAGAAGTCAGCATCCAGCTATCTTTCATTTCAAAATAACTGTCGTCATTTTCATTATCTTGTTGTTGATCCGTTTTATTTGGTGCGGAATATTTAGCCATTAATGATAATGTTGCATCATCCCATAACGGGATATTGCGATAACGAACATCCACAGAATTGGTATTCATCTGACTGGTACGCGTAAAATCACGAGAGTAAACATCGACATCATCACGGCTTAAGGACATATCAAACAGTCCTACACCAAGTGCCCAGTTTTCAATCCCCACACCCGCAGCGACATCCGTGGTTAAGGTTTTCCAGTCCAGCATTTGGATCTCATATTGCGGGAGTTTATGTTTGCCTACCCAGAAGTCTGCCTCTGGCGCGAAGGGTAAAAAACCTCGCGTTGTCAGATAAATATCACTGAACTGCATGATATTTTCATTGGCACTGTCACCAAACCAGGCATCGTTATACTGCTCACCTACGTTGCCATCATAGGTAACGACCGCATTTGCCGTTTTACCGTCCTGATTATAAACACGCTGATTTAAGGTTAAGTCAAACCAACCGCTCATCTCGTTACCAAAACGTCCCAGAGAACCCGCTGCATAAGTTTGTGGTGAGCCATGATTTCCGGTACCCCAGCCTGAGCGGAAGTACCCCTGATAGCTGAACCCAATATCATCCTTTATATATTTACTGATATCTTTCAGGGTCACGCTTTCGATAGTGGTTTTGTCGCCTTTACTTTCAATAACGGCAACTTGCTGCGATCCATTTATAGTATGCGCTGCGGCAGACGAGTTCTGTTCACCGTTTTCATTTTTGATGTTATCAGCGACGGGAGATGTCGCTGATATTTCAGCAAGTGAGGCTGATTTGTATTTATTTTCCGTAATACTTTTTTGTAAGGTCGAAAGTCGGGATTTATATACCCCCAGTTCATTCTGTGTTGCTCTCAGCTCTTGTTTATTTTGCGACAATTCATTTTCAAGCAGTTCAAGGCGCTGCTCAATGGTTAATTTTGTTGCCAACGCGTTCAACGGAAACAATGCTGTAATAATAGAAAAAGACAAAAGGCTGACGTTAATCGTCTTTATATTCATGACTTATCCTTAAGAGTGTAATAATTTCCTCCAGCTATCGCACTGGAGGAAAAAATCAGGCATGGAGCTCTTTTCTTAATGAAATAATTTCCCTGGCTAAATCCTGGCATAATATTGCATTCATCAAATGATCCTGTGCATGAACCAGAATTAAATTAACTTCTATTTTGCCACAACCTTCATCCTGACTAATTAACGCGGTCTGAATCTTATGTGCCTGAAGACAGGCTAATTCCGAACTGGCCATTAGCTGAGTTGCGCCCTGCCAGTCTTTTTGCCCGGCACAACGTATGGCTTCCATCGCATCAGAACGTGCCTGTCCCGCGTTGATCAGTAACTCCATAACAAGTTCTTCATCTGCAAACATCAACATCTCCTTCCTGTGTAAATGGGATTATCCGTTAGTTGTCATGTTATTGACCTTGTTGGCTGCAATAACAAAAGGTAAATAGATCATTGTCGCCACACCTAAACATAAAAAACCCACCAGTAACGCCAGCCAGTTTCCCCCGGTTCCGAGGAAAGCAATTAAAGGTCCGGGCGTAGTCCAGGGCACGGCATAAGCAACCGGTGGAATAATTTCCATCGAAACAAAGAAGTAACCAATGGCACAGTTAACAATGGGAACCAGAATAAACGGCACCATCATGATGGGGTTAAGTACAATAGGAAGGCCGAACATTATCGGTTCATTGATATTGAAAATACCGGGGATAAATGACATTTTTGCCAGATCACGGTATTCCGCACGCTTAGAAGCGATGAAAATAGCCAACAATAATCCCAACGTCATACCTGAACCGCCGCAGTTGGCGAATGCATCATTAATAGAAGTCCAGGTAATCGGATATGGCGCGCCCCAGGTAGTGCCGTGTTGAGCGGCCCAGGAGAGATTCTCCAGATTAGCCTCAGAAAAAACAGTTTCTCGAATTGCCGAGGTGGTATTAGGTCCGTGGATCCCCAGCACCCACAGGAAATTACCCACAGCCCCCAGGATAATTACCGCAAAGATATTCGTTCCCATATGTTTGAGCGGCGTCTGGATTAATGTGTAAATGAGATCGTTTAATCCTGCCGGGGATATCAGTGTCAGGCAATAATTAAGTGCGGAAAAGAACACCATGACAAAAAATATTGGCAATAAAACTTTAAATGAACGCGCTACCGCAGGAGGTACAGCTGCCGGCATCGTTATGGTGATTTTTGGGTTTCGAGCTAAGCGACAAAATATTTCACTGGTGATTAATGCAACGATAACAGCAACAAACAACCCCTGTGCGCCGAGATATTTGGTCGTCAGGAATGCTTGTCCATCTATCATCTGATATGGCGTATAAACAATAAAAAATGCGCCTATTGCCGTTAATCCGCATAAAAGATCATCTTGCTCATAGCTAATCGCCATATTTCTGGCGACCAGGAAAGCAATCATAATTGACATGATATTTACAGAGCCATTCATTACCGGAGTAAAAATAGCTTGTGCTTTTTCAAGGTTGGGGAAAACGCTGTTCAGATGCAGCAGCCCGGCAATAAAGCCGTCGGGCGATAATATGGCAAAGTTAATTAATATAATTAATGAGCTTGCCATGATAATTGGAAACGTAAAAACGAATCCATCTCTCACCGCTGCAACATGTTTTTGTGAGTTTAACTTGATAGCAACTGGAACAAGAAAACGTTCCATTCCACGTTCGAATGAGGTCATTAATCCCATTTTTTTATACCTGTTGTTCTGGATATTTATACATCCCAATAAAGCATGTATGCCATATCCATTTTATGATGTGTGAAAAGTTAGTTCAGGTAATAGTTTAATAATATTAGATTCTTACTCTTGCAGTAGTTTCATCGCAAATTCAAGAACTGCCTGTCCGTTCATGGTGCCATAGTCTTTCATCTCGATAACAGCTACAGGCATTTTCCCCTGTGCAACAGCTTCAATCTCTGGTTTCTGAAAGCGAACTTGCGGGCCAAGTAAAACAACGTCAACTTCGTTATTTTTAATTTTCCCTTTAGCCTCTACAATCGCCAATGCGAAAATATTAACTTCAAGTGAAATAGCGTTAGCATGATCAATCATACGTTTAACCAGCATACTGGTTGACATGCCCGCAGCGCAAACTAACAATATCTTTTTCATATTTTCCCTTACTGGTATATAACAGATTACATTGTGTAAATATCATATCCCGCAGTAGCTATACGTCCTGGTACATTGATCACAGTAATACAGCACTAAAGTTGTTCAACATCAGGGTGATAATTAAACGACTCGGCCATACGATAAACCAATCAGGACTCAACTCCTTGTTTTCAATGGCTCTTAAAAGGTGCAAAAGTGATTTTTCAAAAGATTGCCCGCTTACTTAAATCCGAGATCAATGGCAATTCATGGCATGTTGGTGTTTTGTTGCCGTCAGAAGCTGAACTCGCTGTTCGTTATAATGTTTCGCGTAATACCCTGCGTAAGGCATTATCCTTGCTGGAAGGCGAAGGAATTATTCATAGAAAGCATGGTTCAGGAACATACATTCAAAAAAAGAATTTTGTTGCACACATTGATCACATGAACAGCTTCAGTGAAATTGCGCATAAAAGCGGCAAGGAGGCAGGAAGTCAGATTATGAAATTTGAAGTGCAGGATGCTTCTCCCCCTATTGCGACTGAGCTGAATTTAGTGACTGGTGAGCAGGTTTATTACATAAAGAGACTGCGATTCATTGAGGATAATGCAGCACAATTAGAAGAAACGTGGATGTCAGTGGCACGTTTTCCTGATTTAACCGTAGCACATATGCAAAAATCCAAATTTTCGTATATTGAGAACGAATGCGGGATCAAAATCATTGGCACCTTTGAAACTTTCTCCCCTACTTTTCCTACCCCAGAAATCGCCAGTATTTTACGGATCAGCCCACGGGATCCCATACTTAAAATTCAGACCCAGGCTGTGGACAGTAACTCTATTCCGCTGGATTATTCGTTACTTTACAGCAATATTTTCGAGTTCCAGGTAAAGTACTTTTTCCCGCGATAAAAGCAGACGCACAGAGTGCTGACATCACATTCTGTGCGTATGGTTTAGCCTCTAACCTTTACCGCTTTACGCCACCGCAAGCCAAATACATTGATATACAGCCCGGTCATAATGAGCACCGCCCCGAAAAATTGTAGACCCGTTAAGCGTTCATCCAACAATAGTGCCGCACTTGCCAGTCCTACTACGGGCACCAGTAACGATAACGGTGCAACCCGCCAGGTTTCATAGCGTCCCAGTAACGTCCCCCAGATCCCATAACCAACAATTGTCGCCACAAACGCCAGATACATCAGAGACAAGATGGTGGTCATATCGATAGTAACCAGACTGTGAATCATGGTTGCGGAACCATCGAGAATCAGCGAGGCAACAAAGAAGGGAATGATTGGGATTAAAGCGCTCCAGATTACCAGCGACATCACCGCCGGACGCGTTGAGTGCGACATGATCTTTTTATTGAAGATGTTGCCACACGCCCAACTAAATGCTGCCGCCAGGGTCAACATAAAGCCGAGCATCGCCACATGCTGACCGTTCAGACTATCTTCGATTAACACCAGTACGCCAAAAATCGCTAAGGCGATCCCCGCCAATTGTTTGCCATGCAGTCGCTCACCGAAAGTAAACGCGCCAAGCACGATAGTAAAAAACGCCTGTGCCTGTAACACCAGCGAAGCCAGTCCAGCAGGCATACCGAAGTTAATGGCACAAAAAAGAAAAGCAAACTGCGCAAAACTGATGGTTAATCCATACCCCAGCAGCAAATTCAGCGGTACTTTCGGTCGTGCGACAAAAAAGATGGCCGGGAAAGCAACCAGCATAAAGCGCAAACCGGCCAACATCAGCGGTGGCATGTTATGAAGCCCCACTTTGATGACCACAAAATTTAGCCCCCATACGACCACTACCAGTAGCGCCAACACCCCATCTTTTCGCGACATTCTACCGCCTCTGAATTTCATCTTTTGTAAGCAATCAACTTAGCTGAATTTACTTTTCTTTAACAGTTGATTCGTTAGTCACCGTTTACGACGGCATTAATGCGCAAATAAGTCGCTATACTTCGGATTTTTGCCATGCTATTCCTTTACATCTCTAAAACAAAACATAACGAAACGCACTGCCGGACAGACAAATGAACTTATCCCTACGACGTTCTACCAGCGCCCTTCTTGCCTCGTCGTTGTTATTAACCATCGGACGCGGCGCTACGCTGCCGTTTATGACCATTTACTTGAGTCGCCAGTACAGCCTGAGTGTCGATCTAATCGGTTATGCGATGACAATTGCGCTCACTATTGGCGTCGTTTTTAGCCTCGGTTTTGGTATCCTGGCGGATAAGTTCGACAAGAAACGCTATATGTTAATGGCAATTACCGCCTTCGCTAGCGGTTTTATTGCCATTCCTTTAGTGAATAACGTGACGCTGGTGGTGCTCTTTTTTGCCCTTATTAACTGCGCCTACTCCGTTTTTGCTACCGTGCTGAAAGCCTGGTTTGCCGACAATCTTTCGTCCACCAGCAAAACGAAGATTTTCTCAATCAACTACACCATGCTCAACATTGGCTGGACCATCGGTCCGCCACTCGGCACGCTGTTGGTGATGCAGAGCATCAATCTGCCCTTCTGGCTGGCAGCTATCTGTTCCGCGTTCCCCATGCTTTTCATTCAAATTTGGGTAAAGCGCAGCGAGAAAATCATCGCCACGGAAACAGGCAGTGTCTGGTCGCCGAAAGTTTTATTACAAGATAAAGCACTGTTGTGGTTTACCTGCTCTGGCTTTCTGGCTTCTTTTGTTAGCGGCGCATTTGCTTCATGCATTTCACAATATGTGATGGTGATTGCTGATGGTGATTTTGCCGAAAAGGTGGTCGCGGTTGTTCTTCCGGTGAATGCTGCCATGGTGGTTACGTTGCAATATTCCGTGGGCCGCCGCCTTAACCCGGCTAACATCCGCGCGCTGATGACAGCAGGCACCCTCTGTTTCGTCATCGGGCTGGTCGGTTTTATTTTTTCCGGCAACAGCCTGCTATTGTGGGGTATGTCAGCTGCGGTATTTACTGTCGGTGAAATCATTTATGCGCCGGGCGAGTATATGTTGATTGACCATATTGCGCCGCCAGGAATGAAAGCCAGCTATTTTTCCGCCCAGTCTTTAGGCTGGCTTGGTACTGCGATTAACCCATTAGTGAGTGGCATAGTACTTACCAGTCTGCCGCCTTTCTCGCTGTTTATCATCTTAGCGTTGGTGATCGTTGTTGCGTGGGTGCTGATGTTAAAAGGAATTCGTGCAAGACCGTGGGGGCAGCCCGCGCTTTGTTGATTTAAGTCGAACACAATAAGAATTTAATTCAGCCTTCGTTTAGGTTACCTCTGCTAATATCTTTCTCATTGAGATGAAAATTAAGGTAAGCGAGGAAACACACCACACCATAAACGGAGGCAAATAATGCTGGGTAATATGAATGTTTTTATGGCCGTACTGGGAATAATTTTATTTTCTGGGTTTCTGGCCGCGTATTTCAGCCACAAATGGGATGACTAATGAACGGAGATAATCCCTCACCTAACCGGCCCCTTGTTACAGTT
>OBKS01000886.1_pt1 | contig 24827 bp, 19 predicted proteins | sample 1517381 | NCBI WGS metagenome assembly OBKS01 (sample SAMN04571686, study PRJEB22368) | human gut metagenome | biome: human gut; material: stool | host: Homo sapiens | place: Luxembourg | collected 2012-08-03 | reverse complement strand
CGCAAGATCACTTTCAGCGATACGCTTCTGCTGGACGGCCTGAAAATCATTTGGGATGCGCACGGGGAAAAGTAAAATAAACGAATAAGGCAGTGCCGAATATTCAGGGCACTGCCTTAACGTTTTCTTTCGGTTGTCAGTCTTGTCTTGCCAATAGAAACGCTATATGGTATACTATAAAATACGATTTTTCTGCAAGGAGACTACATTTTCATGAAAGAAAAGAAAAAGATCCCGTGGGGTCTTATATACGTGGGGCTGACGGTGGTCGTGATGATCGTGTTCGGGCTCGTCAATACCGAATTTGCGGGCATGTTTTCCGTCATCGCAAATCTTTCCCTCGGGTTTGTGGCGCTCGCCGTGCTGATGACCGGCGTGTTCCTCGTAACAGAGGGCGGCATCATCCATATGCTGCTGCGCGCGCAGGGCGAGCACGTCGGCTTTTGGACAACGGTGAAAATCGGGCTCATCGGCATTTATTATTCTTACATCACGCCGAGCTCCACGGGCGGGCAGCCTGCGCAGGTCGTCTACCTGCGGCGCGATAAGGTCTCGATCGGCAACTCCACTGCGGTGCTGTTTGTAAAGTTTTTTGCGTATCAGCTTGCGTTTGTGCTGTGCACGGTGGCATCGCTGATTTATATGTACCCGAGTTTGAAGCGGGACGACCCGCAGCTCATTCCCATTGTGCTGCTCGGCATCGCCATCAACGGGCTGTGGATTATCGCGATACCGCTTCTGTTCAGCCCGAAGATCTTAAAAAAGTTGTGCGGCGGCGTGACAAAGCTGCTCTTGAAATGTACGTTTCTCAAAAAACGCGAGACTTACATGGAAAAAGTGCACGGCTTTGAGGCGGATTTCTCCTCCTACACAATGAAATTCAGAAGCAAAATGCGCTATGTGCTCCTTGCGATTTTGTGGTCGATCCCGCAGGTCATTTTGCAGATGAGCGTGCTGTACGTGGTGTTCCGCGCGTTTTCACTCGACCTGCCTTACGGCGAACTGCTTTGTATGCAGACGATGCTGCAGGCCTCCGTGTGCTTTATCCCGCTGCCCGGTGCATCCGGCGCACAGGAGCTCGGCTTCTCCATGTTCTTTAAATCGTATTTTGCATCCGGCGATATTTTGTACACCGCCGTGCTTGTCTGGCGATTCTTCACATATTACATCATCGTGCTGCTCGGCGCGCTCGTCGTCGTTATCGATCAGCTCGTGTTTGGTTGCCGCAGAAAGCAGGAAGCGGCGCTCTCTGCAGGAAAAGAATAATTCGACTTGCTTCGGCGCAGCTCGTAGGAGTTGCGCTGTTTTTATGTTCTTTTATGACATATTCTCATGCGCCGGAAAACATTGACATTTTTCTGCCGTGTGTCTATAATGGGCTCGGCGGCTGAAATTCGGAAAGGCCGCATTTCAGCCGTGAAAAAGAAGAAAAAGGAGAAAAACACATGCTGAACATTCAAAACTACACAAAGCGCTTCGGTGACAAAATCGCCGTAGACGACCTTTCGCTGCACATTGCGGCAGGGGAAATCTGCGCGTTCATCGGACACAACGGCGCGGGCAAAACGACTACGCTAAAAGCCTGCTGCGGCTTATTAAAGCCGGACGGCGGCACCATTACGGTGAACGGCATCGATATTCAAAAAGACCCCATCGCCTGCAAAAAGATCATGGCCTATATACCCGATAATCCTGATCTTTATGAATTCCTGACGGGCTACGAGTATTTGAATTTTGTTGCGGATATGTACGGCGTATCGGAAGCGGACCGCAAGGCGCGCATGGAAGCGCTTGCCGAGCGGCTGGATATTAAAAACGCGCTGCCGAACCTCATCTCGGAGTGCTCGCACGGCATGAAGCAGAAAATCGCCGTTATCGGCGCGCTTATCCACGAGCCGAAGCTCATTTTGATGGACGAGCCGTTCGTTGGGCTCGACCCTATTGCGGCGCACGAATTAAAGGAGATTATGGCGGAGCATTGCCGAAACGGCGGCGCTATCTTCTTTTCCACACACGTTTTGGAGGTGGCGGAGAAGCTGTGCGACAATGTGGCCATTATTAAAAACGGCAAGCTCATTGCACACGGCACCATGGACAGCGTGCGCGGCGACGGTTCTTTGGAGCAGGTCTTCTTAGAGCTGGAAGACCACAAGGACTGAAAGGGGGAGGCTGCATGTTAAGATCCCTCTGGAAGCTGCAATGGAAGCAGTTTGCGGCGCGCATGAAAAAAGGCAACGGCAAAAAGACCTCCGGCGGATGGCTGGTTTTTCTGATGCTGTTCCTTGTGGTGTGCATGGAAATTTTGATGTTTGTGGTGTTCGCAGAGCTTGTTCCGTTGTGCGAAATGGGGCTTACATGGCTGTATTTCGCCATGGCGGGCACAATGGCGCTGGCGTTTTCCATGCTGGGCAGCGTTTTTATGACGCAGGCGCAGTTGTATGACGCGAAAGACAACGAACGGTTGCTTTCCATGCCGATACCGCCAAAGTACATTCTTTTGACGCGCATTGCAATGCTGTTCACAACGACGGCAGGGTACACGCTGGCGGTTTTGCTGCCCGCGTTCGGTATTTACGCATTTTCCTACGGTGCATCGGCGACGATGATTATCGGGTGGCTGTTTACGTTTGTGGCACTGAGCCTGATTTCGCAGTCTGTCTGCTGTGCGCTCGGCTGGGTGCTGCACAAGCTCCTCAGCCGCCTGCGCAACAAGGCGCTCGTTTCGCTTTTGTACATGGTCATCTTCATGGCGGTGTACTGGTATTTTTACGCGAACGTCAACTCATTTTTGTCCGGGATTGTCATGCAGGGCACGCAGATCGCGGGTGCGATGAAATACGTTTGGCCGCTTTATGCTATTGGCATGGCGTGCGGCGGAAGCCTTTTGCACACGCTGCTCGTGACTTTATTGAGCGCGGCAATAGCGCTTTTCACGCTTTGGCGGCTTTCCGTATCTTTCATTTCCTCCGTGCGTACATCGGGCGCGAAAGCGGGTGCAAAGCACAAATCGGGCAAAGCTTCCGCAAAGCAGCGCACGCCGGTGCTGTCTGTTGCGCATAAGGAGCAGCGGAAGTTCTTTACAAGCCCCGCGTACCTGATGAATTTCGGCTTCGGCCTGGTGGTCATTCCGGTTTTGCCGATTGCCGCCGCGATTTTCCGCGGGAAGCTGATGCAGATGATAAGCCTGATGCGTTTTCGGCCCGAGTGGATTGCGCTCGGCATTTTTGGCGTGATGGCGTTTTGCATCGCGACGTCCTGCGCGACCGCGCCGTCTGTCTCGTTGGAGGGCAAAAATCTGTGGGTGCTGCGCACGATGCCCATAAGCGGCAAAACGGTGCTTTTGGGCAAGCTCCTTATGGTGTGCCGTCTGCAAATGCCGCTTGTTGCCGTCAGTGTTTTGGCGCTTTGCCTCATCGTCGGGTGCGGTATCGGGCTCACGGTGCTGACCGTTTGCGTTTGCGTTTTGTTCTGCTGGTTCGTCGGCACGCTCGGCCTTGTGATGAACCTGATCGCGCCGCGCTTTGACTGGCAGAGCGAAAATCAGCCGTGCAAGCAGTCCCTCAGCGTATGCGTCACGATGTTCGGCGCGTACTTCTTTGCGGCGGTGATCGTCGGCGTGTTTTTCGCGGTATATGCACTGCATATTCCGGGCATTGCAGCGTATGCGGTAACGACTGCGTTCCTTTTGCTTGCGTCTGTCTTGATGCACCTGCTTTTGGTGCGTTGGGGCGCGAAAAAATTTGAGCGCTTAGAAGCCTAAGTCAAAATAAAATGAGCGTCTGCATACGTCTTTTGGCGGTGCAGACGCTTTTTCTTGCTTTTTTTGTAAAATCATGCTATGCTGAAACCACTTGATTTGGTTGGAGGGGTTTTTATGATCTACACGATCACATTCAATCCGGCGGTGGATTACGTCGTCACGGCGGACACGTTCCGCACGGGCAAAACGAACCGCACGAAAACGGAAAACATTGTGTTTGGCGGCAAGGGCGTGAACGTCTCTTTGCTGCTGCACGCGTTGAATACAAAAAGCATCGCGCTTGGGTTTATTGCGGGCTTTACGGGCAAAGCGCTGCGCGAGGGCGTTGAAAAAGAAGGCATCACGACCGATTTCATCGAAGTCGAAAACGGCTTTACGCGCATCAATTTAAAGCTGCATGCCGAGGAAGAAACGGAACTGAACGGCAGCGGTCCGGAGATTTCAGAAAACGAGCTCAAAAATTTTTTTGAAAAGCTCGGTGCCTTGACCCCGCAGGATACCTTGGTGCTTTCCGGCAGTGTGCCGAAGTCACTGCCAAAAGACATTTACGCACAGATTGCAAAGCTTGCGCAAACAAAAGGCGTACGGCTCATTGTGGATGCCGCAGGCGATTTATTATTGTCTACGCTTGAATTTCAGCCGTTTCTCGTAAAGCCGAACCGCGAGGAGCTTTCCGAGATGTTCCGTGCCCCGGCGGACACAGAGGAACAGGTGACAGCGCTTGCGGAGGAGCTGAAAAGACGCGGCGCAAAAAACGTGCTCGTTTCCATGGCGGGCGACGGTGCGCTTTTGTATACGGAAACGGGCGAGGTGTATTTTGCCCCGGCGGCAAAGGGCACGCTGCTAAACTCCACCGGCGCGGGCGATTCCATGGTCGGCGGCTTTTTGGCGGAATTCACGCATTCCGGCGATTTTGCAAAGGCGCTCGCCATGGGCACGGCGGCGGGCGGCGCAACGGCATTTTCCGTCGGCATCGCGGGCTTCCAGAAAATTATGGCGGTGCATGAAAGTGTGAAAGCTGGGGTGCAGCGTGTTCGATAGTTTTCTGGTCGCGCTGAATGCGATCATGCCAACGTTTTTGCTTTTGGCGTTCGGCTACTTTTTAAAGCACAAAAACTTCGTCTCGTCGGAATTTTTAAAGCAGACGAATACGCTGACATTCAAATTTTTTCTGCCGTTTCTGCTGTTTAATAACATCTATAAAACGGAGATCACCGAGGCCATCGACGGCATGACGTTCACAATCGCGGTAGGGAGCCTGCTGTTATTGTTCGCAGTGCTGTGCATTGTCGTGAGCCGAAACAGCGCGGCGTCATCATTCAGGGGCTTTTTCGCAGCAATTACGTCATATTCGGCGTGAGCCTCGTCACGAACGTGTTCGGCGCGGAGGAGGCTGCCGCGGCATCCATCTTGAGCGCCGTACTCGTGCCGATGTACAACGTTTTGGCCGTCATTGCGCTGACGGTATTTACGGGCGGAGGTAAGGTCTCGCTGAAAAAGACGCTCAAATCCATCGCGACAAACCCGCTCATTATCGCGGCACTGCTCGGTGTTTTTGCGTCCATCATTAAATTGCGTTTCCCGGCATTTCTGGAAACGAGCCTGCGTGATGTTTCGCGCCTTGCCACACCGCTTGCACTCATCGTGCTCGGCGGTGATTTCAGCTTCCGCAAGCTAAAAGGCAACATGCGTATTGCGGGCGTGACGGTGTTTATAAAGCTCGTCGTCATTCCGCTTGTTTTTCTGCCGATTGCGGTTCTGGCGGGCAGCAGAGGGCCGAGTCTTCTGGCGCTTGCACTTGCGTGGGAAACGCCGGTCGCGGTATCAAGCTACATCATGGCGCAGCAGGCGGGCGCAGATGGCGAGCTTGCCGGTCAGCTTGTTGTTTTGAGCGCCGTGTGCTGTATCCCGACCGTATTTTTGATGATCTTTATTTTGCAGAGCATGGCGTTGCTGTAAAAGTAAAAACCCGTTTCCGATAAAAGCTTCGGAAACGGGTTTTGCGCTGTTTAAGTTCATTAAAGATGCTCGTTCATTTCGCGGACATGCGCGCGGATCTTTTCAAAGCTCTCCTGACTGATGACGTGCTCAATGCGGCAGGCGTCCTCTGTTGCAATGTCCTTCGGCACGCCGAGATAGGTGAGCCAATCGGAAAGCAACTTGTGGCGCTCATACATGCGGTTGGCGATGGCAAGGCCGTCCTCCGTCAGGTGAATGTAGCCGTCGCCGTCTACGGTGATCAAATTGTTCTCGCGCAGCTTTTTCATGGCTACGCTGACACTGGGTTTTGTAAAATTGAGCTCGTTGGCAATATCAATAGAACGCACATAGGTGCTGCGCTCGGATAAGATCAAAATGGTCTCAAGATAGTTTTCTGCGGATTCCTGAATTTTCACGGCTGTCTCCTCTCACAATCGGGGTGGATAAATTCTTATAACAGTATAACACAAATCCAAAAAGAGTTCAATTCCCATTTTGTGCAAAACTGAAAATAAGTTGCAGGAGAAAATGACAGAAAAAGTCAAGACCCGCCGGGGGGAACCGGCAGGTCTCGGCTTTTCTTATTTCAGGAGCGTAGTACGCGTCGTACTCAATTTAAATGGGAAGATTTATTATTCCACATCCTGCAGGGCGTCGTAGCCTTCTTCGCCTGTACGGACTTTGATGACATTCTCCACGTCGTAAACGAAGATTTTGCCGTCACCGATGTGACCGGTGTAAAGCGCTTTCTTCGCTGTTTCGATGACCGTGCGGACAGGCACCTTAGAGATGACGACCTCCACCTGTACCTTAGGCAGCAGGTTTGCTTCTACGAGCGTGCCGCGGTAGTATTCCGGCTTGCCCTTCTGAATGCCGCAGCCGAGTACGTTCGTCACCGTCATACCGGTGATACCGACGCTCATCAGTGCGTTCTTCAAGGTATCGAAAGCTGCCTGCTTGCACACAATCTCGACCTTCGTCATCTTCACGCCGGTGCTTTCCTCTTTTACGGTCTTCACGGGGGCGTGATGCACAACGACCGGCACTGCTTCGTCTACCGCAGCCGGGCCGAACGGGGCGGGGGCAACGCTGAGGTCTGCGCTTTCGAGCGAGGTGTTGATGGCCGGAACGAAGTCTGCATACGCATTTGCAAGGCCATGCTCGGGCAGGTCAAGACCCATAATTTCTTCTTCTCTCGTCACACGTAGGCCGACCGTCGCGCGGATGAGCAGGAACACAATGGTAATCGTCACGGCTGTCCAAGCGCAGACCGTAAGCACACCAAGCAATTGTTTTGCAAGCAGTGCAATGCCGCCGCCGTAGAACAGGCCGGTGAAGCTATCGTTGCCGGGGGCTGTGGTCGTTGCAAAAAGACCGACTGCAATGGTGCCCCAAATGCCGTTACAGAAGTGGACGGCAACCGCGCCGACCGGGTCATCGACATGGAGCTTATAGTCGAGCAGCCAAACGCCGAACGGGCAAAGGAGACCGGCCACAATGCCGATGATTGTCGCGCCGAGGCAGTCCGTTACGTCACAGCCGGCGGTGATGGCGACCAGACCGGCGAGAGAAGCGTTGAGACACATGGAAACATCCGGCTTGCCGTACTTTACCCATGTGAAGATCATGCAGGTGACGGTTGCTATGGCAGGTGCGACGGTGGTGGTGAGGAAGATGGAGCCGAGCTGCTCAACGCTTGTTGCCGCAGCACCGTTGAAGCCGTACCAGCCGAACCAAAGAATGAACACGCCAAGGCAGCCGAGCGGAATGTTGTGGCCCGGGAAAGCATTGACCTTTACGATCTTGCCGCTTGCATCCTTTTCGAACTTACCGATGCGCGGGCCGAGCAGCTTTGCGCCGATGAGCGCGGAAAGACCGCCTACCATGTGGATGGCGCAGGAGCCTGCAAAATCATGGAAGCCGAGCTGCGAAAGCCAGCCACCGCCCCAGATCCAGTGTGCTTCGATGGGGTATACCAAAGCGGAGATAACACCGGAGTAAATGCAGTAGGAAAGGAACTTTGTGCGTTCTGCCATTGCGCCGGAAACGATGGTCGCGGTCGTGGCGCAGAACACAAGGTTGAATACGAAATTCGACCAGTCAAAGTTTGCGTAGTTTGTGAAAATATCAAAGCCCGGCTTACCGATGAAGCCCAGTAAGTCTTCGCCCAGCAAAAAGCTGAAGCCGATGAGAATGAATACGCCGGTGCCGATGCAGAAGTCCATCAGGTTCTTCATCAAAATGTTGCCGGCATTTTTTGCACGGGTGAAACCCGTTTCTACCATGGCGAAGCCGGCCTGCATCCAGAAGACCAGCGCTGCGCCCATCAAAAACCAGACGCTGAAGATCTCGCTTGTCATATGTTCGTCCTCCTATGTGTTGTTTGAAAATAGAAAAGGGTGTGCACGTTTGGTTCCTGAAACGGAACCCCGTGCACACCCTTGTGCCTATATTGAATTTTTCATTCCTTATCCGTTTGAAACGGTATGTTCAAAGCCCTTTATACTCTGAACATCAGATCGCCGTAGCTCGGGTACGGCCAGTAATCGGAAGAGACCAGCGTTTCCATCTCGTCCACAACGGCTCTCAGCTCGGTCATGGCGGTGATGACGGAATCCTTATAATAGGTCGCAACCTCAATCGGATCTTCGCCGACTTCCTTCACGCCGATGATGGCGTTATCGAGCGCAGCGAGCTTCTTATATGCGCAGTCCTGCAGGCCGGAAAGACGCTTGATGATATCAAGCTCCGCTTCGCACGGAATGTCATCGCTGATGGCCTTCTTCGTGGCAACGCCGCTTGCAAGCTCCGCAACATAAGAGGAAACAGCGGGGAGAATGTCACGCTTGACCATATCACTTGCGGTGAGCGCTTCGATGTTGATGGTCTTCGCGTACGTCTCGAGGATGATGTCCTGTCTGGACTGCATCTCGACCTCGGTGTAGATCTTATGCTTTGTAAAGAGCTTCACGTTCTTTTCGTCGGTGTAGTGCGGCAGTGCGTCTACCGTGGTCGGCAGGTTCGTCAGGCCGCGTTTTGCAGCTTCCGCCTTCCATGCGTCTGCATAGCCGTCGCCGTTGAAGATGATGCGCTTGTGCTCTTTGATCACGCGCTTGATGAGTGCGTTGAGTGCGCCGTTAAAATCTTCCTTGCCCTCAAGCTCGTCTGCAAACTGCTCGAGTTCATCGGCGATGATCGTGTTCAGCATGATGTTCGGGCAGGCGATGTTGAGCTGCGAGCCGAGGCTTCTGAACTCGAACTTGTTGCCGGTGAAAGCGAACGGGGAGGTTCTGTTTCTGTCCGTTGTATCCTTTGTGAAGGACGGCAGAACGTTTACGCCAATCTCCATGTTGACGCGGAGCGTGCCGCCGTAGACCGTGCCGGTCTCAATGGCGTGCAGAATAGCCGTAAGCTCGTCGCCGAGGAAGATGGAGATGATGGCCGGCGGCGCTTCGTTTGCGCCGAGGCGGTGGTCGTTGCCTGCGGAAGCGACGGAGATACGGAGCAGATCCTGATACTCGTCAACACCCTTGATGACAGCAGCGAGGAAGAGGAGGAACTGTGCGTTTTCCTGCGGCAGTTTGCCCGGCTCCAACAGGTTCTTTCCGGTATCGGTGGAAATAGACCAGTTGTTGTGCTTGCCGGAGCCGTTTACGCCTGCAAACGGCTTTTCATGCAGCAGGCAGACAAGGCCGTGGCGGAGCGCAACGTTCTTCATTGTCTCCATGGTCAGCTGGTTGTGGTCGGTCGCAACGTTCGTGGTGGAGAAGATCGGCGCCAACTCGTGCTGTGCCGGGGCGACCTCGTTGTGCTTTGTCTTAGCAAGCACGCCGAGCTTCCATAGCTCTTCGTCGAGCTCCTGCATGAACGCGGCAATTCTCGGCTTGATTGCGCCGAAGTAATGATCTTCAAGCTCCTGGCCCTTCGGCGCGCGTGCACCGAACAGCGTGCGGCCCGTGTAAATGAGGTCCGGGCGCTCATCGTAGAGCTTTTTATCAACAAGGAAATATTCCTGCTCCGGGCCGACGGTCGTGATGACACGCTTTGTCGTGGAGTCGCCAAAAAGGCGGAGAATACGAACGGCCTGTGCGCTCAACGCTTCCATGGAGCGCAGCAGAGGGGTTTTCTTATCCAGCACCTCGCCGCCGTAGGAACAGAACGCCGTAGGAATGTACAGGGAGTGATCTTTAATGAATGCGTAGGAGGTCGGGTCCCATGCGGTGTAGCCGCGGGCTTCAAACGTTGCGCGCAGACCGCCGGAAGGGAAGGAGGAAGCATCCGGCTCGCCCTTGATGAGCTCTTTGCCGGAGAATTCCATGATGATGCGGCCGTCTGCCGTCGGAGAAATGAAGCTGTCGTGCTTCTCGGCAGTGATGCCGGTCATCGGCTGGAACCAGTGCGTGTAGTGCGTTGCACCTTTTTCAATCGCCCAGTCCTTCATGGCATTTGCCACAGCATTGGCAACCGTGATGTCGAGGTCCTTGCCGTTGTCGATGGTCTTTCTCAAAGACTTGTAAACGTCCTTCGGCAGTCTCTCACGCATGACGTCGTCGTTAAACACCATGCTGGCGAAAATGTCCGGCACATTGATCTTTGTCGTGCTGCTCATGTAAACCACTCTTTCCTTCAATAAGATTCGCATAATAGGAGAGGCGAACGCTGCGATATAATTTGTATATCTTCCCGTGCGTTTCGTCCTGCGGCTTCGCTTTACGAAACCGTCTGCACAGCTGTTCGTAATTCATTCAAACAAAAAAGCGCTGGGGATGGCAATAAACCAACCACAGCGCCTTTGCTATGCTATGTGATGAATTTTACAACGTCTCGGGCCATTTGTCAACACCTTTTTTGAGGAAATTTGAAGATTTGCAGGATGTACAATTTAAACCTGCGTTTATAAATCCATTTTATGAAATTTTTAAAGTCAAGCGAACATAAAATGAAATTGCTACAACTCAAAAATTCAAAAATCACGAAATTTTTCTTGACATATAAGAAGGGCCGCTATATAATGGTAGGCAGACAATGGAGTCTGATCATACATGTTGCATCTAAAAGCTGCCGAATGTGGGGCTTTTAGATTGCGCCGGGGGAACGGCGCGCGTGCATTGCACGCAGCATGTATGGTCAGACTTTCTCTTTTTTTCGGAAAAGCCGGGAAAAAGACGTATATCTTATTTGTTTTCAGAAGGGAGCAGTCTTCATGCTTAGAGAAGGCAAAAGCACAGCGGGCGATTTCCGAATTCCTTCGGGGTGCGCCGTATCCTCCGTTTTTTCCCGCAGCGGAAAGCGGCTGGACGGCTCCGATATCATCCGCTCCATTGAGATCATGCACGACCGTTCAAACGGCCTTGGCGGCGGCTTCGCCGGCTACGGCATTTACCCGGAATATGCGGAACAGTATGCGTTCCACGTTTTCTATAATAATGTAAAAGCAAAAGAGGAATGTGAGAAGTTCATCAACGAGCATTTCGACGTCGTGAACCTTTCCAAAATTCCGATCCGCAAGATTCCGCAGATCACGGACGAGCCGCTTATCTGGCGGTACTTCGTCACACCGCTGCACACAAAGCTTGCGGAAAGCCAGCTCGATGAAGACGAGTTCACCGCCCGCTGCGTCAACCGCGTCAATACCTTTATCGATGGCGCGTATATTTTCTCCAGCGGCAAAAACATGGGCGTGTTTAAGGCCGTCGGCTACCCGGAGGATGTCGGTCGGTTCTATCGTCTCGATGAATACGCCGGCTACTGTTGGACGGCGCACGGCCGCTACCCGACGAATACTCCCGGCTGGTGGGGCGGTGCGCACCCGTTTGCGCTGCTCGACCTTTCCGTTGTCCATAACGGCGAAATCTCGTCCTACGATGCGAACCGCCGCTGCATTGAGATGTACGGCTACAACTGCAACCTTTTGACCGATACCGAGGTCATCACCTATATTTTCGATTATCTTGTACGCCGTCAGGGCCTCACCCTGCAAGAGGTCGCAAACGTCATCGCGGCACCGTTCTGGACGACCATTCAGAACAAAGACCCGGAGGAGCGCGCGCGTCTGACGTATTTGCGCAATGTGTATTCCGGCCTGCTCGTCACCGGTCCGTTCTCCATTCTGGTCGGCTTTACGGGTGGCCTTATGGCACTCAACGACCGCTTAAAGCTGCGTTCTATGGTCGTCGGCGAAAAGGGCGATATGGTCTACATCGCCAGTGAAGAATCCGCCATCCGCGTCATTCAGCCCACGCTCGATAAGGTCTGGGCGCCCGCAGGCGGCGAGCCTGTCATCTTCACGCTGGACAAAAAGTAAGAGTTTGTGTTCTCTGAGAAATGAGGTTACTATAAATGGCTATCGATTTTTTATATCCGCAGTACGAGGTCGTCCGCAACCCTGCGCGCTGCATTGCCTGTCGTGCCTGTGAACGACAGTGCTCCAACGAAGTACATGCTTACGACGATGAGCTGAAAATGATGATCTCCGACGAAAGCCGCTGTGTGAACTGCCACCGCTGCGTTTCCATCTGTCCCACGCGCGCATTGAAGATCGTCAAGACCGACCACACCTTTAAGGAAAATGCCAACTGGTCCGGCGAGACCATCATGGAGGTCTACCGTCAGGCGAGCAGCGGCGGCGTGCTGCTGTCTTCCATGGGCAACCCGAAGCCCTTGCCGGTCTACTGGGATAAAATCCTCATCAACGCGTCGCAGGTCACGAACCCGTCCATCGACCCGCTCCGTGAGCCGATGGAAACGAAGACGTTTTTAGGTCAGAAGCCGTCTAAAATCGAGCGCGACGAGAACGGTAAGATTAAGACGAATATCACCCCGCAGCTTGAGCTTTCCGTGCCGATCATGTTCTCTGCCATGTCCTACGGCTCCATCAGCTACAATGCGCACGAAAGCCTTGCCCGCGCCGCAGAAGCGCTCGGCATCTACTACAACACCGGCGAGGGCGGTCTGCATCAGGATTTCTACAAGTACGGCGCAAATACCATTGTGCAGGTCGCGTCCGGCCGCTTCGGCGTGCATAAGGATTACCTCAGCGCCGGCGCCGCCATCGAGATCAAAATGGGGCAGGGCGCAAAGCCGGGCATCGGCGGCCATCTGCCGGGTGCAAAAATTGTCGGCGACGTTTCCCGCACGCGTATGATCCCGGAGGGCTCGGACGCCATTTCGCCCGCACCGCACCACGATATTTACTCCATTGAAGACCTGCGTCAGCTTGTTTTCTCCTTAAAAGAAGCCTCAAACTACAAAAAGCCCGTCATCGTCAAGATTGCGGCGGTGCACAACGTTGCAGCCATTGCGTCCGGCATTGCACGCAGCGGCGCGGACATCATCGCCATCGACGGTTTCCGCGGCGGCACGGGCGCGGCGCCTACGCGCATCCGCGATAACGTCGGCATCCCGATTGAGCTTGCTTTGGCGGCGGTCGATCAGCGCCTGCGCGATGAAGGCATCCGCAACAAGGTTTCGCTCGTTGTCGGCGGCTCCATTCGCTCCAGCGCCGATGTTGTCAAGGCCATCGCGCTCGGTGCAGATGCGTGCTACATCGGCACGGCGGCACTTTTGGCGCTCGGCTGCCATCTGTGCAGAAGCTGCCAGACCGGCAAGTGTAACTGGGGCATCACAACCCAGCACCCCGACCTTGTGAAGCGCCTCAATCCGGACATCGGCTATAAGCGCCTTGTGAATCTTGTCACCGCATGGGAGCACGAGATTAAGGAAATGATGGGCGGCATGGGCATCAATTCCATCGAGGCGCTGCGCGGCAACCGCCTTATGCTGCGCGGCGTGGGTCTGAATGAAAAAGAGCTTCAGATTCTCGGCATCAAGCACGCGGGCGAATAAGCAGAAAAGGGAGCGTAACCATGAAAAGAGTATATGTTGATGAAAAATGGTGCCTCGGCTGCCATCTTTGCGAATATTACTGCGCCTTTGCAAACTCCGGAAAATCCAGCATGGTCAAGGCGCTGAAGGACAGAACCATTCACCCCCGCATCCGCATTGAGGGGGACAATCAGGTCAGCTTTGCGGTTTCCTGCCGCCACTGCACAGACCCGCTGTGCGTGAAAAGCTGCATTGCGGGCGCACTTTCCAAAAAGGACGGCGTGGTCTGTATCGACCAGAATAAGTGCGTCGGCTGCCACACCTGCGTGCTGGTATGTCCCTACGGCGCGCTGATGCCCTCGGAATCCGGCGTCATGCAGAAGTGCGAGCTGTGCATCGAAAACGCCGGCGGCAAGCCCGCCTGTGTGCAGGGCTGTCCGAACAAAGCCATCATCTTTGAGGAAAGGGACTGAGCACCATGGCAAAATATGTAATCATCGGCAACTCCACTGCGGCCATCGGCTGTGTGGAAGGCATCCGCAGTAAAGATAAAGACGGAGAGATCGTGCTGATTGCTTCCGAAAACCACCACACCTACGCGCGCCCGCTCATTTCCTATTTATTGCAGGGCAAAACGAATGAGGAGCGCATGAAATACCGCCCGGACAGCTTTTACGAAGAAAATTACGTCACCGCAAAGCTCGGTGAGACCGTCACAAAGCTCGACCCGGAAAAGAAAACCGTGACCTTAAAAAGCGGGGAAGAGATACCCTATGAAAAGCTCCTTGTCGCAACAGGCTCCACGCCGTTCGTACCGCCCATGGAAGGGCTTGATACCGTTTCCGAAAAGTTCACGTTCATGTCGCTCGATGACGCACACGCACTTGAAAGCGTCCTTACAAAAGACAGCCGTGTTTTGATTATCGGCGCGGGCCTCATCGGTTTAAAGTGCGCAGAGGGCATCAAGGAGCGCGTGAAATCCATCACGGTCGTCGACCTTGCCGACCGCGTGCTGCCGAGCATCCTCGATGAGACCGGCTCCGCTATCGTTAAGGATTTTCTTGAAAAGCAGGGCATCGAGTTTCACCTCGGCGATACCGCCGCAAAGTTTGCGGGCACGACCGCCACACTCAAAAGCGGTCTTACGGTCGATTTTGACGTGCTCGTCATTGCGGTCGGCGTGCGCCCGAATACTTCGCTCGTCAAAGATGCAGGCGGCGAGGTGCGCCGCGGCATTGCGGCGGATGATACCGGCAAAACAACACTGCCCGATGTCTACGCCGCAGGCGACTGCGCGGAGAGCTTCGATATTTCCGCCGGCGTCAACCGCGTGCTGGCGCTGTTGCCGAACGCCTATATGCAGGGCAATACCGCCGGCATCAACATGGCGGGCGGCAAAGCGAGCTTTGACCGGGCGATCCCGATGAATGCCATCGGCTTCATGGGGCTGCACATCATCACCGCAGGCACGTATGACGGCGAGACCTACGTCCACCGTGACGGCGAAAACTACAAGATCCTTTTCTATAAAAATGATGTTTTAAAGGGCTATATCCTGATTGGCGACGTGGCGCGTGCCGGTATCTACACGGCGCTTATCCGCAACCAAACACCGTTAAGCTCAATCGATTTTAAGCTGATCTGCGAAAAGCCGCAGCTCATGGCATTCACGGCCCGTACGCGCCGCGACCTGCTCTCAAAGCAGCAGTAAGGGGGAGAAACATGAAACAGAAAACATATGCACTCGGCCAGCGCTATATCGGCGCAGGGCAAAGTGAGGGTACGATTATATTGAACGAAGTGCCGGGCAACGCGCTCGGCGCGTATCTGGACGGCGCAAATATTATTGTAAATTGCAGCGCACAGGACGCGACCGGCGACACGATGAACGCGGGCGAGATCACCATTCACGGCAGCACGGGCGACGCGGCAGGTTACGCCATGCGCGGCGGTGCCATCTACGTGCAGGGCGATGCCGGTTACCGCGCAGGTATCCACATGAAAGAGTATAAAGAGAAAGTACCCGTGCTCGTCATCGGCGGCAGAACAGGCAGCTTCCTCGGCGAATATCAGGCGGGCGGCATCATCGTTGTGCTCGGCATCGGCAGTGAAGATCGCCAGCCGGTCGGCAATTTCTGCGGTACGGGTATGCACGGCGGACGCATTTATCTGCGCACCGCGCACCTGCCGAAGGATTTGCCGGAGCAGGTCGTGGCGCATAAGGCGACCGAAGAAGACATGCAGATTGCGGCGCCGCTCGTTCAAAACTACGCGGAAAAGTTCGGTGCAGATGCCGAAAGTCTTCTGCGCGACGAATACTACGTGCTGCGCCCGAACACGCAGAATCCGTATAAGCAGCTCTATGTGACGAACTGATTTTGCCCCTGTAATTCTCTGCAAATTAAGGTTTCTTTTCTTGCATAAATCGACGGTGTATTTTGACGATAAACATTGTGAGTTCTGTCTTATTGCAAAATACACCGATCTTGTGTTATAATATTCAAAAGCGGTCAGCATACGCTGTATTTTGGCAGAATATCTCAAAATGCGGCAGAAAAGAAGAACAGGTACAGCGTGAAAGACGGCAACACCGGATTTCACGCGTATTTGTATGTTTGAAACGCGCTTTTAAAAAAGAAAGGAAGGGTTCGGCATGCAGTATACGGAGTCCGAGGTCACAGAGTTTATCACAGATAACGACGTTAAGTTCATCAAAATGGCGTTCTGCGATATTTTCGGCAGACAGAAGATCATCGCCATTCAGCCGAGCCTTTTGGCTTCTGCGTTCGAGGGCGGCATTCCCATTGATGCTTCGCGCATCATGGGCTTTGAAAAAGAGGCGGACAGCGAGCTCTTTTTGGTGCCGGATACCTCCACCATGTCGCTTCTGCCGTGGCGGCCCGCACACGGGCGCGTCGTGCGCTTTTTCTGCGACATTCGCCGTTCGGACGGCACCGGCTTCGACATCGACTGCCGCGGCATCCTGAAAAAAGCGGTTGACATTGCAAAACTTCATGGTATAATATTTGAATTTGGGGCAAGAAACGAATTCTACCTTTTCAAGAACGATGAAAACGGCAATGCAACGGCTATCCCCTTTGACAACGCGGGCTTTATGGATGCCGCGCCGGAGGATAAGGGCGAGGACGTACGCCGCGAGATCTGCCTGACACTCGAGGATATGGGTGTCACACCGGAAAGCTCGCACCACAGCGGCGGCCCGGGGCAGAACATCATCGATTTTCAGCACAGCTCTGCCATTCAGTCCGCAGACGATGTCGTTACGTATAAGTCTGTTGTGAAGACCATGGCGTCGAGAAACGGCCTTACGGCGTCGTTTGCGCCGAACCCCATTCCGGGTAAGGACGGCAACGGCTTCCACATCACGCTAACGCCGCGCATGCAGATGGGCGACTGTTCCGAGTATTTCCTTGCAGGTATTCTGGAGCACGCCGCAGAAATTACCGCCATTTTGAACCCCACGGCGGATTCCTATAAACGCCTCGGTGCGTTCGGTGCGCCGGAGTTCATCTCTTGGTCGGAGAAGAGCCGCTGGTGCTTTGCGTATAAAAAGGAAGGCAGCAGCACAATAGAGGTGCGCTCACCCGATTCCACTGCGAATCCGTACCTTGCGTACGCTGTGCTCATTTATGCGGGGCTTGACGGCTACCTCAAAAAGACGAAGCTGCCAAAGCCCGATCTTGCGCGCGAGACCTGCGGCAAGCTGCCGAAGTCTGCCGAAGAAGCGCTGCAAATTTTCGCAAAGAGCAGCTTTGTCCGCAACGTGTTCCCGGAGTATTTCGTAAAGACGTATATCCGCACGTTCGGCAACGGGCCCGCAGATGTGTAAAACAAGGGGGCACAGGGCATGAATGCGATCATTCAGCACAGCGTCCTCATCGTGTCCGGCACGCAAAAAGGTGCGGCGTATATCACAGAGCTGCTTTCCCCGCGCGAGTTTGCGCCCATGACAACGGCGCTCAGCGGCGGAGATGCCCGGCGGCTGCTTTTGCGGCGCAGCTACGACCTTGTGGTTATCAACACACCGCTCCCGGATGAATTCGGGCACGAGCTGGCAGAGTATATCACAGAAAAATTCGTTTCCGGTGTCATGGTCATTGCAAAAGCGGAGCTTTTCGATCAGGTGAACGACAAAATGGAGCCGTTTGGCATATTGACGGTGCAAAAGCCGCTTTCGCGCCCGCTGTTTTATCAGGCGCTTCACCTGCTCATCGCCACGCAGAACCGCTGGCAGCGCTTTGACCGGGAAAACCAGAAGCTCAGAACCAAAATGGAAGAAGTGCGCATTGTGGCGCGTGCAAAGTGTATCCTTGTGGAATACCTGCGCATGAGCGAGCAGCAGGCGCACCGCTATATTGAAAAACAGGCGATGGATATGCGCACATCGAAAAAGGATGTTGCGGAAAATATCCTGAAAACCTATACGTAAATGAATGCGTACAGGGCTGCACCGCAGCTTTGACATAGATTGCATACAGCAGAAAAGAGTAATTATTTCAGGGAAAGAGGAACGTACGTTATGGGCAACAAAGCATATTTGGTACTCGAAAACGGAAAGGTCTTCTGCGGCGAATCCTTCGGCGCGGCGGGCGAAGTAACGGCTGAGGTCGTTTTCACGACCGGCATGACAGGTTATCTCGAAACGCTCACCGATAAGAGCTATTTCGGGCAGATTGTCGTCCAGACATTTCCGCTCATCGGCAATTACGGCGTGATCCCCTCCGATTTTGAGGGAAAGATCATCGGTCCCTGTGGTTATATCGTAAAAGAATGGTGTCAGTCGCCCTCCAATTTCCGCTCGGAGGGTGATCTTGACACCTTTTTTAAAGAAAGAGGCGTCATTGGCCTTTGCGGCATCGATACACGTGCCCTCACAAAGGTCATCCGCGAAAGCGGCGTCATGAACGGTATGATCACAACAGAGCTTACGCATGTCGATATGGATAAGATTCACAGCTACCGCGTGACAAACGCGGTGGAAAGCACCTCCGTCACCGAGATGACGCGCCGTGAGAACCCGGAGAAAACATGCACCGTGGCGCTCATGGATTACGGCTACAAGGAGAACATCCGCCGCGAGCTCGAAAAGCGCGGGGCAGAGGTCATTGTATGCCCGTACAATACGACGGCAGACGAATTGAAAGCCCTTAACATTGACGGCGTGATGCTTTCAAACGGCCCCGGCGACCCGGCGGATAACATCGAGGTCATTGAAAACCTCAAGAAGATTATGAACATGGGCAAACCGCTCTTCGGCATCTGCCTCGGTCACCAGCTGCTGGCGCTTGCAAACGGCTTTAAGACCGAAAAGCTCAAGTACGGCCACCGCGGCACAAACCAGCCGGTGCAAAATCTTGAGACCGGCCGCGTCTACATCTCCAGCCAGAACCATGGCTACGCGGTCGTGTCCTCCACAATCGACCCCGAGATCGCCGACGAATATTTCAACAACGTAAACGACAGAACGTGCGAGGGCGTGCGCTATAAAAAAATCCCCGCTTTTTCCGTGCAGTTCCACCCGGAAGCCTGCGGCGGCCCGCGCGATACCGCGTTCCTCTTTGATAAATTCTTTGAGATGATGGGAAAATAAACAGTACCCAGAGCAGTATAGAAAGGATTGTTTACAGCTATGCCATTGAATAAAGATATTAAAAAGGTTCTCGTCATCGGCTCCGGCCCGATCGTCATCGGTCAGGCGGCGGAATTTGACTACGCCGGCACTCAGGCGTGCCGTGCTCTGAAAGCGGACGGCATCGAGATCGTGCTCGTCAACTCCAACCCGGCGACCATCATGACGGATAACGCCATGGCGGACCACATTTACATCGAGCCGCTTACGCTGCCCACCATCAAGCGCATCATCGAAAAAGAAAAGCCGGATAGCATCCTCTCCGGCTTCGGCGGCCAGACCGGCCTCACGCTTTCCATGCAGCTTGCAAAGGAAGGCTTTTTGAAGGAACACAACGTACGCCTGCTCGGCGCTTCCCCGGAGACCATCGATAAGGCGGAAGACCGTCAGATGTTCAAGGATACGATGGAAAGCATCGGTCAGCCGTGCATCCCGTCCAAGGTCGTCACCACGGTAGAGGATGCACTGGAGTTTGCGGAAGAGATCACGTACCCCGTTATCATCCGCCCGGCGTTCACGCTCGGCGGCACCGGCGGCGGTATCGTCGATAACCGCGAAGAGCTCATGGAGGTCGCAGCAAACGGCCTTGCGCTCTCGCCGATCACCCAGATCCTCGTTGAAAAGAGCATTGCGGGCTGGAAGGAGATCGAGTTTGAGGTTATTCGCGACAGCAAGGGCAACGTCATCACGGTCTGCTCCATGGAAAACTTCGACCCGGTCGGCGTCCACACCGGCGACAGCATCGTCATCGCCCCGGCGGTCACGCTTTCCGATAAAGAATATCAGATGCTCCGCACTGCGGCCATCAACATCATCGACGCGCTCGGCGTAGAGGGCGGCTGCAACTGCCAATTCGCGCTGCACCCGACGTCCTTTGAGTACGCCGTCATTGAGGTCAACCCGCGTGTGTCCCGTTCCTCCGCACTGGCATCTAAGGCGACCGGCTATCCGATTGCAAAGGTCGCGACGAAGATTGCCATCGGCTACACACTCGATGAGATCGTCAACGCCGTCACCGGCAAGACCTACGCAGCATTTGAGCCTGCGCTCGACTATGTGGCGGTCAAGTTCCCGAAGTGGCCGTTCGATAAATTCGTCTACGCAAAGCGCAACCTCGGCACGCAGATGAAGGCGACCGGCGAGGTCATGTCCATCGCCGATACGTTTGAAATGGCCCTTATGAAGGCTGTGCGCGGTGCAGAAATCTCGCTCGATACGCTCAACATGCCGAAGTTCGCAAACTACGAGGACAGTGCCCTGTGGCAGATTTTAAAAGACGCGACGGACGAGCGCCTGTTCGCCATCTACGAGCTCATGAAGCGCGGCGTCACCACTAAAGAGATCCACGACTTCACGATGATCGACATGTGGTTCCTCGAAAAGCTCAATAACCTGCTCGCGTATGAGCGCGAGATTAAGGATCAGCCGCTCACGCACGCACAGTATACGCGCGGCAAGAAACTCGGCTACACGGACGAAGCCCTCACGCGTATTTGCGGCACAAAGCCGACCTTCCGTCACGAAGCGACCTTTAAGATGGTCGATACCTGTGCAGGCGAGTTCGCTGCGACCACACCGTACTTCTACGGCACCTACGATACGCCGGAGCAGGGCGGTGAAAACGAAGCGATGGAATTCATCGGCAAAAGCGGCAAAGAGACCGTCATGGTTTTCGGTTCCGGCCCGATCCGTATCGGTCAGGGTATCGAGTTCGACTATGCCAGCGTCCATTGCGTGGAGTCTCTCCAGCGCCTCGGCTATGAAGTCGTCATCGTCAACAACAACCCGGAAACCGTTTCCACAGACTTCGACACTGCAGACCGACTCTACTTTGAGCCGCTGTGCGCCGAAGACGTTATGAATATCATCAACATCGAAAAGCCGAAGGGCGTTGTCGTCGCGTTCGGCGGCCAGACGGCCATCAAGCTTACAAAGACGCTTGCGAAAAACAACGTGCCGATCATCGGCACAAGCGCCGACAGCATCGACGCTGCAGAGGACAGAGAGCGCTTTGAAGAACTGCTCGAGCGCTGCAACATCAAGCGCCCGAAGGGTCACACCGTTATGACGACGGAGGAAGCCCTCGCAGCCGCACACGACCTCGGCTATCCGGTGCTCATGCGTCCGTCCTACGTGCTCGGCGGTCAGAACATGATCATTGCATACGGCGATGAAGACATCAACGAATACATGGCGATTATCCTGCGCCAGAAGCAGGATAACCCGGTGCTCATCGATAAGTACCTCAGTGGCACGGAAATCGAAGTCGACGCCATCTGCGACGGCGAGAACATCCTCATCCCGGGCATCATGGAGCACGTAGAGCGCACCGGCATCCACTCCGGCGACAGCATCGCGGTCTACCCGGCAAAGGACATCGACGACGAGCTCAGCGCAAAGATTGTCAAGACGACCGAAGTGCTCTGCACGGAGCTCAAGGCCATCGGCCTCATCAACCTGCAGTACATCATCATGAACCGCGAAATCTACGTCATCGAGGTCAACCCGCGTGCTTCGAGAACGGTTCCGTACCTCAGCAAGGTCACGGGCGTGCCTATGTGCGACCTCGCTACAAAGGTCAGCCTCGGCATGAAGCTCACCGACCTCGGCTACGGCACGGGCCTCTATCCGACTTCGCCGTATACGGCCGTCAAGGTGCCGGTCTTCTCCTTCGAGAAGCTCACGGATGTCGATACCCAGCTTGGCCCAGAAATGAAATCTACCGGCGAAGTGCTCGGCATCGGCAACAACCTTGAGGAGGCGCTCTATAAGGGCCTCATCGCCTCCGGCAGCAAGATGAACAAAAAGGGCGGCGTGTTCATCACCGTCCGCGACGGCGATAAGAAAGAGATCGGCGAGATTGCGAAGAAATTCGACAAAATGGGCTTCCCGCTTTACGCCACGACGGGCACCGCAAGCGTGCTTGCAAAGCTCGGCCTCACCGTGAAGATTGTCGATAAGATTCACGAAAGCCCGGTCAACACCATTACGCTGCTTGAAAGCGGTAAGCTGGCGTACATCATCTCCACCTCCGCAAAGGGCAGAAACCCCGCACGCGACAGCGTTAAGATCCGCAGAAAAGCGGCGCTGCTCGGCATCCCGTGCCTCACGGCCATCGATACCGCAAACGCCCTCGCGGACAGCCTGATGAGCCGCTACACCCCGTACAACACGGAGATTGTGGACATCAACAACCTCAAAAAAGAAAAGGTCAAGCTGCCGTTCACCAAGATGTCGGCGTGCAGCAACGACTACATTTATATCAACTGCTTCGAAAACGAAGTTTCCTCTCCGGAGTTCCTCTCCATCTACCTGTCCGACCGCCACAACGGCGTCGGCGGCGACGGTGTCATCCTCATCTGCCCGTCCGATGTGGCAGACGCTCAGATGCGTATGTTCAATCGCGACGGCAGCGAGGGTCTCATGTGCGGCAACGGCATCCGCTGCGTCGCAAAGTACCTCTTCGACAACGGCATCGTGAAAAAGCCTGTCATCAATATCGAGACAAAGAGCGGCATCAAGTCTTGCAGCATCATGACGATGAACGGCAAGGCGTACAAGATTACGGTCGATATGGGCGCGGCAGCGCTTCGCCCGGAGCAGGTGCCCGTAAAGCTCGAAGGCGACATGGTCGTCAACAAGCCTGTCATCATCGACGGTCACGAGTATTACATTACCTGCGCATCCATGGGCAACCCGCACTGTGCGGTGTTCGCACCGTCCATCGATAAGCTGGATCTCAATGCCATGGGCCCGAAGTTCGAGTATAACCCGCTCTTCCCGGAGCGCGTCAACGTCGAGTTCATCGAGGTCGTGGACGAGCGCACTCTTAAGGTACGCGTTTGGGAGCGCGGCAGCGGCGAAACGATGGCCTGCGGTACAGGTGCTTGCGCGGCTGTTGTCGCGGCAACGCTCAACGGCAAGTGCGAAAAAGGCGAGGACATCCGCGTCATCTTAAAGGGCGGCGACCTCACCGTGCGCTACACCGATGAGAAAGTGCTCATGACCGGCGGCGCAGAGAAGGTCTTCGACGGTGTCGTAGAAGTCTAATTGATGTTAAATAGTTCGGCGTTCCGCATTTTTGCGGAGCGCCGAAAAACATTTTAAGAATAAAATCAGAATTTTTTTCTAAAAATTTGAAGAAGATAAAAGGTAAAATTTCAAGAGAAAGCGGTGAAATTCCATGAACAAGTACTTGAAAAAAGCGGAAAACAGCTCGGGCATCGACCACTATGTGCGCGTGCCGGGCACCGGGGCAAAGCAGAAGATCACGTTTACCAAAATGCACGGCTGTGCAAATGATTACGTGTATATTGACTGCTTCCAAAATGATATTCAAAACTACGCCGAGCTCGCAATCTATCTTTCCGACCGCCACACCGGCATCGGCGGCGACGGCGTCATCTACATTTGTCCGTCTGATGTGGCCGACGCGAGAATGCGCATGTATAACCTCGACGGCAGTGAGGGCATGATGTGCGGCAACGGCATCCGCTGCGTTGCAAAGTATGTCTACGACAGCGGTATAGCGAAGAAAGACGTTTTGCATATCGAGACAAAAAGCGGCATCAAAATCTGCCGCGTGCATGTCGAAAACGGCGAAGTTACCACTGTCACGGTCGATATGGGCAAAGCGGAGCTCGTGCCCGCGAAGATCCCGGTCGATTTCCCGGGTGATGCTGCCGTCAAAGAGAAGATCACCGTCCTTGACAAAGAATACGAAGTCACCTGCGTTTCCATGGGCAACCCGCACTGCGTCATTTTCAGCAAAGATCCCGATACGATCGACCTCGAGAAGATCGGCCCGCATTTTGAGCACTTTGAGAAATTCCCGGAGCGCATCAATACGGAGTTCATCGAGGTGCTGGATAACCACACTTTAAAAATGCGCGTGTGGGAGCGCGGCAGCGGTGAAACCATGGCGTGCGGCACCGGCGCGTGTGCGTCTGCCGTCGCGGCGTGTCTCAACGGCTACTGCAAAAAGGGCGAAGATATTACCGTCAAGCTGCGCGGCGGCGACCTTGTCATCCATTATACCGATGACGGCGTGCAGATGACCGGCAGCGCCGACACGGTTTTTACCGGCGTCGTAGAAATTTAATTGTAAAAAAGCCGAAAACGGCTTTGATAAAATGAAATAGGATATTGGAGAAAAATAGGTTTCTCAGTCAAAGAAAAATATAAGAGTTTCACTGTAAAAAAGAAAGGGGTAAGTTCTATGACAAAGTACATTTTCGTAACCGGCGGCGTGGTTTCCGGCCTCGGTAAGGGCATCACGGCGGCATCGCTTGGCCGTCTTTTAAAAGCGAGAGGGTTAAAGGTCGCCGCACAGAAGCTTGACCCGTACATCAACGTGGACCCGGGCACCATGAGCCCGTACCAGCACGGCGAAGTTTACGTGACCGAGGACGGCGCAGAGACCGACCTTGACCTCGGCCACTACGAGCGCTTCATCGACGAAGACCTGAATAAATTCTCCAACCTCACGACCGGCAAGGTCTACTGGAACGTCCTCAATAAGGAACGCCGCGGCGAGTACCTTGGCGAGACCATTCAGGTCATCCCGCACATCACGGATGAGATCAAGAACTTCATTTACAGCGTCGGCCACAA